>Ga0066372_10000092_pt1 | contig 29476 bp, 27 predicted proteins | sample Knorr_S15_td_250_FD_77011 | JGI IMG/M metagenome (GOLD analysis project Ga0066372, IMG submission 77011) | Marine microbial communities from Southern Atlantic Ocean transect - Knorr_S15_td_250_ad_251m_LV_A | ecosystem: Environmental > Aquatic > Marine > Oceanic | place: Southern Atlantic ocean... | reverse complement strand
TTACCATCCCAATCTAGCGACAGACGACCTACAACAGTCTCTAAGTCAGGAGCAATGGTCGTAGTCGGAGCAACAGTCGTAGTCGGAGCAACAGTCGTAGTCGAAACAACAGTCGTAGTCGAAACAACAGTCGTAGTCGGAGCAACAGTCGTAGTCGGAGCAACAGTCGTAGTCGGAGTAGTAACTACTGGTTCAGACACCTCAGTTTCCAAACTCTCACTGCAAGCAACAAGTACAAAAAAAACTGACGCGGCTAATAACTTTTTACTGGTGACTAACATCAATGCCCCCTATGTCTTGATGCCCTTACTTTCCTACATTAGCGGTCTATACGTCTTTTCTTCTGATCGTAGAATTACAAATTCTCTTAAATAAGGAGAGTGTGAAGTAGATTCAAAAAAGAAAAGTTTTAGAAACTACCTGAGTTTATCAATGCTTCCAATTTGGAATTTTAGGATGTCTTGTTCAGACACTCCCCAACTAGTCATCGAACTGCGAAAAGGTTCCATGTGAGGTGCCAAGAAATGAGCCTGTAACGCTTCATCACTTTCCCATCTCTCATACACATGAATGACCGTTGGATCTATTGGATCAACACTAAATACATAATCGATACAACCAATTTCTTCATGAGTAGCTTTCATCATTTTTCGACATGCTTCTAAAACATCTTCCGTCGCTGGTTTTTCAATTCTTAATGTTCCTGCAATGATTATCATCAGATCAGACTAGATTTAAAAACTAATTATGACTATTTGAGGTTTTTAAACGATAGTTTATTTTCGTTGCTCAAGACACATGAGTTATTGAGTTGAAGCGCTTAATAGGTAGGAAGAAAATGACTAGCAACATAACTCTCGAAGAGTTTGAAGTTACAGCAAAAAAATGGCTTGACGAAAACGCTCAAAAAAAACCAGACATATCTGAAAAAGAAGCTGAATGGGGAGAGGGTCAGTTTAGTGTCGCAGTCTTCCATAATCTAACTTTCGAAGAAGAAAGTGATTTGCTGCAGGAAGCAGCTGCATGGCAAATGGCTAAAGCAAAACATGGCTACCATGCGATCACTTGGCCAACTTTGTATGGCGGCTTAGATTTACCAATCGAATACGCCAGAGCTTTCGCAAGTTTGGAATCTGGTTATATAACTCCTTCACGACATGAAACATTCAGTGTCACAACGCGCTTAATTGCTCCAACAGTTCTCCACTATGGAACTGACGACCAAAAAAATAAACTACTTTCAGACCTTTTCAGTGCAAAAACCTTCTGTTGTCAACTTTTTTCTGAACCAGGAACAGGAAGTGATCTCGCTGGTTTAGGTTGCAAAGCAGTAAAAGATGGGGATGAGTGGATCATTAACGGGCAAAAAGTCTGGAGCTCAGGTGCACAATTCAGTGAATGGGGTGAGCTAATCGCTCGAACACATTTTGATCAACCAAAACATAAAGGCATGACTGCATTTATGGTTCCAATGGATTTACCTGGAATAGAAGTAAGACAAATAAGACAAATGAGTGGCGGCACTTCATTCAATGAAGTTTTCTTCAGTGACGTAAGAGTTCCCGACCGTCTTCGTCTAGGCCCCGAAGGAGAAGGTTGGGGGGTTGCCCTGACCACATTGAGCTTCGAAAGAGATCATTCTGATTCTGATGGAGGAGGAAGAGCAGGTGGAAAATGGAGCCAACTTCTTGGAACAGCAAATTCTCTTGATCTTCTTGATGACCCCCAAATACGTCAACGCCTTATGGAGGTATACATTCAAACTCAAATTCAGCGATTAGTTAACAGAAGGGCAGCAGATTTAAGAAAATCTGGAAAACCACCAGGACCAGAAGGATCCCTTGGAAAACTTCTTTGGACAGAAGGAATGAAACTTATGTCTGATGTAGTTAGTGAATTATTAGGACCACGCCTTGTAGCAGACACTCAAACTTGGGGTACATACGAATGGGGCGAACATGTTTTAGGTGCTCCGGGATACAGGATTGCAGGTGGTTCAGATGAAATTCAGAGAAATATCATCGGTGAACGAGTCTTAGGTTTGCCAAAAGAGCCAGACCCATACAAGGGTCTACCATGGGAAGACATCCCAAAAAACTAACGGCTTAGAAAATAACTTTTTACGCAGGGTTGATTTCTATCTCTAATGACTTCAAACCTCTGAGCATAAAACTTGGCAAGTAATCAAAATTATTTGCAGCTGTTAGCTCATAGGAATCTATTCTTTTAACTAATTCCTCTAGAGCTACACGAAGTTCAAGCCGTGCCAAACTTGCACCCAGACAATAATGGGCGCCTTTACCAAAAGCTAAATGACTAAACAGATCATCTCTGTCCGGATCAAAAGTATCACCATCCGGAAAAATACTCTCATCACGATTAGCTGATGCAAACATCACAACCATTCTTGTACCTGCTGGAATTTTTGTACCTGCAACCTCCACATCATTCTTAGCGAATCGCCAAAATCCTTGCGTAGGAGTAGTCATTCTCACGGTTTCTTCTACTACTTTTCCAGCTCTCTCCGGATCATCCCTTAGCATCTCCCACTGTTCAGGGTTTTCGCCAAGCAAACGCATCATTTCTGTCAGTGTTTTAGTAGTAGTTTCATTTCCCGCCACTACGAGCTGAGAGATAATACTAAGCATTTCTTCCATAGTCAGTGGTTCATCAGGAAGATCTGGATCCTCATCTTTATCTATTCGCGCGTTGAGTAAATTAGTGAGAATGTCATCTTCGGGATTTTCCCGACGCTTCTCAAACTGTTCCGCGAAATAATGCTGAAATTCAATGATTCCTTTTTCATGCACTAAACGTTGATCATCAGAAAGAGCGGTACCAATTGCCGCAATATTGTCATCACTCCAACGTTTGAAGTCTGCCAGACGATCTTCTGGGACATTCAGTGCCTTGGCAATTGTCCTCACCGGTAGTGGAACTGCAAACTCTTTAACGAACTCAACTTTTCCTTTACTAATAAATGAGTCAATCAAACCTGCAGAAATTTCTCTTATTACAGGCTCCAAAGAACTCACAGCACGAGCAGTAAACGCCTTGTTTACCAACTTTCGATACCGAGTTTGCTCTGGTGGGTCAATGGTTAACATTGTTCCCACCCGGTTGTAGCCACCTTCTTCTCTATACAGTTTTCTTATTCGGTCTGCTAATTCAGCATTAACTGGCATTGCAGCCCCTGCACCAGTATTTGAGGAAAAAGTATCTGTATCTTTAATAATCTCAAGTACATCGTCATATCGTGTCACTAAAACTATTGGCACTCCTGCTACTTCAGTTGAGTACACAGGGCATTCCTCACGCATCTTTTCGTAATAAAGATGTGGACATTGCTGCACAGCAGGATCCAAAAGCTGAAAGCCTTCTAAGTCAACGGATTCTTCTATCATCTAAATACCCCTATTTTGGGCAAGGCCCTCTCGAATAACTTTATTGATTATAAGCATCTTAAATATCATTAAGAAACCAGGGTTACTTGTCCCGTGTCTCCATTTACTTCAACTTCTGCTCCATCAGGTATTCGTTTTGTAGCATCAGTTGCAGCAACCACACATGGAAGCCCCAGTTCACGACTAACTATTACAGCATGACTTATCTGGCCACCTACGTTCACTACAACTGCTCCTGCGGTCATAAACAAAGGAGTCCAAGCAGGATCTGTTAGTGGAGCTACCAGAATTTCTCCAGGTTCCAGTCCACGGGGATCTGCCGGATCGATTACAACTCTGGCTTTACCACGATAGGTTCCCGAACACCCTGGAACACCTTGAAGAACTTCTCCTGCCGAAGCTGGTTCCATTTTCTCTTCACCACGTGCTTCCCATTCAGTCATAGGAGGCACGATCCCATCCTTTACAAAAAATGGAGGTTCAATCGTCCATAACTGTTCATAATCACTTGCACGTTGTGCCAGCTGCTCAGTGAAATCCGAAGGGTTCGAAACAAAAGATTCAAGCTCTTCATCTAAAAGCATGAAAATATGAGTTGGTTCTTTAAGATGCCCTTCATCTGCCATCCGATTACCCAGTTCATAGAAGATGACACGTGATTCGTTGATGACCCTAACCAAATTAGTTTTAGTCCTCTCACGAAACTCCATCATGTTCCCAGCTACTAAAGCACCCTCAAACATTCCTATCAATTCTTCATTACCCATCTCAGCAAGAGTTGCTCGAACGCCTTCAACTACTTCTTCACGTTCAGCAGCTTTTGATGACTGCCGAATTTCAGGCGCTTCACTATCATCTTGTAATCTGACCCGATCAAGAAGAGCCAACGCTAGCTCAGGTCTAGTTTCCCAACTGTTAGCGCTTACTTCCCATTCATTCGGACCTCGACAACCAAAACGGAAAATAAAATCATTCCAATCATTTAGAAAATCTGCCACGTCAGCACTATCTGAAGAAGTCAAGCGATCCAAAAGACCCTCCACACCTGCATCAAATTCACCAGTAAGAATCTCAGAGTTACGCACCTTACGAGAAATATTCCAGAGCACAAATGAGGGTTCTGCTGAGTCAACACTCCCTAAACCTGCCAATACCTTCATTGGTATTGTCGGATCACCAATTGCTTCACCAACTGCAAAAAGCAATCCTGGAGCCAACCCAGATCCAGATGAAGTTAAACAGTGCAATGTGAAACCAGAATGATGCAGTGGTTGAATCTCTCTTATTCTTGCTAAAAGTTCACTTGATGAAGTTGAAGAAATATCAGGTCTATTTGCACGAAGCGCTATAGTTTCCTCTCTTCCCTGGTCAAGTTCCGGCCACTCATTAAGAGTCATTATCCAACCAGTATGAGCATTTATATCATCCACTAAATCAGGTCGATCATCATCTGGATGTGGTTCATACGGTGGAACGTCTGGGTGGTCACCAAAAAATGCCATATCAAGCTGCTCGACAGTTAATGCAGGATTTCTAACACCCTGCATTCGAACATTCGAAAGATTTATGTAGAAATAACCACCAAAAAATCCAACCGCTTCAGGTCTTACTTGAGCCATTTCTCCTTCGGCTATGTTTCCTGTTCTAACGTAGCCATCTCTCCAACCTTGGAGCATTGCATTTTCCCAAGAATAAGTTTGTCCTAATGGAGTTGCTGGTGTAGCTAAAACTTCACCTGCATTCGCTCTCGTGTAATGGGGCCACCGCTCACTTGGCGCCCAATCACAAAACCATTTTTCGATCATTTTTTCTCCCTCCCGAGAATTAAAGATTATCGTCACTCGAGTCACAGTAGCTATCCGGCTGGGATTATCATATTAATGTCTTATAAGGAATGAAAAATATGGTCTCTTCAACAAGTCGAACTTTTTGTCGCATCTGTCATGCAGCTTGCCCGGTCGAAGTAGAAATTGAAGAAAATAAGGTTATTTCGGTTCGAGGTGTGAAAGAAGATCCTCTCTTTAAGGGATACACATGTATTAAGGGAAGACAAATTCCTGATCAAATAAATTCACAAGAAAGACTACGTTTCCACCTTCGAAAAGCTCAAGATGGACATTTTGAGGAAATTGCAAGAGATGAAGGACTTGACGAAGTCGCAAAAAAACTTGAAGAGATCATTGAACAACACGGTCCGGGTGCGGTTGCGAGTTATACAGGCACAGGTGGATATCAAAGTTCCTGCGCATTAGCGACTGCTGAAGCTTGGCATAAGGGAATTGGATCACATCAGTTGTACACATCCGTAACAATAGACCAACCTGCTAAAACTACTGCCCCTATGAGAACAGGTTCTTGGGGTGCAGGTATTAACAACTTTCGTGACTCAGATATTTTTCTTGCGGTTGGTAATAACCCAATGGTTTCTAGTTATAGCCCACTTGGTGGTCTTCAAGGCACTGACCCCTTCACAAAAATGCGAGAAGCGAAGAAAAGAGGGATGAAACTTATCGTTATCGATCCTAGAAAAACTGAATTTGCTTCTTCTGCCGATATACATTTGCAACCTATTCCTGGTGAAGATCCAACTCTTTTGGCAGGGATTTTGAATGTGATTTTTGAGAATTCCGTTTACGACCATGATTTTTGCGATAAATGGGTTGAGCTTTCAACACTAAATAGTTTGATTAACTCGGTTTCAAGATTCACTCCTGAATATGTTTCGAAACGTTGCGATGTTGATCAAGGTGAAATGATTGAAGCAGCATTGATGTTTGCCAATGAGGTAAAAGGAGGTGCGGGAACAGGAACAGGACCAAGTATGGCTCCCCATTCGAGTCTTACAGAACATCTAATAATCTGCCTCAATGTAGTTTGCGGGCGCTACAACCGTGAAGGTGATTTAGTAGAGAGTGGTAATTTCCTATATCCCGACTCTCCAAGACTGGCTCAAGTAATACCTGCAAAAGACCCAACTCCTGGACCTTCTTCTAGATTCCGGAATTTACACGGTTATAGAGGTCAAATGCCTTGTTCCACTTTGGCTGATGAAATCCTTGAACCAGGAGAAGGCCAAATACGTGCATTGATAGTTAGTGGAGGTAATCCTGTTGTAGCTTTCCCTGATCATGAACTAACGATGAATGCACTTAAAGACTTAGACCTGTTAGTTGTTTTAGATCATCGTATGACAGCTACTGCAGAATTGGCTGACTATGTATTCGCTCCCAGGTTGGCTTTAGAAAGAGCTGACGTGCCTCACCTGATGGATCGTTGGTTTGCTGCACCCTACACTAATTACACCGATGCTGTCGTAGAGGCTAATTCTGAGCTCATTGCGGAATGGGAATTCTTCTGGGAAGTTGCATCTCGAATGAATACACCTATTCCCCTACCTGGTGGAGAATTGGCACTTGATCATAAACCTACAGATGATGATGTAATTGACCTTGTCTACTCGAATTCAAGAATGCCTATCGACCAAATCAGAGAAAACCGAGGGGTTATTCACACTGGTAAAGAATATGTAGTGCAACCTGCAGATCCCGATTGCACTTCAAAATTTAACCTCATGCCCGATGGGATTGAGTCAGAACTTGATGAGGTTTTTATGGAATCAACCGGAGCGGAGCTATGGCCAGGATTTGACCCTGCTATTCATACTTTTCGCCTCACTAGCCGTCGCCTTAAAGATGTACTTAACTCTTTGGGAACTGAACTACCCCAGATCGCGGCAAGGTCCACTACCAACTACGCGTACATGAACCCTGATGACATGAAAGATCTACAAATCAATAATGACGATTTGATCGATATTAGTTCTCCTAGATCGACAATCACTGGTGTGGCAAAAACAGATAAAACTCTTAGACGTGGAATAGTTTCAATGGCACATTCTTGGGGTGGCGTATCTCTAACAGATGAAAAGGTTAGAGATATCGGAACACCTACTAGCCGTTTAACTTCCGCAAGAGAAGCAATCGACCCGATCAACGGCATGGTCGTATCCAGCGCTATACCAGTAGAAGTGCAACTTGCTAAAGAACTTTCTTCAAACTGACTTTAGAGAATAACCTCTTCTGCCCGAAGTCTGTCGATTGTTTCCTTGTCTCGGTTTAGCTCACTCAATATTTCATCATTATGTTGCCCTAATGATGCAACCGACTCTCGCATTTCCGCTGGTGTATCCGAAAATCTAGCTGCAGGGACTGGTTGTCGGATTTTCCCTGCTTCTGGATGTTCCCAAATTCTCAATACTTCATTATGTAGAACCTGAGGGTCTTCTAGTGTTTCTTCACCCTCCAAAATAGGTCCACATGGAACTTGATGCTCTATAAGCTTTGGGATGATTTCATCATTGGTAACTTTTTCAAATTCTTTTGCAACGATCTCCCCTAATGCGGCGAAATTTTCTGGATTAGAAATTGCTGCCAAACTGCTAAATCTTTCATCTTCACAAAGCTCGCCTCTTCCCAAGGCACGTAAAAGCCCAAATCTTTGTTTGTCAGTGGCTGCAAAGTAAATAAGTTGACCGTCTGATGTGTTGGTAATGTTGTATACCTTTGCGAGTGTGATGCCTGGGCTTACATCCTCATCCAACATCGTTAGATCCATCATGCCGTCAACCCAGAAAAAATACAGACATGAATCAAGCATAGGAACTTGCAATAACTGACCCTCACCCGTTCTTTCGCGTGAAAAAAGAGCTGCCGTAATTGCTTGAGCAGATGTAAAAGCAGTGCTTTTATCTGCAACAAGATTTCTCACCAAATCTGGAAACGGAATCTGTGGATTTAATTGACGGCTGACCATACCAGTTAAGCCTTGTATAACTGGATCTAAAACAGGTCTGTCCGAGTATGGCCCATCCGGACCAAAGCCACTTATTGAACAGTAAATCAACTTTGGATTAACTGCTTTTAATTCGTCATAGCTGAGACCTAAACGTTCGATAGCCCCTGGACGAAAATTCTGGATGAATACGTCAGCTTGTTCTACCAAGTCAATAACAATCTGCTTACCCTCTTCTTTCGTGAGGTCAACCGCTAAAGAACGCTTACCACGATTATTGTTAACAAAAAGAGCCGAAATTCCGGCTTTTGCGAATGAGGGCAACCTCGTCACATCGCCTCCGACCCCAAGTGGCTCTACTTTCACGACCTCAGCTCCTTGATCAGCAAGCAACATGGTAGCTAAAGGGCCAGAAACAACTTGTGTAAGATCCACAACACGAATTCCTTCTAAAGGTCCTGTCATATCATCTCCTCTTTATTTGTTTGTCTTTGTCGATACTACTTATCTGCTGAATCTTTAAAGAAAGTGGAGACCTCATCATTATTTGTATTTAACATTTTTTCTAGAAACTGATGAAATCTTTGACCTCCACCTTCATTTAGACCGAAATTGACAAATTCTTTCATTCCGGTATTTAAAGCTCGTTGTAAACGAAGACCTGTGAAATAATCTTCATCTTCAACAACAATGCGCAAAAAATCCATCTGTTTTTTAACTACATCAGCTTGTTCGTCATCTGGAGGTTGAGTGTGTAAAAAAGTTTGAATCGTTTTCGAACTTCCTGGTGTTGACCCTGGAAACAATTGCGAAAGCATGTATACCTTTCCATTCGCATCAAAGCCAGCGATTGAAACATGAGGGAAAATTGTCCATACTCCACCAACTAACTCCGAGATTAGCCAATCATCTTCATCTCTTCCTTCAAGTTTTGAAAAATAAACATCGGGTCTTGTTGCTCTCTGGTGAGGTCCCCATGAATCATAGACTGCATGACCGCCTCCTTCAGGCCCGAAAGTATTTCTGTGTAAGACCGGAAGATGGTATAGATCTAGATAGCCATCGTATGCAACTTTCCAATTCGGCCCTTCAATCACTTGTCTGCCAACCACATGACAATCAGCTAAGCCGAGATATTCCAACATTTCTCCATAGCCGCACAAGAAAGTGTCAATATCAACTACTGGGTTGGTATTTAGAGTCACCCAAATAAGTCCAGCACGTTCATCACAAGGGAGCTCAACTAAACCGTTGCACTCGTAGTCAACTTGACCAAAGTGTTCTTCTTCATAAACTCCAACTAACTCACCTTGAGAATTGTATGTCCATGCGTGATAGGGGCAAGCATGACGTCTCGAAGATCCTGTTCCCTCTGGAACAACCACTGATCCTCTATGCGCGCAAGAGTTGAGAAATGCTCTTATAACTCTGTCTTCCCCTCGGGTTACTAAAACAGGGACTCCTAAAACCTCAATTGAGTGATAAGAACCCGGTTCACTGAGTTCTGATGAGCAACTCAAAACGAGAGGTAACCGACGAAAAACATTTTCCATTTCTAAATTCCATTTATCGGAATTTGTGTAATTTTCAGCTGGAATCTGAAAGATTTGGTCTACACGGTCTTGTGTCCCATTTTGGAAATGCTCAAGCCCTCTTTGACCGAAAGCTACTAGACGTTCTTTGCTCATACTCACACCTCCCAACAATCAGTACTCTAATTTTAAACTATGGCTGAACAAATTTAACTTCTGCACAAACCTTCTAACAAAATCTTTTCATTCAGTTAAGGTTTCTGCCAAGTCTCTCTATAAATCATGTCCTCTAGTGGTATCCGGGGATGAGATCGAGACGTTTTAGAACTATCTGTAGGAAAACCCATACCTACAACTATCGGTACGTCGTACTCATCAGGAATACTTAGTGCATCTCTGAGCTCTTGCTGACGATAAACAGTCATTGGACAACTTGACAAACCTTCGGAAGTAGCAACAATCATTGCGTTCTGAGCCATTCTACCTATATCGAAATCTGGTCTGAGTCCACCATCTGAATGAATTGCGAACACTAATGCAACTGCAGCTTCTTTTATCCAATCGCCAAAATCGCCACTATCAGCGACAGAATTTCTACCTTCTTGATCTGTTACAACTACAAGCCGACCCGTTTGCCTATTCTTACCGCTCCCTGCCATCCTTGTCGCTTGAAGCACTTTCGATAAAACTTCTTCAGGAATTGGGCGACTCTCAAATTCTCTTTTATCACGTTTTTCTACAACAGCCTTATAAGCATCCATACCCAATATTCTCATTAGTAGCCACACAGTGTCTAGATCGGGCATGATAGAAACTACAAATCTTAATATTTCATGAAGGAGTCACGATGTCTTCAAATTTGCAAAATGCTTTCACTCACTTAAAAGAACTAGAGGGTTCTGATCAGGGTTTCGGAGAGTGGTTTGAAGTAGACCAAAATCGGATCAATGATTTTGCTGATGCGACAATCGACCACCAGTTCATTCATGTCGACCCTGAAAGAGCTTTAGCAGAAACACCTTTTGGTGGAACAATAGCTCATGGTTTCCTTTCCCTTTCTCTTCTTGTTCATCTAACAACAAGCCTCCCTGTTGAAATACCTAAAATGGAAGGTCAAGTTATGGGAATCAATTATGGGTTTGAAAAAATTCGCTTCATTAATCCTGTATTAGCTGGATCACGCGTAAGAGCACAGAGCATTATTTCATCAGTGGAGTTGAAAGAACCAACTGCTGTGAATATTACTCGGACAATTACTGTTGAAATAGAGGGAGAAAAAAAACCTGCGTTGATGGCTGAATGGATAACACGATCAGTATTTGCTTAAAACATAATCAATTGGTCTAAGAATAATAATTAAAATCCTTATGGAAATAGAAAGTTTTACTCCTTACATCAGTGAAGAAGACTTAAATTCACTGAAAAAACGTCTTTTAGACACTCGCTGGACTCACACAATCGGTGAAGATGATTGGAAATACGGAGTTCCAAATGAATGGCTACGCGAAATGGTTGATTATTGGGCAAATACATGGAGTTGGGAAAAGGTTGCTCAAGAAATGAATCGTTATGAACACTTCAAAGTTGAGATAGAAGGAATCAGTATTCATTTTCTTAGATCAAAAGGAACTAAAACTAATTCAATCCCCATCATTTTAACTCATGGATGGCCATGGACTTTTTGGGACTTCCGTGAGATAATAACTCCACTTTCATCTCCGAGCGAAGAAAGATTCCCTTCATTTGATGTAATTGTTCCTTCGCTCCCCGGTTTCGGTTTCTCTACACCACTAACACAAGCCGGAGTAGATGTCCCAACTGTTTCATACCTTTGGAACAAATTAATGACTGAAGTACTTGGGTACGAAAATTATGCGGCACATGGCGGAGATTGGGGTTCTCTGATAACTGCGCATCTGGGTCATGCCTATAGCGAGAATGTTGTTGGCGTGCATCTTGGATTGCCTGTTGTCCCAGGACTTATAAGAAGTGAAATTTCTGATCACTATTGGGCTCTAGAAGAAAAAGAGTTAGTGGATAGAGCCGACGAAGCGGCGCCATTACTGAAAAGCCATCTTGCGGTTCATACAAATGATCCTCATACCTTGGCTCATGCTTTAATTGATTCTCCAGTAGGTACGGCTGCTTGGCTTTGGGAACGAAGACACAATTGGAGCGACAACAACGGTGACGTTGAATCAGTTTTTTCACGGGAGGATTTATGCACCAATGCATCTTTGTATTGGTGTACGGGAGCTATTACTTCGTCCTTAAGAATTTATTTTGAGCATTTTAATAAACCTTGGCCACTTGCCCACGATCGCCAACCAGTAATTGAATCTCCAACTACTTATGCAATTTTTCCTAAAGATGTAGTAATGCTTCCGAAAAAAATAGCCGAAGAAAAAACTAATCTATTTCGTTGGACTGTCATGGAAGCAGGCGGACATTTTGGTGCCGCAGAGCAACCCGAACTACTAGTTGATGATATTCGCGAAACTTTTTCTCAAAGCTAATAAATAAAACTCTGATGCTAAGTAAGTTTAAGATGCATTTCTTCTATAGGTAATAGAAAGAAACTCGGTTCATGGGCGGGGTCTGGTAAAGGTTTAGCAAATTCAAACCATTCAGTACGTTCCAGCAGAGCGATGAAAGCACTTTTAAGTTGCTGTCTGGCCAAAGAAGCACCCGGGCAGAAATGGGCACCGAGTCCAAAAGCTAAATGAGAACTAATATCCTCTCTATTAATGTCAAAAACTTCAGGGGTTTCAAATTCTTTTGGGTCACGATTTGCTGCTCCATACCGGACTGAAACTACGGATCCTTCTGGAATAGTTGTGCCGCAAACTTCAGTATCTTGAGTAGTCATCCGAGCCAAACCTTGCACTGGACTCCAAAATCGTAAGGCTTCTTCGATAAATTTTTCAATCAAATCTGGATTGCTTCGAAGCACTTTTTGTTGATCGGGATGCTCTATTAGTAGCCAAACTCCGTGTGCTAGCGCACTAGTCGTTGTTTCAAATCCGCCTGTAATTAACTGATGCATTAAGTTTTGGAGTTCTGCATTAGTTAGGGGCTCTTCACCCTCTTGATGTGAGTGCACCAACGCGGACATTAAGTCTTCTTCAGGTTTCTTACGTCTTTTTTCAAAAATCTCATCAAAATGTTTTTGAGCTTCCAACTCTGCATGAGCAACCTCTCGAACTTCTTCTTCTGTAAGAAGCCTCATTGCAGGAGCGAGCATCGCATCTGCCCATTTTTTAAATGTTGAAATCTGACTTCTATCGAGACCTAATTGTTCAGCAATGATTGTTCCTGGTAAAGGCAATGCAAACTCACTCATAAATTCACATTTTCCTGAATCGATGAAATTACCAATGAGCTCATTCGCTATTTCATCTATGTTCGCGGCCATTGCAGCAACTCTTCTTGGGGTGAAAACACGATTAACAAGTTTGCGATAACGCGTATGGATCGGTGGGTCAGTTCTTTGCAACGTCATAACGTGACCCCAACCTTCTTCACTGAGGATCTCTTGATGCAACCTGTGCATTTCAGCTTGATGGCCTGAAGCTGCTCGAACCTGACTCGAAAAAATCTCAGGTGATAAAAGTGCTTCTTTCGAAGCTTCATGGTCGACAATAAGCCAAACCCCTGTTTCTGAAACTTGATGCACGGGACATCTTTCATGCAAATCTGCAATAAATTCCCAAGGTTCACTCTGAATCTTATGATCCATAAAACTTGTTGTTACAGGACATTTATGTGATTCCACAGATGATTCCTCCGATTTAGTGTTCTCGGCTCTCATACCCTTAGGCTACGCATTCTAGAACATAAATCTAATTGAAAACACTGCGAGGTAAATGATGGCAAGAATGAGTGGGAAAGTAGCGGTAATTACTGGTGGTGCAAATGGTCTGGGGAAAGCTAGTGCCTTGCGTTTTACAGAAGAAGATGCCAAGGGAATTGTTATCGCCGACATGCTTGAAGACCCAGGTTTAGAAACTGTAAGCATGATAAAAGATGCTGGAGGGAAAGCAATATTTGTAAATCTCGATGCAGTGAATCGTGTTAACAACCAAGAAATGGTTGAAGCAGCTGTAACAGAATTTGGATCAATTGACGTTCTGGTTACTGCCGCTGGTATTACCCATCAGGATTATCTTTCAGGTGATCGCGAAGCAGAAGTTAAAATGGCAATAAAAAGGGCTCAAGAAATTGAAAACCCAGCTCAACAATTTGTCGATGGGAGTCTTGAAGAATGGCAAAAAGTTATAGACGTCAATTTAACAGGAACCTATTTCGCTTTACAGGCTGCGGCATCAACAATGATCGAGCAAGGTAAGGGTGGTTCAATCATTACTCTTGCGTCAATTGCTGCAAAACATCCAGACGCAGGACCGACTCCTTATGTTGTTTCAAAAGCTGGAGTTTGGATGCTTACTAAAAAAGCTGCGCGTGAACTTGCTCCTGAAAATATTCGAGTGAACGCTATCGGACCGGGTTTTATTGAAACTCATATGACTACGATTTTTGAAATTGCCCCTCCTGAAAGAGTCGAGGAAACACTGAAGAGCGTTCCGATGGGTCGGAGAGGCCTTCCAATAGAAATAGCAAATACAGCTCTTTTTCTTGCATCAGACGAATCCTCCTATATGACAGGAGAGATTCTGCACCCTGACGGTGGCTATTTCACTGATTAAATTTTCACAAACTATGCGTCTATTGTCACAGTTCCTGTTGAACCATCTACTGTGATGGTAGAACCATCGGTTATACGATCCGTAGCATCTGCTACTGAAACTGCACAAGGAATTCCGAGCTCTCTGCTTACTATCGCAGCATGGCTGGCAACTGCTCCTACATTTACCACAACAGCTGAAGCTGTCATAAACAATGGTGTCCACGATGGATCAGTTGTCGGTGCAATCATGACATCACCAGGTTCAAGCGAAGAAGCATCACTTGGATCCAAAATCACCCGCGCCGTACCGGTAGCAATACCTGGTGATCCAGCACTACCCTGCAACACTTCCCCTACTTCTGCCGGATCAGACTTGTTTAAACCTCTCTTCGGCCATTCGGAAATTGGTGGTAAGCCAACTTTTCCATCAACTATGTAAGGCGGTTCGACTTCGTGAAGAAAAGAAAAGTCTTTATCTCTCTCTAAAATGATGTCCCTCATTGACATAGGATCAGCAATAAAACCATCAAGCTCTGATTCAGTAACCATAAACAGTTGCTGGAGGTCATCAATAGCTCCCACTTCGACCATTCTTCTACCTAACTCCATCATTGCTAACTTTGCTTCGTGGATAGAGCGAATGGCGGCATTTTTTCCCATTTCTCTATATCCAAAGAAAAGAGCAGCGGATTTTATTGCTGCAGTAAGACTCCCGTGGGTTTCTTCATCACCTTTTACGAGGTCTAATACTTCGGCAGTTAGTTTTTCTCGCGTTTCGGCTGACTTAATAGAAGCTAAATGAGGTGATTTGTCATCTTCTTGGAAACGCAGGCGCTCCAACATACCGAATGGCAGTTCGGGCTTTGTCGTCCAAGAATGTGATCTCATGTCCCATTCGTTAGGTCCACGATGGCCGCATTCATCAATTAGTTCTTCCCAAAGTGTAATAAAACTTTTTGCGTCATCTGAATTCAAAGATTTTATTTTTTCCAATGCACCATCACTTCCGTCATCAAAAATATCTGAAAGTTCCTCTGAATTTCGGATGATTCTGCTCAAGTCCCACATACGAAATGAAGCCTCCGCGGATTCAACATCTCCAACTGCTGACATTAGCTTCACAGCATCTTCGGAACGTCCGATTCCATCACAAATAGCCTGAACCGCCCCCGGTCCAAGTGAGCAGGCTAGTGCGGCTACACAAGATGGCACCCAGACGTATTCAAGCAACTCAACCATCTCACGCGCATACTCGACTAGTTCCTCATTAGACGACTCACTGTGATTTGGGCGATTTTTCACAGTCTCTCGAGCTACTTTGGATCTTTCTTCCATCATTGGATAATCATTAGTGCTCATTACCCAGGCCATACTTTCAGCCACCAATTCCTCAGCTTCTTCTTTAATATCTTCAGGGTGTTCTTCATATTCGGGAACATCGGAACGTTCGCCGAAATATGCTTTATTTATTGCCTCCGGAGTAGCTCCAGGCATTCGAACTCCAAAAACCCAGGTCATTGAAAGACAGTTGTAGAAATATCCTCCCCAAAGTCCAAAAGTGCTACGTGCCTCGTGGGGAAATTCGTCTAGATCAAAAACCCCATACTCCACATATCCGCCTGCGACTCCAGGACAGCAACCTTTCTCCCAGGCCATCGTCCAACCAAGGGGACTCCAAGGATCTGGTCCTACTTCATCTGCATTTCCACGTGTGTAATAACGAAATCTTTCATTAAATGGGCTATCTGTAATCCAGTTCTCCATTTCCAACTTCCTTTATCTCTGGTATTTTTAGTCTCAATTATTTCTATTTAATAAGTTCATGGAAAACTATCAATAAATAAAGGAGATGCTCCATATGGCGCGTATAGAAATTCCTGAAGGTGAAGGACATGAGATGAGTAGGGTCTGGTCGATCGCACCTCACATGGGAGAAGGAGTGCATGCTTTAAGCAAAGCTGTTTACGAAAAAAGCGGTCTACCTGTACGTGAACGCGAAGCCGCTAGGATGCGAATCGCACAATTGAACGCGTGCGATATATGACTGAATACAAGGGCTGCATCGGCGATGGAGCAAGGATTTGATGAAGATCACTACCATTCAGTTCACTTATATGAAGAGAACCAATCTTTTACAATTCGTGAAAAACTAGCAATCGAATACGCAGAGTGTTTCGCTCTTGATCATAAAGCTATTAATGACGAATTTTTTATTCGCTTGAAAGAACATTTTACTGAAGAAGAAATCCTGGAACTAACAGTCACAATAGGTTTTTGCATTGGAATGGGACGGGCATTAACAGTCTTGGATGTGGCACAAGACTTTGACGTCAATTGGAGTCGAGAGCCAAAGAAGCAAACGTAGAACTGTGGCATATTCTCATATAGAAAGAGCTAATGATCTAGAGCCGTCTGATGGTCACCGAATTTTGCGCGAAGAATGCCCTCTTCATCATGAAGAAAATTTCGACCCACCTTTTTACGTGGTTAGTAGACATGACGATGTCCTTGGAATTTTAAAATCACCGGAAATATGGGGTAACTCTGATGGACCCGGTGTTTTTTATCAAAGAGGTGGCGTTTTAGGGTCGACCGACGATCCTGACCATGCACGCCAACGTCAGGTACTAAGGGAAGTTTTCCTTCCTTCAAAAATGCGGCTACTGGAAAAAAGACTTAAAACAATCTGTGATGACCTATGGCAAACTTTTGAGAAACCCGGAGAAGGAGATTTTGTGGAACTTTTCGCATTTCCTTTTCCTGCACTCGCAATAGCTGAAATTCTTGGTGTCAATCCGAACGATCGAGAAAAATTTCATAAATGGGCTGATGATATAGTCGCCGGTCTTGGAGGTGGTGATCTAGAGTTCGTTGATAAAGCTAATAATGAACTCTGGGCTTATATCGACGATCTTGTCGAAACAAGAATCACGCTGATAAATCAAGGTGAGCAACTTCCCGATGATGCTATTTCTACAATGACAACCGCTTTCTCAAACGGGGATCTTTCTAGAAAGGAAATTCAACGTTTAGGCCATCAACTACTTGTTGCTGGACATGAAACTACGGCAAGTCTTCTTGCTCTTATGGTTTACCGGCTCTCTCAACAACCAGAACTACTTGAGGAACTAAAGAATAAACCAGAACTGATTGAACCTGCTGTTGAAGAATTTCTCCGGTTCGACTCACCAGTTCAAGGTTTATTTAGAACTAATTCAAAAACTTGTCCAGTTCGTAATTCAATGATTCCCGCTGGAACAAAACTTCAAGCAATGTTCGCTTCTGCAAATCGAGACCCCGAAATGTGGAATGACCCTGATTCAATCAGGTTTGACCGCGACCCAAGACTTGCTAGACAACATCTAGCTTTCGGATGGGGTGTCCACTATTGCATCGGAGCACCTCTCGCAAGGTTAGAAGCCCGTTTAGCCCTAGAAAAGATTGTTGCATCAAATACACGCATTGAAGTTTTAGAAAACCCTCCCACAAGTCCACCATTTATTCTTCGAGGATTCACAGAACTTAAGATCAAGTGGAACTAGGAACTATTCCAACAATTCTGGCCGTGCTGACGCTAAATATTCGATATCGAAAGCTGAAGGAAGTTTTTGTGTAGAAGCAGCTCCATCTACAACAATGGTTTGACCGGAAATATAACTAGATTCTTCTGAAGCTAAAAAAAGAACTGCATTCGCTATATCTTCAACACTTCCCATTCTCCCCAAAGGCGTTTGAAGGCGTGCTGCCTCAATCACAAGTTTGTTTTCAAAGATTCCTTCCGTCATTGGAGTTTCAATTAAATGAGCAGCAATGCAATTAACCCTTACTTGATCTGGTCCGTAGTCCAAAGCTGCAATTTCAGTCAGATATTCAAGTCCGCGTTTACAAGCTGCGTAAACAGGATGTCCTGTAGAAGGATTGTGAGCAGTCAAAGATGAAGTGGAAATTATTGATCCACCGCCACTAGATGCCATCGAGTTTCCGAAGTGCTGAATTACTTGCATAGCGGCTATCAACTGGACTTCAACCATGGGTCGAACATGCTCAGGTGTTAATTCACGGATCCGTTTTGATTCTTGGTACCCCGCATAATTTACTACTACGTCAATCTTCCCTTCGTCTTCCATGATTGAATTCACAAGAGTTTTTACCTGCTCATCTTCAACCACATCACACCCAAAACCTTTTCCACCAAATTCTTGTCCAACCTGTTCGGCTAATTCTGCGCGCCTGCCCACCACTATGACTTTGGCTCCATGTCGAGCAAAAAGTTCAACAGTGGCCCTACCAAAACCTGTGGCACCACCGATTACAACACTTACTTTATTTTCTAGTCTCTGCTTTGTTGCATCCATGAGTCTTGAGCGTAACCTCTCTAGCGTGAACACACTAGAAAAATTTCGACTTGATAATAAAGCCGCAGTTGTTACAGGCTCCGGACAAGGTATTGGTCGTGGTATTGCTTTGGCATTAGCCGATGTTGGAGCGAACCTAGTAATCAATGCCAGAAGAGAAAGTGACGTTGCTGAGACCGCTCAAATGGTTCGTGATCTAGGTAGCAAAGCTATTGAAATAGTGGGAGATATTAGAGAAATAGGATCTGAAGCTATAGGTGACGCCTGTGTTGATGCTTTTGGAAGTCTAGATATTTGGGTGAATAACGTAGGTGGTACTGATGAAAAACGTAACCGAACTCTTCTTGACACGCCAGACGAAATCTTTTCAAGCCAACTAGATTTAAATCTAACTACCGCATTTCAAGGATCAAAAGCCGCAGCTAACCGAATGCATGAAGGGGGTTGCATCATAAATATTTCTTCAGGTGCTGGCATGAGAGGATCTGCTTTTACTGGCCCTTATGCAGCTGCAAAAGCTGGAATGCTAAATATGACAGAAACATTTGCTCTGGAACTAGCAGATAGGAACATACGTGTTAACGCTGTTTCACCAGGGCCAGTAATAACTGAGGCCTATAAAGAAATGGTCGATGTGAACGAAGAAAAAGCAAGAGAAATTGCTGCATCAATACCTCTCGGTCGCTTGGGCACCCCCGATGACATTGCTACTGCAGTAGTTTTTTTATCATCGGATGCGTCCTCATGGATTACCGGACAAAATATATTGGTTTCTGGTGGTAGAACACATCGCACCGTGCAATATCAAGATAAAAAATCATCTTAAAACTAACCAATGAAAACTAGGAGAAAAAATTGACACCTTTAGAAACTGTAGAAGCATTTATCTCATCTCTTGAAAAAAAGAATATCGATGCTGCTATCGATCTTCTTGATGAAAATTGTGAATATGACAATGTCCCTATGGGAAAAGTTTTCGGATCAGAAGCTGTTAAGGAAATGTTAGGCCCCATGATTGAGAATTGTTCAAATGTTGATTGGCCCACATATCGTGCCTCGAGTACAGGAAACTTGGTTTTTAATGAGCGTTTAGACAGGTTTGAAATGGGTGGTAGTTGGATTGAGATTCCAGTTTGTGGGGTTTGGGAAGTTGCTGATGGCAAAATTACCCTTTGGCGAGATTATTTTGACCTTGCAACTTATAGAGATCAACTTCCCAAGTGAACAGTAGAGAATCTGAAAGACCTCAACTTGTAGCAATCGATGTAGATGGAACGCTTGCTAGATCTGATGGTTCACTCTCAGAAAAAACCTGCGAAACAATTGCAAAAGTAAGGTCAACAGATACAAAAATAGTCATTGCTACTGGGAGACCCTGGTTAGTTGCATTTGATTGCGTAGAAAAGTTGGGTGAAGTTGATTTTGTGGTGTGCTCCAATGGGGCGATGACAGTTGCTTTACCAAGTGAAGAGATACTCGAAGACATATACCTTCCTCCTGAACTACCCGAAAAACTTGTGAGAAGTCTTCGTTCGAAGATACCCGGTATCGCTTTTGCATATGAATTTAAACGAGGGGTTAAAGCCCAATACGGCTTGGCTGAACGTTTACCATCAGGAGTCCCGCTCGGTGACCCGATCGATGATGTCTTGAATCTTGACCCTAGACCGGTTAGGAAAATTCTTACCTGGCATGATGATTTTGAGCTTTCCGCTCTCGGTCACCTGATAAGTGAAGTGGTTGGAAATGATGTAGAAATTTCTAGCTCGGGTTTAGACTTTTTTGAGCTTGGAACAATTGGTGTCTGTAAAGCAACTGCACTTGAAAAACTGACTATGCAACTCAAAATTGACTCTGAGAAAACTTGGGCTTTCGGTGATGAACAAAATGACATTGAAATGCTTAAATGGGCCGGTTGTGGCTACGCAATGTCAAATGCTGAACCTTCAGTGAAAGAAGCCGCTGATTTTATAGCTCCTTCTAACGACGAAGATGGTGTAGCCGTGACACTTGAAAGTGTTTATTAGAAGAAAATTATCATAAACGCGAAACAGCCCGGTCTATAAAGACCGGGCTGTTCCAATAAGTCAATAGTTTAAAACTACATGCCGCCTTCATTAAGCGTAATTTGCTTTGGTTGCCAACCAGATCCTGTAGTAGATCTACCATTTTTCTTCATGTTCTCGTTTGCTGCTTCTGCAAACTCGTTTGTCCAAGCACCGTCAGGTTCGCCTGCCAACAATCCAGTATCTGTAGAAACACTTATAGTCTGATCCCAAAGATCCTGATCCATCATTCCTACACCACCTGGGGAAGGCCAAATCAATCGATTTATTTCATTCATCTGCCATGCTTGATGAGATTCACCAAGTGCTGAACCATTGTTTAGAACAATATCTACACAATCATCTGCGTTGTCACGACAATGCGCCCAACCTTGAAGAGAAGCCTCTACAAAGCGAGTTGTAATATCCCTATAATTGTCGTCGGATGCTAATTTGTCAGAATTTGCCCAAATCGCATCTTGAAGCATCGCCGTGCCTTGATCATTCCAATCGATAACTGAAAGATCAGACGCCTTATACAACTCGCCAGTAGCAGGATTCATTGCTTCAAGAACTTGAGCGTACTCATTGTAAGTCATCGCCTGAGCGGCATCTATTTCTCCACTCAACAATGCCATCATGTCAAAGCTCTGGCCTATAAGTTCGTCGATATTATCAGGATCCGTTACACCAGCCTTTCTAAGACCCGCAATAAGCTCAAACTCATTACCCCAACCCCAAGTACCAACTTTTTTGCCGGCTAAATTTGCTGGATCACTACCGATTCCTGAATCAGCCCAGGAAACTTGAAGTGTTCCTGATCTCTGGAAAACTTGCGCAACAATTTTAAGCGGTTCGCCTTGTTCTACATTAACAAGTGCTTTCGGTACCCATGAAATAGCAAAATCAACTGCTCCAGAAGCCAACTGTTGTTGTGGAACAATGTCTACGCCACCTTCTAAGACCGTTACATCCAAGCAGTAATCGTTGTATATGCCTCGGTCAACTGCGGCAAAATAGCCAGCAAATTGGGCTTGTGTGACCCACTGTAGTTGAAGGCTAACTGAGTCTACTGAGTCACAATCACCCGAACCCACAGCAGCTTCGTCCGAGCCACACGCTGTAGCAAGAAGTGACACCGCTGCTACTAACGCAACCACTCCTCTAGTAAAACGTTTATTCATTCTTATTTCCTCCCCCTCATGGGTTAGTTATCTTTGATATCCCCTGAAATACGCCAAGGCATACTTAATCTCTCTGTAACGAGAGCACTACCAAACAACAATAGCCCTAATCCAGAGGCCATTGCTATGGCGGCCCACGCTACATCGTATTTAGCAAATCCTGCACTAGATGTGATGACAGTGCCAATACGGTCTTGGGGTCCACCAAAATATTCTGCAACAATCGCAGCAATTACCGATAACGGGGCCGCTAGGCGAAGCGAATTAGCGAAAAATGGTAATGCGTTAGGTATTCGCACCTCACGTAAGATAGTCCACTCACTTGCTGCATAAGACTGCATTAGCTCAATCTCATTTGGATGAACTTCATTAAGACCTTTTGCTGTATTAATAAAAACAGGAAAGAAAACAACTGCGATTACTACAGCCTGATTACTGAAAGTTCCTGTAATCCCAAACCATGCATTAAAAATGGGGGCTAGTGCAACAATAGGAGTTGCATTTATCGCAATTGCTAAAGGAGTGAAACCGTCATTTAAGACTTTGAAACGATTAGCAATCAAGGCCATTAAAACACCTAGAAAGATTCCGACTAACAATCCACTTACAGAAATTTTCCCGGTTTCCCAAGTCGCGTGCCTAAGAACACTCCACTTCTCAAACAGCTGTGCCCAAATTGAAGATGGTTTTGGAAGTAGAATTTCTCTAATTCCAAAAACTGTGACTGTTCCCTCCCAGAGAGCCAAACCAACAATGCCAACAATCACTGGAGGTAAAACAGAAGCTAACCTGTTCTTTTTCATCAATTAGCCTCTACTGCTCGAAGAGCTTCACGCACTTCTGTTGTAGCTTGAAAAAATTCAGGGTCTTCTCTGGTTTCATCGGTGCGATTGCCTAAATTAACTGTTATCTCAGAATGAATTCTTCCTGGCCTTGGGGAGAGCACAACCACTTTTGAGGAAAGAAATGCTGCTTCAGGTATCGAGTGGGTAACAAACACCACGGTAGTTCCTGTTTCACGCCATATTCGCAACAACTCAACCTGCATGTGCTCTCGAGTCATTTCATCTAGAGCACCGAAAGGTTCGTCCATCAGCAACAAGCGAGGTTCGAAAGACAGGGCTCGGGCTATCGAAACTCTCTGTTGCATGCCACCTGACAATTGTCGTGGATAATAGTCTTTGAATTCTTCTAATCTGACCAGTTTCAGCATTTCCCTAGAACGAACGTGTCGGTCAGCTTTAGACCATCCCTTAAGCTCAAGTGGCAATTCTATATTCGCTGAAACATCCCTCCAGTCGAACAAACCAGAGTGTTGAAAGACCATGCCGTAGTCTTGATCCAATCTTGCTTGATTAGCCGTCTTACCAAAAACTTTCACTTCTCCTGCTGTTGGGGAAAGCAAGTCAGCAATCAATCTCAAAAGAGTCGACTTGCCACAACCTGAAGGGCCGATAAGTGAAATGAAGTCACCTTCTTTTACATTTAAATCAATTCCTAATAAAGCTTGAACTTCATTATCGCTACCCGAATTAAATACTTTGTCTGCTGATTCTACAGAAACAGCTTCTTCTAAGGCTTCGCTGTTGTCTCTCACTTGAGAACCTCTCTTCCCCTTTTAATAACTAGCCATTCTGCAGCGTTAACTAATCCAAAAACGAATAAACCCAACAAAGAAGCCGCTATTACAGAGCTGTAAAGTCTTTCTGGCCATACTGCATATCTCATCGAAAAGTCCAATATGGCTCTTCCTAAACCAGTTTTAGTTCCTATCGAAATTTCGCCAACAATTGCACCTACAACACTTAAAGTAGCTGCAAGTTTAAATGCTGGAAAAAGAAAAGGCCTGGCTGCTGGTAGTCGAAGCTTGATAAGCGTAGACGACCATGATGCAGCATATGAATGCATCAGCTCAATGTCACTACTGTCAGGCGATTGAAGACCTCTTAAACCACTTACTGCAACTGGGAAAAAGGTCAAATAAGTCGCTATGAGAGATATTCCAACCATGTCGGGGTAACCCTGAAGTCGGGCCCAAGTAACGACTATTGGAGCTAATGCTATTAATGGAACAGTCTGAGAAACATTTATCCAAGGTAAAAAACCTCTTTCGGCAAACCTCCACCTCAACATGAAAATCGCAAGCATCAACCCAACGATTACCCCTAAAGAGAATCCGATAGCGGCTTCTAAGAAGGTAAACGCTGCTTTCTTAGCAAGATAGACAGTCAGGGGTAGAGTCTCACGACCGGCACGTATTTCTTCAGTCAACTCATTGAAAATATCGCCTGAGTGGGGCATAGTTAAATCATTGGTTGAAACTGGCAAACCAAATTGTGTGCCAGGCCAATGGTCATCAGTCTGTTGACCCATCCATTTATAACCCTCCCACAGTAGTACTAATAGAACGAGAGTAACTAGTACTGTAAAAGCTGTTCTAAAAGCCTTTCTTTTAGTCACACTCACCTCTCAAAACTGTGAACTACATAAATTTTTACTTATTGAAAACTGGAATAATACTCTGACCATAGACTTCTAACGTCTCATCTTGCTGATCATGCATTAAATAAATTGCAAATTGGTCTACTCCTAAAGCCTTCAATTCAGAAAGTTTCTCAATGTGAGATGACGCATCACCAAGAATGCAAAACCGATCAATAATCTCATCTGGGACAAAATCTGTATGAATATTTCCAGCTCTTCCGTGTTCAGAGTAGTCGTAACCTTCTCTAGCCTTTATATATTCAGTGAGAGCTTCAGGGACTAAAGATCCATCAGATCCATAACGTTCAACTAAATCCGCCACGTGATTTCCTACCATGCCGCCGAACCATCTGACTTGATCCCTCTGATGGGCCAAGTCATCTCCCACATAAGCAGGAGCAACTACACAAATAGTCAATTCATCAGGGTCACGACCAGCTTCCTCTGCAGATTGTCTGACAGCCTTTATTGTCCATTCGGCAATTTGTGGATCAGCTAATTGGAGAACAAATCCATCACATACTCGACCGCACAAGGCTAAAGCCTTAGGTCCATAAGCTGCCATCCAAATGGGTAAAGATCCACCACTGCGCCAAGGAAATGACTGCGTCGTATCGTTGTACTCAACTTCTCCACCTTCTGCAAGTGTTTTAATAACACCAATTGACTCTTCAAGAGTCGCCAAATTGCTTGGTGGGTAGCCGATTACTCTCATGGCTGAATCGCCTCTGCCAATTCCACAAATTGTTCGTTCCCCATACATGTCATTTAAAGTCGCAAATAAAGAAGCTAAAACCGTCCAGTCACGTGTGCCGGGATTTGTAACCATTGGCCCGACTTTCATTGTTTTGGTAGCAGCAAGCATTGCGCTAAAAATTACAAAAGGTTCTTGCCATAAAACATGGCTGTCGAATGTATAGCCGTGAGAGAATCCTAATTGTTCAGCTCTAGCTGTTAGATCAATGACTCTCGATGCTGGTGGGTCTGTCTGAAGAACAATGCCAAAATCCATTCCTTCTCCTTGTTGATTTCAGTTGTTTTGTGGGAAACCTAGGTCCACTTGACTGGTCGTGGGATCAGGCCATCTGCTGGTAATCACTTTGGGTCGCGTGAAGAAATTTAAACCTTCAGGTCCGTACATGGTTGTATCCCCAAAGAGAGAATCGTTCCATCCCCCAAATGAGTGGTAACCAACTGGAACTGGTATTGGAACGTTTATTCCTACCATTCCTGCATCTGCATCTTGTTGGAATTGACGTGCTGTGCCTCCATCTCGGGTAAAGATTGCGGCACCATTTCCATAAGGATTGCTTGAGATCATTTCTGCTGCCTGGTTGTAATTATCAACTCTTACAACAGAAAGAACAGGTCCGAAAATCTCATCTTTATAAACACTCATTTTGGTTGTTACATGATCTAGTAGTGACACGCCGATAAAAAATCCTTCATTGTCGAAGACCTGTTCACGTCCATCAACAATAAGGTTCGCTCCTTCGTTCTCTCCTGCTTCTATATAGCCAGCAACTCTGTCTCGATGCTCTTTGGTTATCAGAGGACCCATTTCTGAATTTGAATCATCTCCTGGTCCTATTACCAACTTTTCCATTCTTAACTTAATGGCATCAACTAGTGGGTCTGCTATGTCGCCAATTGCAACGACCACAGAAATTGCCATGCACCTTTCACCTGCTGAACCATAAGCAGCTGAAACTGCAGCATCTGCTGCAAGGTCCAAATCGGCATCCGGTAGAACCAACATATGATTTTTTGCCCCTCCAAGAGCCTGCACCCGCTTTCCCTGAGAGGTACCCGTTGAGTAAACATATTTAGCTATTGGTGTGGATCCCACGAAACTAACACTAGAAACATCTGGATGTTCTAACAATCTATTTACTGCAATCTTGTCACCATTAACTAAATTAACTACACCTGGTGGAAATCCAGCTTCTTGTATCAACTCGATCAGAAATCTTGGAGCAGACGGATCTCTTTCCGATGGTTTCAAAACGAAAGTATTACCGCAAGCAACTGCATTGGGGATCATCCATAATGGGACCATGGCGGGAAAATTAAAAGGGGTTATTCCGGCACAAACACCAAGGGGTTGTCTCACTGTGTAAACATCAACTCCTGTTGATGCATGTTCGCTATAAGTGCCTTTCAACGAATCTGCAAATCCACACGCAAACTCAATGTTCTCTATGCCTCTGGCCACCTCTCCTCTTGCATCATCGGCCACTTTTCCATGTTCTTCGGTCAACCTTGAGGCGATTTCTATCTCATTTTCGACCACTAAGTTTCGAAAATTGTGTAAAAGTTTTACTCTTCTAGCAATAGAGACATATCCCCATTCCTGAAAAGCATTTTTAGATGATTCAACTGCAAGATCTACTTCTTCAATTGAAGCAAGACCTACTTCTCCTGTTTGCTCCCCTGTAGCGGGGTTAAAGACGGGTCCTACGTTTCCTGAAGTAGATTCAACACTTTTTGCATCAATTAAATGTGTAATTTTGCGCATAGATAACCTCAAGTACGATTAGCGATCAAACCAGATATGAAGAAAGACCGCGACGCAAGTAACGCCCATCCCCTTTTGCCCCATGATAGGCGCCGTCTTCTATCAATACTTTTCCTCGCGAAATGACTGTGTCAACATGACCATCTATATCGAAGCCTTCATATGCAGAATAATCCATGCTCATATGATGAGTATCTACCGAAATATGAGTTTTAGCATTCGGATCGTAGAGAACTATGTCTGCATCAGACCCAGCGGCAATTACACCTTTCTGTGGATAGAGACCGAACATGCGAGCGGGAGTTGTAGAACAAGTCTCAACCCAACGTTCCAGAGACAACTCTCCCATTACAACTCCCTGATAGATGAGATCCATCCGGTGTTCTACCCCACCTATTCCATTTGGAATCGCTCTGAAGTCTTCAAGACCTAGTTCTTTCTGTTCTTTCATACAAAATGGGCAATGATCTGTTGAAACCACTGCTAGATCATTAGTTCTTAGCCCTCGCCAAAGGTCTTTATGATGCGTGTGTTCATTCGTCCTCAGCGGCGGTGAACAAACATAACCTGCTCCTGCAAAACCAGGCGCTCCTAAATGCTCCTCTAGATTTAGGTACAAATATTGAGGGCATGTTTCGGCATAAACGTTGTGTCCTTCGTTTCGCGCTTCAGCAACACGCTCTAATGCTTCACTAGCTGAGAGGTGAACAAAATAAACAGGTGCTCCTGCCACAAGAGCTAATTGAATAGCACGATTAGTCGCTTCGCCTTCAAGTCGGGGAGGTCTAGTAATTCCATGGTAAATGGGATCAGTCTGTCCGCGTGATGCGGCCTGTTCGGCTAGTACATCTATAGCTATGCCGTTTTCGGCGTGCATACAAATCATCGCTCCATTTTCTGAAGCTTTCTGCATAACTTTGAGTATTTGGCCGTCGTCGCTGTAAAAGACACCCGGATATGCCATAAATAATTTGAAACTGGTTATACCTTCATCGACTAGAGTGTCCATTTCCTTTAGTGCTGCATCATCCACTCCACCCAAAATCATATGAAATGCATAGTCAATGGCGCACTCGCCCTCAGCCTTAGCAAACCATGAATCAAGGCATTCTCTGACATTCTCCTCATACTTCTGTACTGCGAAATCAATAATTGTCGTAGTCCCACCCCATGCCGCAGCTCGGGTGCCAATTTCGAAAGTATCGGACGCAAAAGTACCCCCGAAAGGAAGTTCCATATGCGTATGGCAATCAATTCCTCCAGGCACAATATATTTGCCTGTTGCATCGATAACTTTTTCCGCTCCCGATTCAGCGCTATCAGCAGCTGAAGTATCTGGTTGCAATATTGCTACTATCTTCTCTCCATCAATGAGAACGTCCGCTTCATGACGTCCAGTTGTCGTTACTACGGTTCCATTTTTTATTAGAGTCGTCATATATCCTCCTTCATCTCAGACTTTAATTATCTAAATCCTTTATAGCCTCATTCAAGATTGCAATCCCTTCATCAATCTCATCTGCTGTAACAGTCAGCGGTGGAGCTATACGAATAACATTTCCATAAAGCCCTCCTTTGCCAATAAGTAAACCTGAAGCTCTTGCAGCCTCCATTAGTTGGGCAGCTGCTGGTGCATTAGGTTCAATGGAATCAGGAACTACGGTCTCGATAGCAAACATCAAACCTCGTCCGCGTGTCTCTGCTATTACAGATGAATCTGAAACTGCTTGACTAACTCCTTCAGCCAATCTTTCGCCCATTTCTTTCGAATTTTTTTGAGTGTCGTGTTCAAGCATGTAATTTATTGTGGCTAATGCTCCAGCCGATGCTATGGGATTACCTCCAAAAGTAGAAATAGAGTTCGCTGGCATCGCTTCCATTACTTCTGCTCTAGCAACCACTCCTCCTAAAGCTAAACCGTTCCCAACTCCCTTAGCAAAAGTCAACATGTCGGGCACCATTCCATGTGCCTGATATCCCCAAAAGTTTTCTCCGGTTCTTCCCCATCCTGTTTGAACTTCGTCAGAAATAAATAGAACGCCTCGATTATCTAACTCTTTTTTCATCGCGCCAAAGAAACCATCAGGTGGTGTGGCAAAACCGCCTACACCTTGGATTGGTTCAGCGATCATCGTTGCCACGTCTCCTGATGTCATCATGTCAAAAACTTGAACAAGATCATCAACACAAGCTTTGGTGTAGCTTTCATCATCAAAGTCATTAAATGGGCTTCGTAATCTGTAGCCGCCATGAACATAATTTACAGATAAGCCGCTCAGACTGGTAGGCGACCAAGACCTATGAGAAGTAATTGCTACAGTCGAAAAGGAACGTCCGTGATAACTGTTTCTAAGTGCCAAAATTTGATTTGAACGACGGTAAGCAGTGGCTAACAATAAAGCCGCATCATTAGCTTCTGTTCCTGACGTAGTGAAAAAGACTCTTGCATCTGGTATCCCAGATAATTCCGTCACCA
>Ga0066372_10000088_pt1 | contig 29989 bp, 31 predicted proteins | sample Knorr_S15_td_250_FD_77011 | JGI IMG/M metagenome (GOLD analysis project Ga0066372, IMG submission 77011) | Marine microbial communities from Southern Atlantic Ocean transect - Knorr_S15_td_250_ad_251m_LV_A | ecosystem: Environmental > Aquatic > Marine > Oceanic | place: Southern Atlantic ocean... | reverse complement strand
TTATGAGTTTGGAAGCTGTATGTGACAGACACGTATCATCTGCAAGACATGTTGCTAATGCTTATGAAAAAAATACAGGGTCAAAACCAAAAGTTTATATTGATTTACAAGAAATGTTAGATAATTCTGATATAGATGTTTTGGATGTTGTGACTGACACTCGCACCCATCATAGTTTTGCAATTGATGCCATGAACAGAGGTATCAATGTAATGACAGAAAAACCTATGGCAATCACTTTGAGGGCATGCAAAAAAATGGAAGAAATTCAGAAAAAAAATAATGTGAAATTAGCGGTAGCGGAAAATTATAGAAGAGACCCAATGAATAGACTCGTAAAGGCCTTAATAGATAGAGATGTAATAGGATCTCCGCAGATGGTAATCGATCTATCCATTTCTGGAGGAGGTCTTTTAATGCACGGAACAGGATGGAGGGCAAAAAAATCTATGGCTGGAAGCTTAATCCTAGAGCAAGGGGTTCATACTGCAGATTTAATTCTGTATTTCATGGGAGATGCAGAATCAATTTATGCAAAAACATCCATAATGCAGCCAAAGCGCCGTGTATCTGGCATGCCTCATGAAAACATCAAAAAGTTTTATTCTCACAGGATTGAAGATCAGCTCACTGAAAATACAGATGTCATCATAGATGCAGAGGATACAGCATTTTCTGTCATCCAATTCAAGAGCGGTGCCGTAGGGCAAATGACTATGACTAGTGCGTCAAATGGCTATGGATTTGAGAATGAATCAATCCATGGGACCAAGGGAACAATAAAAATACTTGGAAGTAGAAACGGAAGGAGTCCTGTATTACACTTCGACTCTTCTATGAGCAAAGATAAATCATTAATTGTTTCTGGGGACGGTCTCTTAGACTTAATACCAGAATGGGGATTGGACGATATCACATCTTTATATTTTGATGGAGCAAAAAGGATATCAAGTTACGACTATAATTTCGAAGAAATTGATCGCAAATTAATTGCTATAGAAATGCATGATCTTGCTTATTCAATTCTAAACGATGCAACACCAGAAGTAGGAACCATAGCTGGAATGAAAGCATTAGCTCTAGCATATGGTGCATTAGAATCAGGCGAGATCAATCAGATAGTCTCACTAGAAGATGTTCTATCAGGAAAAGTAGATAAATATCAATCAAGTATCAATCAAGAATTGAATATATAAAGTAAAAGCGTTTCTTTATAGAGGTTGTCTTGATCAAATTATATTTTGTAGAATTTTTCAGCATTCTTATAAAAGAGTTTTTCTTTTTCACTTATTGCATATTTAGCAGTAATTTCATCAAAATAATTCCATAACTCTTCATACCCGATTTTTAAAGAATCCACAGGAAAGTTGCTTGCAAAAAAAGATCTGTTAACTCCAAACAAGTTTAATGTTTCTTCTATGATCGCTTTTGTTTCATTGTATTTATCACTGCTTCTCATGAAGAGACCTGAAATTTTGACGGCAATATTTTCGTGGAGTGATAGTTGCTTCATACCATTCATCCATGTTTTACGATCTTCTGAATTTCCATTCTGTAATGGGCATCCAGTATGATTCAATATAAATTGAACTTCTTTAAAATCTGACATTAATTGAGATGCATCCTGCATTTGAGACGGCCATATCTGGAGGTCAAACAAGAGATTCATTTCATCTAAAACAGAGAAACCATCTTGCCACTTATTATCTCGCATCAAATTTCGGTCAACGTCGACATAAACGTTCAATGAAGGATCTTCGTCAGAATAATTCAAAATCTGTCGAATTCCTCTAAAATTTGCGTACTCTTGGTGCTCCAAGAGAGTTTTACGAATATTATCAAAAGAAAAATTAGCATAGCCAATGATTGCATTTGGCATCTGATTAGAAGAAGTATTATCGGCAATGCTCTGAAGCCATTTAGTTTCGACAACAGGATCTATGTTGTGATCCAATTCAGCCTGTATATGTACACCTTTAGTAACATCCAAATTACCAATATCTTTATTAAAATCGTCTACAAGATAATTATTATCTAGCGCTGTTTTGTTTTCGCTGTTTTTTGCTTCGTTTAGCCATGGATAATTATTTAATTTCAGATCCCATAAATGATAATGTGCATCAACAATCTTCATAACTTTGCTATCTGTGAATAATCACCATCTTTAATTCAGTCATCTCTTCAATCGCATACTTAGGGCCCTCTTTACCCATTCCGCTATCTTTCAATCCTCCGTAAGGCATAAAGTCTGCTCGAAATTGTGTTCCACTGTTAATATTCAGATTGCCTGATTCAACTTCCAAGGCAAACCTTAAGGCATTATCCAAATTCTCAGTAAAACATGCAGCGCTTAAGCCAAATCTAGTGTCATTTGCTAAAGCAATTGCCTCATCGACATTTTTTGCAGGCATTACTGTTACTGCTGGCCCGAATAATTCTTCTTTACAAATTCTCATATCCGGTTTTGCATCAGCAATGATTGCTGGGCTCACAATAGCTTTATCTCGCTCTCCTCCTGTTAATAGTCTAGCGCCGCTTGATACAGCTTCATTTATCCATTCAGAGACACGAACTGCGTCTCCCTCTCTTACCATAGGTCCAAGTTTCACTGGATCATCAATAGGGTTGCCTATAGTTAAAGACTCGACAACGGGAACTAGAGCATCTAAGTAATCTCCATACACGGACTGATCTACTATTACTCTTTGAGTTGAAATACATACTTGTCCCGCATTTGAAAATCCACTTTGAGTTGTGGCTTGTGCAACTTTTTCCAAGTCAGCATCTGGCAACACAACTAGAGGGCTATTCGATCCAAGTTCCATAGTGACTTTTTTCAATCCTGCTGTTTTGCAAATCTGTTCACCCACTTCTTGGCTCCCCGTGAAAGTAATCTTTCTCACTTTAATATTGGAAACTAATGCATTCCCAACAGTTCCTCCAGGTCCTGTAATACACTGAATTGCCTCAGAAGGAAATCCTGCGTCTAACATTATTTCAGTCAGTTTCAAAGCTGACAAAGGAGTGTCAGATGCAGGTTTTAAAACTACTGCATTACCTGCAGCCAATGCAGGTCCAACTTTATGAGCAACGAGATTCAAAGGAAAGTTGAACGGACTTATTGCACCAACTATTCCTACTGGTACACGTAAAGTAAATCCAAATTTGCCTTCGTTTCCAGGGGCTGCATCCAAGGGTAACACTTCAGATTGCAATCTTTTGGCTTCTTCCGCTGAAACTATAATTGTTTGTTTACATCTGTCTGCCTCCACTCTCCCTTCAGAAATTACCTTTCCTTCTTCGAGAGTTATCGTTCGGGCAAGATCTTCTTTTCTTTCTTCAATTAATTCTGCAGCCTTCATAAGAAATGAATATCTATCGTGAGCACTTAAAGTCTTCATCTCTTTAAATCCTCTTTCGGCACTATCAACTGCAGTTGCTACGTCTTCAACAGACGCTGATGGAACTGTATCTACTACAGATCCGTCATAAGGATTAAGAACTTCTTGGACATTATCACGAGAGACCCATTCTCCATTTAAGTACATTTTCATAAGATTTTTTCTCCTTTGATATAAATTTCAAGTATTTTAAATTTAAGATCAATATACCATAAAAATGACTGATGGATAGATAAAAAATATAGAGTATCTACGGTCTCATTCCAAAAACGACTCTGAACCATTTCAATCTTCTAACAACTTCATATAAAAATACAGAAACCAATATCGTAGAGAAAGTAAGAATTATTAATTTAACAATTGGTACAATCGATAATGGGTATATAAGAGAAGCTAGAAAGTTTTGTACAGGCAGGTGGAAAATATACACTGGAAATACAGCTGGAGTTATATAATCTAAAATTGTATTCTTTTTATTTAAAAATGAAGAGGCAAAGCCAACAAGAGATAGCATCCAACACACTGATTCAAAAGCAGTAAGAACGTTACTTATAACTAGCGGATATGCTCCTGGGCTTCCTCCCCACACAGGCAATAAATAAAGAAATAACCTCTGCATAAATAACGCAATAGCAAAAGCTAATGTTATAAATTTAATACTTCTTACTGAATTCCAGAATATTTCTCCAGATGATGCGAAAAGAAACCCAATTAAAAAGCATATTAAGCCAACTAAAAATCCATGAATATTCGTATTAATAGAAACATCTAAAAGAGGAAATGCGGCAAAATTAACAAAATTTGGATAAGTTTCAGGATTTCCTAATGTAGCAATTATTACCATTGGGATAGAAAATATAAAAAACATTCCAAACTTGTTATTTAATAAATTATGAAAAAAACCAAATATTTTAGGATTTGTTTTTTGTATAGAAATTATTGGAAGCGTCAGTAAGGAATAGTAAAAAATTGCATTTAAAAACCATAAGTAAGCAGGTGCTGGCCAATAAGAATAATCGTAATTGTAATAATTAGCGTGAATATAAAAATAGGTAGGTGTTATAAAAATACTACAGAAAAATAATGGCACCAATATTCTAAGCGATCTCTCTTTAAGTATTTCTGTAATATTTCTACGTTGAGACGAAAAATTAATTGCCATTCCAGCAATAAAAAACAATATGGGGATTCTCCAGATATTTAATGCTTGAGATACAACAATCAGCAAACCTACACCTAAATCTGCTTTGTCTGGATTCACAATAAAAATTAATGCTTTGGTCTCCGGAAAGAACGAAATAACAATGTGATAAAAGATCAATAAAAGTAACGCAATTGACCTAATTGAGTCAACTTCATACCTTCTCAAATTAATTTCCTAGCAAGCTAGAAAGAAGTTTGCTGTATTCAGTTGGCTTTTCAGCCCTTACACCATGTCCAGTGTCCCAATAATGAATTTCGCAATCAGGAATGTTTGCTTGCACTTTTTTTGCAACACTTTCGAGCATCAAGCCACCCTTTTCTAAGTTGCCTCCAAGAAGAATAGTTTTAGCTTCTACTGATTCTGACAATTTTGGCGCGTCCTGCCATATCCAGCCTGGCTCTACATTCCATATGTTTATGTCGTGATGAAATGCATAACTTGCCCTCACTGCACCCCAGTATGGATTTGTCTTAAATATTTCAGGATCGTGTTTTTGATAATCGAATATTGCATCAAGAACAGTTCTCCACTTAGGCTTATTCTCTAAAAAGAATGCTTCCTGTCCGTCAGAACTTGTAGATTTGTTCTTATTTTCAGAAAACCAAGGAGGATCCTCAAGAAGCATAGCTTGTATCTTTCTAGAACGAGAGGCAATCTCTATTGATGATGCAGATCCAAGTGAGTGTCCAACAAGAATTAAATTATCTTCAGGTAATGAATTCACAAAATCTAATAAAGGGGGATAGTAAGTATTAATGTTGTAGTTTTTCAGATGGCCTGACTTATTATGTCCAGGCAGATCTAAAGCATAAATCTTATACTGGCTGAATTCTTGTATCAAAGGTTTCCAAACTTCCCATCCGCCTGTCCATCCATGAATTAAAACCAAGGTTTTTTTAGCCTCAACATCATTACAAAAATAATTTAATGTTAGATCATTGGTTTTGTATGAATATTCGGGCATATCTCTCCAGATATTTAGTTTAGTTGTACTTGATTTATCTTAAAAAATTTAAGAAAAAGTTCTGTATTAGTTAAAAAATTCTTCATCTTCATCTTTAAGATATTTTTTTGCCTCATCATTAAAAGATATACCTAAGCCTGGAGCGTCCCATACCTCGATATAACTATCTTTTACAATAGGGTTTGGAAGACCATCAATAATATCATACCACCATTGATGGCAAGGAACAGAGTACTCAAAAGCGATATAATTTTTTGGCAATGTAGCAGCTAATTGAACATGAGCAGCTAATCCAATAAGGCCATCAATAGTGCCATGAGGAGCAATCATAATACCATTCATATCTGCATACTCTGCAATCCATTTTGTTTCAGCCAATCCACCGACATCTAATGGATCAGGACCTATAACATTGACAGCTCTTTTATCAATAAGGTCCTTAAAATTATGTCTTAAATAAATTTGCTCTCCAGTATGTATAGGCGTAGTAGTATTCATGGTCACATCTCTGTATAAATCTGCTAAAACATAAGGAGTATAATCACCCGTTATCATATCTTCCATCCACATTATATTTAAATCCTCTACTGCTTTTGCTAGTTTAAGTGCATCATTTGGTGAAATACCGGGGCCAAGGTCCAATGCTAATCCAACTTCATCACCTAAAACATCCTTCATCGCTCTAATACAATCAATAGTATAATTAAATCCTTTTTCGGTAATTTGTGCTCCGTGAGGTAGGTATTGACTTAAGGCCCAAGGTTCTGCTGCATCATCGTCAAAAACAATGCTATTATTTTCGTCCCAAACAACATCACCATAAAAATATCCTTCAAAGTTATTTGCCATTTCTCCGTGGAGAGCAAGTCCTTGCTTAATAATAGAAAAGCCTTCTTTCAATTCCTTCATTTTCAGGGTATTTTTTGCAAAATTTTCAGGACTGTCTTTACCCTCCATTGGAAATCTAATTCCTCCGTTATAAACCAAAACCCTATCTCTTACTTTTCCACCAAGTAATTTATATATTGGCAAATTAGATGCTTTGCCCGCTATATCCCATAAAGCAACCTCTATTGCACTTACTGCTGCCCCATAAGGTTTAAAAGCACCTAGTCTTCTAATTTTTCTCATTACACTTTCAACATTCGTAGGGTCTTCACCAATTAGTAGTGGCTTATAGAACAAGACAAATGGCTTTAAATACGGTTTTGCCCATTCTGCCTGACCATAGCCAGATATACCTTCATCAGTACAAATTCTTACAACAGGTGTTTTGCCAATAATTGCACATTTTAAATCAGTAATTCGCATTGTCTTACTCTCGCTCAGTTTAAACCTCAGTAAATAATAGAGTCAGGTCTCCAATAGTTATTAAAAGATGCTTTTATATCTATCTTCCCTTAAGTTTTAGTAAATAATATACAAAAATTGACTATGTGTGTACAAGATAAATATTTATTAAAAATAGAACGTGTTTAAATAGATATTTAAAGAAAGGGAATAATGACAAAGTGTAATAATCCAAATTGCAAGTGCGATCCATGCAACTGTGATCCATGCAACTGCTAAATATTGGCACTTTAGAATTATGTTAATAATCAATTTAACAAGAGAGTTTTGTGGCTAAATTTTTTTCAGAAAAAGATGTTAATCAGCTACTCACTATGGATGAAGCTATAAAGTCTCTAGAGGAGGCATTTATTGCTAGTTCTAAAAAAAAGATTATTAATATCCCAAGAAATCGTATTGACATTGAAGGTTCTAATTTTAATTTTATGGCAGCCAGCTGGGAAGAAAAAGAGATCGTTGGATATAAATCCTATGTTGCCGGATCAAAAGGACTGAGTTTCCACGTTTGTATATATAGCTTGAAAAATAACCGACTCTTAGCAATAATTGAAGCTAATAGATTGGGCCAATTAAGGACTGGTGCTGCTACAGGTATCGCTACTAAGTTTCTCTGCCAGAAAGACTCAATTAGTATGGGTGTTTTTGGCTCTGGGTTTCAAGCTGAAACGCAAATTGAAGCAATTTCAAATGTAAAGAAAATTACAGAATGTATTGTATATTCTAGGAACCTTGAAAGAAGTCAACAATTTTGCCAGAAGATGAGTGAAAAACTTAAGATTCCTGTTAATTCTACAAGTGATCCTGAACAGTGCGCTGTTAATAAAGATGTAATAGTAACCATTACAAATTCTCAAGAACCCGTATTGAAAGGAAAGTGGCTATCTCCTAATACTCATATAAATGCTGCAGGTAGCAATGTCGCGAATAGAAGAGAAATAGATATTGAAGCAATTGAAAGAAGTGACCTTATCGTTGTAGATGATATGAATCAAGCAAAGATCGAATGTGGGGATTTAATACAGTATAAAAAAATAGATTCTACTTTTGATTGGAGTAATGTTTGCCTGCTTGGGGACCTTGTGGCGAAAAAGAAAAAGATACCAGAAAACACTATCACTTTGTTCGAATCTCAAGGCATAGCCTTAGAAGATATTGCAATCGCGCATACGCTACTCAAGAAATCAATAAAAGAGGATAGAGGCATATATCTGAATTGAAACCACAATTCTCTGCTTGGTAAGCAAATGCCAACCCATAAAAGCGTTAAGTTCTTAGATAACAGAAAGTCAAAGCCGGTTCTTACCACCTCCTACAGTGATTACTTCACCGGTAATATAATCTGCAGCATCAGATACAAGGAAAGCTATTGCAGAAGCTATATCTTCTGGTTCTGCGAGCCTACCTAATGGAATTGATTTTACCTGCTGGTCCAAAACGTCTGGATTTGTTTCTTTTACTTCATCGTGAAAGTGAGTGTTTACTATTCCGGGAGATATAGCATTCACTCTTATTCCGAATTCTGCAAGGTACGCAGCGGCAGTTACTGTCATAGTAATGACTCCAGCTTTTGCTATAGCATATGAAGGCGAAGAAGTCATTCCTCCTGAGGCTGATATAGAAGCGATGTTCACAATAGATCCTGACTTCTTTTTCATCATATGTTTTGCAGCCTCTTGCATAATGAAGTAAGGGCCTTTCAAGTTGAGGTCTAAAACCCAGTCCCATGTTTCTTCAGTAACATCAGGAAATTTTACAGGTTTTGAAGCTCCAGCATTGTTTATCAAAATATCGATTCCTCCAAAATGTTGCACAGCTTCTTGAATTAAGGGTGAGGCATCAGATATTTTGCTAGCGTCGTAAATCCCTCCAGTTGCATCAATACCTTCGCTCTTAAGGTCAGAGATCGTTTCCTCTAGTAAACCTGAATCCAAGTCGCTCAAATAAAGTGATATTCCTGATTTACCTAAATGAAAGGCTGTTGCCCTCCCGTTGCCTCTTCCAGCTCCTGTAATTACAGCAACTGTGCTTGAGTTAGATTTTTTCATATTTATCCTTTCCTATTTTTATTCAATTTCTATACGAATTCTCTTGTTTGATTTTCCTTTACTCTGATGACCAACAACTTTGACTTTCCCAACTTCGCTTGTAGATTTAACGTGAGTTCCACCATCAGCCTGAATATCCAATCCTTCTATATCGATTGTACGGAGCGTCTTGATACTCGCAGGCAAAAGGTTAATTTTAGTTCGTATCAAACCTGGTATTTTTTCTGCTTTTTCACGAGAGATAAAGCCGACAGATATAGGAAGGTTTTTATTTACCTCTAAGTTTATTTTTTCTTCTATGTCTTTCGTCATCTCAGATGTCAAAGATTCAAACTCAAAGTCTATCCTTCCATTCAACTCATTCATATTGCCACCTGTTGCGAGAGCTTGAAAGTCTCTCCATACAACTCCACACATTATGTGCAAGGCAGTGTGAGTTTTCATAAGATTATGTCGTCTTTTCCAATTTAAAACACACTGAATTTTATCACCGACATTAAGATTATCTGTGTTGACAAAATGGAATATTTCTCCCTCAATTCTCTTCACTTGATTTACTTCAAGATCTTTACTTTCGGTTTTCATTATTCCTTTGTCACAAGGTTGCCCTCCACCTCCAGGAAAAAAAACTGTTGAATCAAGGAAAATACCTTCATCTTGAATCTTAGTTATAACCGCATCACATTTAGCTGCATAAGCATCTAGATTATAAATCTCTTCAGTCATATAGATATGTCTCTCAATCAAGTTTCTTTATATGATAATAGGAATTCTACTATTCTAGAACCCCACTTTAACAACAAGGGAAAGCTTCGTCTGAAGTTATGTAACAATCAAATTATCCATTAGTGCAATCTAATTATTCTAACTAGCCCTATAAAGGATACAAAGAAGGTACTTCATCAATCACTAAATTCTTTAGTAAATCTCCTATTAAAAATGATTGCATTATACCCCATCCGCCGCCGCCAGTAGCAACAAAAATTCCAGAATTTTGAATCAATTCTCCCACTCTAGGCATCCCATCCTTTGTAGCTGGGCGCACACAAGCTGTATGTTCAACAACTTTTTGATTAGATAGGATTGGTAGCATCAAAGATGCGTCATTAATCAATTTGGACTCAGCCTCAAGAGTAATGTTTGAATCAAAGATTTCATCTTCATAAGTAGCACCAATCCAAATCAACCCGTCTCTTTTCTTAACTACAGAACAAGATCCATGCAGGTGATTATTGATGCTTATTTGTGAAGATTCTAACTTTATAATTTCTCCTTTGGCAGGAAACATATCAACAGTTTCTCCAGTAGATGAAATGAGTTGATTTGTCCAAGGGCCAGCACATATTATCAAGTTTTCATAATCGATTATTTCGCCAGATTTTAATCTCAACTGCTTGTCTTTATGAAACAACTCTTCAACAAAATCATTTATAATTTTTGCACCAAGAGTTTCTGCTGATTTTCTCATGCAAGATATAAATAAATTAGCATCCAGAAAGAGAGAACCCGTAATCAATGCTATGCCAAAAATTTCAGAAGAAATCCCTTCTTGATAGCTTTCAATTTCTTTATAATCTTGAGTAGTTTTTACATTAAAACCAAGAGATTGCATTTCTTCTTGAGAATCTTCAATACTTGAAAATTCATCCTCGTCAAAACAGACTTGGATAGTAGGTATGTCTTCTAAGTAATAATCAATTCCGGAAAGTTCAACCAATTTTTTATAGTTAGATTTATGCCTTAAAAAACTCTCCAAAGCTAACTTCTTTTGATTTTCAGGTTTTAAAGGTCCGCTCAAGGACTGTTCTTGATCTGAAAGGTGTCCAGCAGATCCAGCCCCTTTGAGAATAGGATCTAGTCTGCCAAGAGCGCTCCTAGAAGCAGTATTAGGGAAGCCACACTCAATAATTGTTACATCCTCTAGTGCTTCTCTAAAACTCAATGCAGTAGCTAATCCAAAAACTCCAGCACCAATAATTACATTTTTCATACAGTTATTCTAGATTTTAGTTTATTCCGTTAGAAGAAATAATATAGAAAGTCAAAAATTAAATCATAAATTATTTTCTTGAAGCATTAAAAATGAAATTGATATTTCTAATGTACATCAAAATCAACAAGGACATCTAGGATATTTGTTGAATGGATAAAGTGTCATAAATTTTTGTATTTTTTAATTAATTTCGAGAAAATTGTAAAAGATGAGAATATAATTTGGATTTATTTGACCACAATAGCGAAATACTTAAAAGTTACAACTCCCCTCTTTCAAGAAGAGTTAGACCAAGGAATTTTGAAGAATTCCATGGTCAGTCACATTTATTGGATGAAACTTCTATCCTAAAAAATTCTGTAAAAAGAAAAGTTGTTCCTTCAATGATTCTATGGGGGCCTCCAGGGGTAGGCAAAACAACCTTAGCGAACATAATTTCAAAAACTGCAGGTTACAACTTAGAAGTAATTAGTGCAGTAAAATCTGGTGTTGAATCGATTAGGCAAGCATCAAAAAAATCTAGTGAGATTCTTGGCACCCAAAATATCCAAACTATTATTTTCATAGATGAAATTCATCATTTTTCTAGAAACCAACAAGAATCTTTACTAAATATTATTGAGGATGGAATTGCAACAATCATTGGAGCGACTACAGAAGATCCAGGAAGAAGTTTGATTGGCCCACTAATTTCTCGGTGTAGGGTATTTGTTCTTAAACCTCTTAATTTTGATGAAATCAAGGCCATAATTATTCAAGCGCTTAACGATCAGAGAAGTCGCCTACATGATAAGAAAATAATTATATCTGATGAAATGATAAAAATTTTGATCACTAAAACTTCAAGTGATGTCAGAATAATCCTTGACACCATTGAGTTAGCTTCTCAAAGTGAAGATAAAACGGTAACAATAACTGAAAAAGAAATTGAAAAAATTTTACAAACAAACCTAAACGCTTCTCATAACGATGACAATTACTACAACCTCATCTCAGCATTAATAAAATCCATAAGAGGCTCAGATATAGATGCCTCAATTTATTGGCTTGCTCGACTTATAGACACAGGCATAAATCCTGAAATTATAGGGAGGAGACTGGTAATTTCTGCTTCTGAAGACATTGGCTTAGCTGACCCCATGGCACTCACAATCGCCTCTTCAGCACTAGTAAGTGTTTCTAAGATTGGGTGGCCTGAATCAAGAATTATACTTTCAGAAGCAACAATATATCTTGCTAAATCTCCCAAAAGCAATTCAGCATATCAAGCAATTCAGCTTGCTCTAAAAGAAGTAAACAATACTCGGAGGGAAGAAGTGCCTTTGCATCTAAGAAATGCTACTAATTCAGTATCTAGGAGGTTTAATTATGGAAAAGACTATGAAAATCCTCACGATAATTCCTCTAGTTTACAAAATTATCTCCCTAAAAAATTAAAGGGTAAAATTTTCTATAAAAAAGATTAAAAAGCTAACTTGTATAATATCGGCATAGCAACAATATTATTCTCTGTAAAATTCTTAAGAACAAAATTATTTAGCCCAGGTTTTATACCTAAGCGACCAAGAATCAAAGTTGGGATCACATCAAACAAGTGGTCCCAGCGACAGTGGTTTATAAGACTATATTGGCTGTCATCATTTAATGGTAACAAAGGGGTACTGTTAGTTAAATTTGCTTTCGCCGTCCACCATCCAGCAGTATATTCCCATACATCGAGAACAGTTTGAGTATTTTTTGAGTAAAAATAATTGAATAAAAAGATACCTTGTTTCTCTTTATCAACTTCTGCAATTCTACTAGGATTCATAGCAAATGTTTTATGAAAATAATTCGAATTAGATTTTAATAAATCTTCGATGACTTTATATTCATTCAATTTTTTGACACTATCAATAGCTTCAACAATGTTGCATTCAATTAATACAACAAGATCAAATTCTGCGATATGAAAATTTATTTTGTTTTGTTTAATAAACTTTCTCCCTTCACCAGCACCTGGCGGTATAATAATCGCTGTAAATATATCCGCGCGTTGAACATTGGCATTTTGGGCAATCAAGGCAGAACATAAGTCTCTCAATTTTTCAATTAATACTTTTTTTGTCCTACTATCTCGCTTAAGAATAAATGGCTTTTCAATTTCAACAGCAAGTTGAATATAGCCAAATTTATTTGGAGGCATGATCATACCTTGTTCATGAATACTGGTTGCGAAATGGGGATTAACGATTTTCATAACATACTTATAAAATCATCTATTTCCAAATAATTTTATCTAAATGACTAGACCTTCTTGTCGGTAGAATTTCAGGTTTCTTTATTATATAACCCATAGAAAGACACCCAACAATTTTAGAAGATTTTGGAACTCCTAAGATATTGTATAAATTAGAAACCTTTACAGTCTTTCCAGTAGACCATCCGACACCTATTCCGACGGACCAAGCAAATAGTGACATGTTTTGAATTGAGATACTAACTGAAGAAAAGTTCTCAGTAGTTTCTTCTTCATTTTTTCCTGTTTTGGAAAATACATAGACGATACAAGGGCAATTAGTAAAATCCATTCTAGCTTTTTTTGCTGATTTTTTTACAGTTTCCTTATTTTTGTTTAAAGCTAGTGTGTTTGCCAATTTTTCAATTTGATTACCAATTTTTTCTCTCTCTTCAGATCCTTTAGATACAACAACGAAAGTCCAAGGTTCGGTCATTCTATGATTTGGTGCCCATATGCCCATTTCAATGACTTTTAGGAGGAGTTGCTTATCAATGAGCTTGTTCTTGAAGAATTTTGTATTCCTTCTTTCTTTAATCAATTCCTCTAAATAATCTGCTTTATTGTTTCTATTCAAAATTGACAACCTTAGGCAATTATTATAAACAAGAAAACTTTTATTCGGTTGGTAATAACAAACTTGGAACCAGGGCATACATTGTCTTAGAACATCTCTCCATTGCATCTTCTTCGGTCCATCCTGGACACATTAAAATCATATTCCCATATATCACGTAATTGTAGTATTTGGGTATGACTTTACCACTGCCCGCGTGAAAACTTGCAACTCCAAGTTCTGCTAACATTACACGTTGTTTCAAGTCTTCTTTCCATAATGCACAATATTTATCTACACAGGCATCGAGTCCGGTAGCATTCGCGACAGGCTCTGTGCCCATTTGAACTGCATCTGCATGATTAGCATAGAACCTTATTTCGAAATCTATCTTGTCGTCTTTAGGGTCCAATTTATTTTTTATAAATCCATAATAGGCTGCGGTAGCGCCAGGCAGATCTTCTACTTTGTACTTTTTACTTTGCTTGAAGCCAATCTGTTTAAAATCTTCTATAGTAAAAATTTGCTCTGAATCAGTAACTTGATCTACTAACGTTATTTCTTCATTGCCACTTCCAGAAGAACAACCGAATACTACAGCAATCGATATAAATGTGAGTATTATTTTTTTCATGATAAATATTTTAACTGAAAGTCTCAGTTTGAAAAAGGTATCTTAAAATAATTGGTGATCCGCCTTGTTCTCGAACCAAGAACGTATTGTTTCTTGAAAAGCTAAACTATATCTCCAACTACAAAAGTTCCATCATTCCATGAAGGCTCTTGGTCAAGATATTCCATCATTTCCATAAAATTTTCATGTTGTTCTGGTCTTTCAGCATTGGCGCTATATGATTCTTTGTCTTTGAAAATAGCAATTCCAATTAAATCTCCTGCATCATCAGGATTCATAACAAACCATGCGACCATTCCTTTGGGTCTAGACTGATCTTGTTGAAAATAATCTATCAGGGCTTCTTTTTTTCCTTGTTTGGGCTTTAAACTAAATATAGTTCCGTACATATTTTCCTCCTAAAATAATTTTATCAAGAGAATTATAATGAAGTTGTATTAATCTACACTATATTTCGCGACAGCACTCTGAAGTAAATCAAATCCTATTCCTAATTTGTCTGGATCTGGAGTCCACATCCCATTCACAGGTTTTGGTACATTTTTAATAGTGTACAATAAAGTGTGCAATCTTTTTTTGAACCTAACTTAGGTTGGTGACCCGCCTCGGGGTCGAACCGAGAACCTATTGATTAAGAGTCAATTGCTCTACCATTGAGCTAGCGGGCCATGAAAACGCATTATATAGACTAGGTACTATACTCGACAATCATCTTATTCGTTCTGTTTAACATCAAAACAATTATAGAACCCCAAATACTTGATAGGGCAGATACCCATATAGCAAAATCATAAGTGCTAGTAATGTCAAAAATAATTCCAGGGAGTATTCCTCCTATAGCCATACCAATTCCTGCTCCAAAAAGCTGCCAGCCGTATGTGGTGCCCATGGGGAATCTTCCATAATACTGCTTATTAATTACAGGAATTACCGTGCCCTCTCCTCCGTAGGGCAGTCCAAAAAGCAATGCGAAAAGATAAAAGTCGAATACAGTAGAAGCATTTAACAGAAGAAGTACTGAAAGTCCTTGACCTAAAAATGACAGAAAGATAATTGGTTTACTCCCAAATTTATCGCCAATTATAGGGGCCGCAAACCTAGAGATGATACTGACAACTGCAATTATACTCAAAATTCCTGCTGCACTGACCAAAGTTAGTCCTTTATTTATAGCCATAGGTATGACAGCTACCAATATTACAGAGTGACCAACGCAACCCCAGAAATGAAGATTTATAAGGTGCCAAAAGCTATCTGTATGGTAAATTAACTTCTGCCCTGCTGAATGCCAACCGGCCGTAGCTTCATCTGAATCGCCATCCTCTTTTCTCCAACCATATGGAAGAACACCTTTAGCTTCAGGAGAGTCATAGAAAAAAAACAGACAAATTCCGATCACTAAAGTTCCTAAAAGGCCAAATATTAAGAATGTTTCTTGCCACCCAAAAAGTTCAAAACAAATTGCGAGCATTTGAATTGAAAGAGCTGGCCCAATACTCCAAGCAACCATCATTGCGCCAGTTCCAAGACCAGTACCTCTCTTAAACCAACTAACTACAGCTGGAACGATTGGCACTAAATAAATAGACTGAGCTATACCAAGAACGACACCGTAAGCGATATAAAATTCCCAAATACTCTGCACATTAGCTGTCCAAATCATACCTATTAAAAAAAGAATGGTACCCAAAATCATTGCTTTTTTTGCCCCTACCAAGTCACCTAGCATACCTGCAATTGGACTAAATAACGCAGTGCACAATGCCCCTATTGCATATCCCAAACCGATTTGACCTTGAGACCAACCAAACTCTACAGACATCGGGTCAACCATAACTCCAAACACATTCCGAATAGTACTACCCACCATTTGAATGATTGATGCAATTAGTACAACCATCCAAGCAAAATGTCGGAGTTGGTATTTCTTCTCTATTTTTGAAATTAATGAAGTGGACAAACTAAAACAAAACCTTTCTCCCACCAAGTAGACTCAATTCCATCAGAAACTTGCCTCTTATCAATTCGATTTTTAGAAAAATCAGCTCCAATATAAATCATGAGAAAAGCTGACATTAAAACAGTAAGTAGAATCATGGATATTCCACGTGACGGGAGACGCTCCATCAATTAAGATTCAGAAACTAGTTTACCAGACTGAGCCCAATCCGATTTTTTTATATCGTGATAGATAATGTGTGTAGCATCAGGAGTAGTCTCTCCAATATCGACTACAGCGTCAGTAATTGCTTTAGCTAGTCTGGCTTTCTGGTCATTAGTTCTACCCGCAAACCATTTCACTTCAATTGTAGGCATATTTTTCTCCTGCTTAAGTATTATAATGCACATATTCTATACAATTTGTGTTGGCGAGAAAAATGAATCAGGAAGAAAATTATATAAAAATCATAGAAAAAGCATTTTCAAAGGATTTTCCAACTAAGAATAATGTTAACGAAGTAGGCATTGGAGATGATTCTGCAATCTACGAAATTGATGAAACTACCACAAAGCAAGTTGTTTGTACCGACGCCATCGTAGAAGGCACCCACTTTGATCTGAAGTACTTTTCTCTAGAAGATGTTGGATGGAAAAGTATAATAGTTAATCAAAGTGATCTAGCATCAATGGGATCAAATCCAAATTATTTTAATGTGTCATGCGGAATACCTCCTAACTTCAAAACAGAAGATTTTAAGTTACTAACTAACGGTATGAAATTAGCTTGTGATCAATATGGAGGCGTTGTGATCGGAGGAGATATCGTTAAATCAGATAAAATTTTCATATCTGTAACAGCTATAGGGAGTCTAGAAAAATCAGAAGAAGGGCCAGACAATAATTTTGCAATGCTAAGGACTAATAGTATGCCTGGTGATTACATTGGTGTTACAGGTTCTTTGGGAAACTCTTTGGCAGGAAGAATGTTACTAAACGAAGGCAAGAGAGAGAAAAAATTTTCAGCAATTCATAAAAGACCTTCTCCAAGAGTTAAAGATGGCTTGAACTTAGTTCGAAGTGGCGTTAAAGCTTGCATTGACATCAGCGATGGATTACATAGTGATTTAGAAAAATTATGCAAAGCCAGTAATGTAACAGCTCACATCGACGTTGACAAAATACCAATTGACGATAGATTAAAGGTGACTTTTCCTGATGCGTTTATTGATATGGCTATATCAGGAGGAGAAGATTTTGAGTTACTCTTCACACTAAAGTCTATTAATCAATTACCAGAAGATTATAAAAGACAAGTAACAGTTATAGGCAAGATGATGAAACCTAATAATGCAAACTTAATCCTATATAAAAATACTGACTCAGAAATACTCAACCCGACCATAACAGAGTGGAAACATTTTTGATGGGAAAATCAATTAATATAATTTCTCATAGCCCAGAAGAAACAGTTAAGATAGGGACAAAAATTGCTCCTTTTATAGGGATTGGGAAAATTGTCTATCTGAATGGAGATTTAGGAACTGGCAAAACTACGCTTGTTCAAGGAATAACTAGTTATTATAACTGCCTTCAAAGAGCGAAAAGTCCTACTTTTATCATAATCTCATCCTATAAAGGTGACATTCAAGTACACCACTGTGATCTTTTTCGTATCAACAATTCAGAAGAAATATTTGATTTATCAATAGAAGAATATTTAGAAACTGGTAATTTGATAATAGAATGGCCTGAAAAAGCAAGTATATATCTCCCACCTCCTACTCTAGAAATAAATTTTCAACACACAAGTTCTGACACAAACAGGAACATAATCCTCTATTCAGAAAACGAAGAGTTGATTGATGCAATCTAGCAATGTAAGAAATTTACTAATCATAGATACGTCAACGAAGAACGCTGCTGTAGCAATTTCTAAAGAGAACAAAATAGTATGGAGTAATTTCTGGAAATCGAAGAACAACCATAGCATAGAATTAATGAACAATGTTAAAGACTCTCTTGAAGCCACTTCCATATCAATTAAAGACTTAGATTGTATTGCAGTAGCTACAGGGCCTGGAGGATTTAGTTCTATAAGGGTAGGGATGAGTGTAGCTCTTGGTCTAGCAAACCCTAACGGTACTTTACTTCTAGGTGTACCGACATTTGAAATCGAATTCGAAAAATTTCGAAGTTTAGAAAAGTATAAGAAATTAGTGTCCTTAATTCCTGCAGGGTTAAACGCTTTTTGCTGGAAAAGTTATGACAATAACAATCTTAGAAGTCCCGACGGTATTGTAATGAAGGAAGAGATATACTCGAAATTCGAAGAAGGTACTTTTTTTTGCGGAGAAGAATTAAAGCCAATTTTTGAAAATTACAAGAATTTCAAATATTCTGATCGAAGTCACAGAGACCCAGAAGATATAATAAAAATAATAAACAGAGCAATAGATGAAGATGCTATTTCAAAATATCGAGACTTTAATCCAATCTATTCTAGGTCTCCAAATATAAACTCAAAGAAAGAAAGAGATTAAGATGAACGTTGAATCAACTTTAGTTTTAATAAAACCAGACGCTGTAAATCGTGGGCTGGTCGGAAATGTAATACTTAGAATAGAAAAGACAGGCCTTAAGCTTTCGGCCTTGAAACTTATATCGATCACTAAAGATCTAGCAGGCAAGCACTACCAAGAACATAAAGAAAAGCCCTTCTTCAACAGTCTTGTCGCCTTCATAACCTCTTCACCTGTAGTAGCACTAGTAGTTTCTGGACCAGACGCGATTCATAAAACTCGATCCCTGATGGGTTCCACCAATCCTCTCGATTCGAATCCCGGTACAATAAGAGGAGATTATGGATTAACGGTTGAAAAAAATATAATCCACGGCTCGGCAAACAAAGAAGATGCTATTAAAGAAATAGGGTTATATTTTGAAGATTCTGAGATTCTTTCCTACAAAAGGTCGATCGACGAATGGATAGAATGATACTATTGGACCCTTACTATCTCTTTGGCTGAAGACCACAAAGATTCTAAGTCATAATGAGACCTACTTTTTTTAGAAAATAAATGTACGTTCATCCCAAAAAAATCAAGTAGGATCCAGCCAGATTTACCTGTTCCTTCTCGATGATGCAATCTATATCCATTCTTTTTCATTGCCCTCATTATTTTTTGAGCCAGATTCTCTAAATGACGATCAGTCTGTCCGGTAACTACAACTGAATAGTCAGCAAACAAAGAGGTTTTACTAGTGTCAAGGAGTAGTACTTCTTCACCTAAGTTGTCTGACGCAACATCAACTATTTTTCTCGCGTAATCTTTTATAACAATTGACTTAGTCATCAGTTTGAATTATAAACCTTTCGTGTATATATATGAAAATATTGCTAACTTTAAATAATGAATCATTATAAAAAAACTGAAAAATCTGTTGTTGTTGCTATGAGTGGTGGAGTTGATTCTTCAGTAGCGGCAGTTCTATTAGCCCAACAAGGATTTGATGTAATAGGCGTTACTATGAGGCTTTTTCCTCAAGGAAATGATTCATTATCCAAATTAAATAAAAGTTGCTGTTCTCTTGATGATGTCGAGGATGCAAGGTCTGTATGTAGGCAAATTAACGCCAAGCACTATTACTTAAATTTCGAGAAGGAATTTAAAACTCATGTAATTGATTACTTCATATCTGAGTATCAAAAAGGCCGTACACCTTTTCCATGCCTGGCCTGCAATGATCGATTAAAATTTGATTTCTTATTAAAGAGAGCTGAATTTATGAAAGCTGATTATATTGCTACAGGTCACTATGCACAGCTTATAAAACTAGGTCATGATATTGAATTAAGTAAAGGCAAAGATGAAACTAAAGACCAATCTTATGTTCTTTTCAATTTAACTCAATCGATAATGAAAAAATTAAAATTACCTATTGGAAGTTACTCAAAAAATGAAATAAGAAGTATAGCCAGATCTTATGGACTAATCAATGCAGAAAAACCAGATTCACAAGACATATGCTTTATTCCAGATGGAAACTACAAGAAGTATATTAGAAATAAAATAAAAAAAACTGATGGAAAAATAATTAATTCTAATGGAGACACATTAGGTCAGCACGATGGAATACACAACTTTACTATCGGTCAGAGAAAAGGATTAGGTATAAATGCAAATACTCCTCTCTTTGTAACTAAAATATACGCAGATAATAATTGTGTTGAAGTTGGCCCTGCAAAAGAATTAATGAAAAGGACTGCCTTAATATCTTCCGTCAATTTTTTATCGGGAAGGCTACCTCAAAATAAAATAAGAATAGACGCTAAGATCAGATATAAGAGTCAACTCGCCAGGGCAAACCTTTTCATAAACAAGGACAAAACTGCTGCAATAATATTTGACGAACCTCAACGCGCAATCACGCCAGGGCAAGCAATTGTGTTTTATCTTAATGATAGAGTGTTAGGAGGTGGTTTTATAGAATTCGACCAAAATCTCTCAAGTGAAAAGTTAACTCAAATGACTAGCTTACACACCCTATAGCAGATAGAATGCCTCACGCAGAAATAGAGAATGCAGCAAAAAAAAATGGGTACATCAACATCCTAGGAATAGATGAAGCCGGCAGAGGTCCTTTGGCAGGACCCGTAGTATCTGCTGCATTATTACTAGATCAAAAATATTTAGAAGGAAACCCTTTAGGGTTACAAGACAGCAAAATACTCACTTTTAGGCAAAGGCAAAGGCTTTTCAAAAATCTCATTTATTCAAAAAGTATTTTTGGCATAGGGTTTAGCACTCATGACGAAATAGACAAGTTCGGAATTGTAGAATGTACCAAACTATCTATGACCCGGGCAATATCAAGCTGTAAAATTAAACCAGACCTAATGATTGTCGACTCTATAAAGCTAGAATATGAATCTACGCAGTGCGTCAGCTTAGATAAGGCGGACTCTATATCAGTATCGGTAGCTGGTGCTTCTATAATAGCAAAGGTAGTTCGAGACAATATGATGATTAGAATATATAAATATCTCTACCCTGATTATTTTCTTGAAGCTAATAAGGGATACGGATCCAAATTACATATCGAAGCGATCAAAAGTTGTGGGATATCACGGATACATCGGAAATCCTTTAAGCCAATCAGTACAATGACCTTATGAAAGAAATATCAGGCTTATACGTAATTGTTGATCCGCATCAAATGGGTGGCAAGGATCTTGTCGCCATAACAAGACTTATCTCCGAGGGAGGTGCAGACATAATACAATTACGAAATAAACTAGACCCCGAACAAACTGTTTTAGAACAAGCAAAAAAAATTAAAGAAGTATGCAAAATCAACAATACAGTTTTTATAGTTAATGATCGAATGGATATTTCAAAATTAGTTGGTGCAGATGGCGTTCATGTAGGAAGAGATGATACGCCGGTGGAAACTTGCAGAAAATATCTTGGGGAAAATTTTATTATCGGTAACTCAAACTCGACTTTTAAAGAAGCTCAGCAGTCTTCAAGCTTAAACCTAGATTACGTGGCTATAGGATCTTTATTTGAAACAAAAACTAAAAAAGATACAATGCCATCATCAGTCGAAGTCATTCGAAATTTAAAAACAAGTGGATACAGCATCCCAATAGTTGGGATCGGTGGCATTAACAAGGAACGGGTTTTACAAGTAATTGATGCCGGTGCCAATGCAGTTTGTATTTCGAGTGCAATAACTCAGTCAAGTAAGCCTAAAATTGAAACTCAAGAAATAAAAAAATTAATGTTAAGTTATGAGAAATAAGCTAAGCGCCTCATTTGAAAAAATTTTTAGAAAAAGCTCCCAAGAATTTGAAAAAATTCACAAAGCTAGAGAAATTGGCCTTTCACTTTCTAGAGAAATCATTGGAATATCTTCTAGAGCTATCCGGTCAGCCCATAGAGGAGAATTCAATAAATCTCAAGAACAAATTGATCTGGCAATGAAAAAATTGAGTCATGCAAAACCTAAAATTGCACAATTTGCAGCAGACATTAATTCAGCATTTTTGCTCGATGCAGAAAAAGAAATATGTGAATCAATTGCTTTCATTTCTTTTCTTACAGGCAAACCAATACCTCAAAAATATGCTAAATCTTTTTCACCTAGTTCCTGGCTTAAGGGAATGGCTGAAGCAGCAAGCGAACTAAGAAGGTCTGCATTAGATCGTATTAGGTCTAATTCAGTGTCAGATTCCGAAAAATATCTAGATACAATGAATGAGATAGTAGATATGCTAGAGTCAGTAGATTTCCCTGAAGGAGTCACGTCTGGATTGCGTAGAACGACTGACCAACTCAGGAGTGTCGTGGAAAGAACTCGGGGAGATATTACAATTGCACTGGAAAGAAAAGACTTGGAAAAAAGTATCGAATCTCTAAAGCGAGATTTAACCCAATGAGAGTGAGGTAAAATGGAAGATTCATCCGTACAAATATCCGTACTAATAGTAGCTACAATAGGCTTGCTTACAGCAGTCTACTTTTTCTGGAACGTGGTTAGAAGAAAGGTACAAAATAGAGAGCTTGATGAAATAGCAGGTCTTATTCAAGAAGGATCATATGCTTTTTTGAGAAAAGAGTACACAATCCTTTCGGTGTTTGTACTCATAATGTTTGCTGTACTCTGGGTAGTAGTAGATATAGATATATTTAATAAATTTTTACCAGACTACACCGGACCCTGGACTGCTTTGTCATATTTAGCTGGGGCGATTGGATCTTCCTTAGCAGGAATCATTGGAATGAATATAGCAGTTAGAGGTAATTCAAGGACTGCAGAAGCGGCAGAAGAAGGGTTAAATCCAGCTTTAAGAGTAGCGTTTAACACCGGTAGTGTCATGGGGTTTACGGTCGTTGGAGTAGGTCTTATTGGTGTGACTGCACTTTGGATGATATTTGAATCACCAAGCATAATTGCAGGATTTGCTTTTGGAGCTTCATCTATAGCCTTATTCGCAAGGGTCGGTGGTGGAATCTATACAAAAGCAGCAGACGTAGGAGCAGACTTAGTGGGAAAGGTAGAAGCAGGTATACCAGAAGATGACCCCAGAAACCCCGCAACAATAGCAGATAATGTAGGAGATAATGTAGGAGATGTAGCAGGAATGGGTGCAGATTTGTTTGAATCGTATGCAGGATCTTTGATTGCCACAATATCTCTAGGTATCTTTATCGGAATTCCTCAATTAAATTTAGCTGCTACTACAAGCAGCCTAGTGATGCTGCCATTAATCATTAGCGGGATCGGAATTATAGCTTCTATAGTTGGGACTTTTCTAGTTAGAACTAAGGCTGAAGCATCTATGGGATCTCTCCTGTGGTCATTTAGGATAGGTATTTTCGGAGCAGCTCTTTTGGCTCTTATCGGAATATATTTAGCTAACGAATATCTATTCGATCTACCAATCGAGTTATTCTTTGTAGTATTAACTGGTCTTCTTGTTGGACAAGTAATAGGTACAGCAACAGAATATTTTACATCATATGAATACTTCCCAGTGAAATGGATATCCAAACAGTCTCTTACAGGACACCCTTCAAATATTATTGCTGGTCTTTCGGTAGGACTATACAGCACTGCCATTCCTGTTATAGCGGTAGTTATAGGTATATTAGTCGCGTATAACCTAGCAGGTCTCTACGGTGTAGGATTGGCCGCTGTAGGAATGTTATCGACTTTAGGCATCACATTGTCAACAGACGCTTATGGTCCTGTTGCAGATAATGCTGGAGGATTGGCTGAGCAAGCAAAATTGAAACCCGAAGTAAGAGAAAGAACTGATGCTCTTGATGCTTTGGGTAATACTACTGCAGCAACTGGTAAAGGATTTGCAATTGGATCGGCTATATTAACTGCACTCGCTTTAATGGCTGCATATCAGGAAGTTACGAATATTGAAGTTTTTAATATCGCCGATCCAAATGTTTTGAGCGGAGTATTAATTGGAGCATTGCTTCCATTTGTTTTTTCAGGCATGACTATGCAAGCAGTAGGCACTGCAGCTGGAGCTATGATAGAAGAAGTAAGAAGGCAGTTTAGAGAAATAAAAGGTCTCAAGGAAGGTAAAAAAGGAGTAAAGCCAGACGCAGCTAGAGCCGTTGCAATTAGTACTGCTGGTTCTTTAAAAGCTATGATTTTGCCTAGTATTCTTGCAATTGTGTCACCTGTAATTGTTGGCTTGCTTCTAAAAGCAGAAGCGTTAGGTGGGATGCTAGCAGGATCAATTGTATCTGGATTTTTATTAGCTATATTCATGGCAAACTCAGGTGGAGCTTGGGATAATGCAAAAAAATATGTAGAACTAGGCAATCACGGAGGTAAGGGATCAGATGCCCATAAGGCAGCGGTTACAGGCGATACAGTAGGTGACCCATTCAAAGATACATCAGGTCCATCAATAAATATTTTATTGAAATTGATGACAGTTGTTGCCTTAGTATTTGGACCATTATTTATTGGATAAAATGTATTATTACATTATCAGAAGATTTCCAAGTAAAAGTATCAGGGGCAAATTTTTTGTCGACTTCAAAGACTAAAAATCCAGTCAATCTTTCATTTCTCTTCATAACATATGATCCCCAAAGTGGATAAGAATCTACACTATTCACACCTTCTTTTTCTTTGGGATTAAATTTTGAAGGATTAATAATTGAATAGTTCAACCCATCTGTTGAAAGGATTTCAGCAGCATTTTCATCAACAAAAAGTTTTAACTCAGAAGAACCTGCATTTGTTAGTTCAATGTTAAAGATTGCAAATAAACCAGAACTGGATGTGACCTCCTTAACATTAGTGGGTGAATCTGAAGTTGCAAATAGAAAATTATTCTTAATTACGGGTTCATATATTTTCACGTACAAAGTCTGCCCGGAAACATAAAGTGGATCAGTCTTTTCTAGGGGATCAAATATGATTAAATAAGTTATAAAAGAGGAGACGAAAACTGTACTCACAGCTATATAGAGTAGCCATTTATCAACTGAAATTTTCATGCTTGAGCCATTAGTTTTAGGTCATCAAGGATAGATGATAATCTTTCAATCGCGTACGTAACATCGTTCATAGTATTACTTAAAGAAAAACTAAACCTGACTGAACCAACAGCTACTTTAGGGTCAATTCCAATGGCGACTAAAACATGTGATGGGTCTAGAGAGGCAGAAGAACAAGCGCTCCCACTTGATGCACAAATTCCTGCCATATCAAGTCCTATCAAAATGGGCTCCCCTTCAAAGCCAGGGAAACAAACATTGACTACATTCGACACTGCATGATTTTTAGAGGACGAAATTATTACTTCATGACCTATATTTTTTATTTCGGTCATAAATTTTTGTTTTAATTTTTCACAATGGGAATTAAATATACCTCTTTCACTTTCAGCCATATTAAAAGCTTTTGAAAAACCTACTATGCCAGGGACATTTTCTGTCCCTGACCTTCTTTGCCTTTCTTGTCCGCCTCCAAAAATTATTGGAGAAATGGGAGTCCCTTTTTTTACATACAAACACCCAACACCTTTGGGTCCTCCAAACTTATGGGCCGAAAGACTCATAATATCAACTCCAAGTGCTTCAACATCCAAATCGAGTTTCCCTGCTGCTTGAACTGCATCAGTGTGGAGGAAAATTTTCTTATCCAGGCCTCGAGCTTTGTCGTTCACTAAATTGCTTATTTCTTGCAAGTTTTGAATGGTTCCAATCTCATTATTAACAAACATAATAGAGACTAGTATAGTTTCAGAATTTATCTTTGAAGAAAGCTCATCTAAGTTTATTATGCCTTGACGATCAACTCCCACATAATCCACATTGAATCCTTGATTCTCCATTGCCTCCATTGAGTGTATTACTGCATGGTGTTCAATTTCTGTAGTGATCAAATGGTTGCCTTTGTCCGATAGAGCTCTGCCTACACCGATAATTGCCATGTTGTCGGATTCAGTTCCTCCGCTTGTAAAAACAATTTCGCTGGGTTTGCAGTTTAAGATTTTTGCAATTTGTTCTCGCGACATATCAACAGCATTTCTAGCAACTTGGGCGATTTCGTATAAACTCGATGGATTACCATAATTATGGGTAAAATATGGTATCATCTCATTCAAAACTTCATCCCTTATGGGAGTTGTCGCAGCGTTGTCTAAATATATTTCTTTTGTATGTGTAGAATCCATCTAACTTAACTTTAATTTTATCAAACCATTTGATGATTGTTGAATATAACAATTTATTTGTCTATCATTTGCTCTTGAGCAATTTTGCGCACTGGATGGTATGTTTTTATGATTAAAGTTTCTCATATGTCTAAATACTACGGGGAGTACCCTGCTGTTTTAGACATCAGTTTCACCGTTAAAGAAGGTGAGACAGTAGGACTATTAGGTCCAAATGGTGCTGGGAAATCTACTACCATGAAAGTTCTGACTGGTTTCACCCCACCTACTTCTGGTGAAGTATCAATAGGTGGATTTGATATCACAAAGAATTCTTTTGACGTAAGAAAAATGATTGGATATCTACCTGAAAGCGTTCCCTTATATTCCGATATGAGTGTAATAGAGTACCTACAATTTATGGCTAAAATCAGAGGAATGAAAGAAGGAATCGTTAAAAGAGTAAATGAGGTTATTGAAATTACAGGGTTGGAAGAATACAGGAAAGTATTAATTGGCAAATTATCCAAAGGCTATAGGCAACGGACAGGAATCGCACAGTCTATAGTACACAAGCCTAAAGTGTTGATACTAGACGAACCTACAATTGGCATAGACCCAGTTCAAGTTGTCGAAACAAGAAGTTTGATTCAAAGTTTAGGAGGAGAGCACACTTTGATATTGAGTTCTCATATTCTCCCGGAAGTCAGTACTATTTGCAAAAGAGTATTGGTAATTCATGATGGAAAAATCGTTGCTGATGACTCCCCTGAAATATTATCAAAAAGGCTGCGATCAACTCAGGTCTGTGAAATTTCAGTAACCAAAACAGCAAAATTAGATGTAATAAAGCTATTTAGAAGCCAATCCTATGTAGTGGACATTAGAACCAAAGCTGATTCAAATCCAAGTTACAATTCATTCATCATCGAAACATCTTCTACAGATTCAGTAGAAGAAAAAATTTCAAAATTAATAATAGAAAATGGATTAGGATTAAGTAAATTAGTTTCACTTCCCCTTTCTTTAGAAGAAATATTTCTACAACTAACGACTGATTAAATTATGAACAATATAATTACAATTTTTAAGAAAGAGTTAATCGGATATATCCAGTCTCCAATGGCTTACGTGGTAGCAGCTTCATTTTTCACTGTAACTGGATTTTTCTTTGTTGCTTCGGTATCTGATGCCTTTTCAGAAGCAAGTATTAGAGGATTTCTTGCTGGAGCAGTATTTTTTCTTGTATTCCTGTCTCCTGCCTTAACAATGAGGCTTTTAGCTGAAGAACAAAAATTAGGCACTATAGAACTACTGATGACCTCACCAATAAAGGAGTTTGAGATTGTCCTAGGAAAATATTTGGCGTCTTTTACAATTATGTGCCTAATGCTTGCAGGAACACTTTACTACCCTATCGTTTTATTCATTTTTGGAATACCAGATCTAGGTCCTATTTTTACTGGATATCTGGGGTTGATATTGTATAGTGCAACCACTCTGTCAGTCGGTATTTTCGCTTCATCTCTTAGTTCTAACCAACTGCTATCTCTTGTAGTAGGGTCAGGTATTCTTACTCTTCTTACATTTATAGATTTTATGTCATCAAGATTACCCGGATTCGCTGGAACTATATTACAACAGTTTCAACTAGGTGGTTCATTCTCAATTTTTGATACTAGCAGTTTTGGGTTGGCTGAAAGTGGTCATTTCGCAGATTTTGCAAGAGGGATAATTTCTATTTACGACATATTTTTCTACATATCCCTCAGTATCATATTTATCGTCTCAACCATTCTTGTACTTGAAAGTAGGAGGTGGAAATGAAAAACAGAGGTGAGATCAATACAGATTCAAAAAAACTTTTAGACTTATTTAAGAACTATTCATATTCTATTCAATATATAGCCTTTGCTTTTGGTTCTGCTTCATTCCTGATAGGTCTAATGATTCTTATATTTTTCAGGGACATACAATCATCAGGTGTAATAATAGTAGCCCTTGGAATCGCCTCGTTAATTATTTCATTAATCTTAAATGTAACCAACATTGGCAAAGGACTCCTGACTTTTAGGGGTTTATATGGAATAAATACTTTTTTTATTCTCATTGCAGTTATTTTTATTCTTGTAGCAACAAATTCTCTTATTTACATCCTGAATTCAAGAGGCAGTTCTCCAGATTGGTTTCGATATGATCTAACTGCTACTAAGGAATATGACCTCTCTTCTCATGCTAAATCTGCCCTAGAAAATCTGACTGAAGATCTAGAAGTATTTATTTTTCTAAGAGCCGACTCAGGGTTAGACGAATTTGCGATAAAAAGAGCAGGAGATCTACTTAGCGAATTTTCCAAAGAATCTACAAATTATAATATCGTCTATCGACATGTTGACCCTGATATCGAGCCCACATTATCAAGCAATTTAAACGTGGATCGTTATCTCGCTGGAAGAGACTTACCAGTACTGGTAATCAGATCGATCAACTCCCGGAGGACTTCATATGCAGTTGGAAAAGACCCAAAAGAAACGATAGATGTATTTAATGAAAATGACGTCATTACAAGCATATTGGTAGTGAACCAAATTAAACAGAAGACGATTTTATTTCTTGCTGGCCACGAAGAAAGAGATATAACCAGCATAGATAAAATCTCAAGTTCATTTGGTCAAGCAAGAATCACACTAGAAAGGGACAATTATAAAGTTACTAGTGCTACTACAGATGAATTAGCAAGAATTTTGTTGTCTGGCCAAGTTGATTCTTATCCATCAGCGTTGATCATTGCAGATCCTTTAGATGAATTGATGTCTTCTGAAGTTAATTTGATTATAGAATATTTAAACACTGGAGGAAATTTAATGCTCTTAGTAGAGCCTGACAACCCTTCTAACTATTCAAAATTAATATCTCCGTGGGGAATAGTTACAGGATCAGGAGTACTGGTTGATACAGTAAGTTACGTGGCTCCCAATGTTCAATTTCTGCAGGTAAAAGATACCAACATGCAGATACCAGATCACCCTATTACTCATAATTTTGATGTTATGTATTTTCCTGGATCCAAATTTGTTGGACTATCTCTCAAGCCTGAAGAAATTCCTACAACACCTGAAGGGGAACCATTCTTAAAAGCTGAACCTATAGCATACACAACTTTAAACAGCTGGGAGGAGGCTTCAAGGGAATCTGTAGCTTTTGACCAAGGGATCGATATTCCTGGTCCATTGCCCATTGTAATAGCGATAGAGGCTATATCTCCAATTGATGGCACACCAATAAAAAATGAAAAGGATGAATTTATAAAAACTAAGATAATTATCTCCGGAGATACTGACTTTGCTTCTAATAAATTCCTTTTTTCTGCAAAAAATGAAGATCTCTTTGCAAACTCTATCAATTGGCTGACGAGTGACGTGGAG
>Ga0066372_10000087_pt1 | contig 30339 bp, 31 predicted proteins | sample Knorr_S15_td_250_FD_77011 | JGI IMG/M metagenome (GOLD analysis project Ga0066372, IMG submission 77011) | Marine microbial communities from Southern Atlantic Ocean transect - Knorr_S15_td_250_ad_251m_LV_A | ecosystem: Environmental > Aquatic > Marine > Oceanic | place: Southern Atlantic ocean... | reverse complement strand
GATAGACATAAATCTTCATGAAGTTGAAATATTGAGTGGTGATGAAATAAAAGATCAGTTAGATTTCAAGACATTTTGGCATAATTATGTTGATTGCATCAAAGGTTTTGTAATAAAGAAGAATAATAAAATTATTGCTGCAGCAACATTATTAGATATAGGTGGAGGTTTTGTAGAAATAGGAGTTGATTCTGATCAAAGTGTTTCTATTGCAGGCTTAGGAAGTACAGTTTATTCTGCAGCAGGAAGATGGGCGTTTGAAAACAATATATATCCTTATAGTGCTGTGGGGCCATGGAATATCCCATCAACAAGAACACAACTAAAATGTGGTATGAAATACATTGGAATAGATATGAGAGGGATAGATAAATTCTCACTTTCACCTCAAACACTTGGATATCCCAGAAAAGATATCAAGATTTATGATTATTACCCTGAATGGGCTTTTAACAAAGATATAACTAAAATATAAATACCCATTTTATAAAATAGGTACAGTGCGATCTTAGCCATAGGGCCTAAAATTATACAGTTTAATTCTAAGCCCCATTAAGCATCTTTTTAGAGATATTATTTAATTTTTTAGATTATTTCCTAAGTGACAACCCAGCCATTGCGAGTAATATCACAAAAGTTCCTATCCAAGGAATAAACAATAAAGTATTTCTAGAATCCAACAAGGTCAATACTATTCCTACTATTCCTATAATAGTCAATAATATTCCAATAATTATGTTGAAATTTTTCTGGATACTTATTCCAATCCCCAATAGAGACATACCTATAAAAGTAGATATTCCTCCAGTAGCTCCAATACCTATTGCTGCTGCAAATGTGGCAGATGCAATTGCCATGTGTGGAGCTGAACCAGCCATTCCAGCTGCAGCCGCTTCTCCAGTCACACCCAACAAGGTACCCCATATTAAATTCATTGTTGCACCTATTGCAAGAAACAAACTGGACATTACTGCATATTTATGCCCTTCGCCTCCAGACATAGAATCTCTTATTCCAAAAATTCCAATTATGATTATTATTTGGCCAATTGCTGAAATAAGCATCGATAGTTGAACCCACGAGTAATTACCACTAAGTGCAGCCATCATTGACTGATCACTACTCCAATCAGCACTTGCAGTATCGTTAGTAAGACCAAATATCATAGTCACAGCGATACCGATAATTATCAATATAGCCGACATACGCGAACTCATAACAAACTCCTTTTAGCTATGTAAGTTTTGAGGACATTCTATCAAACAACTATAATTCCTATGTGGAGACAGTAGAAATATAAAAAAATGAGTTTGGGGAAATTATTTCCCAAGTATAAATCTAATTAGAAACACAGCCTACATTGATTGATTATTCGTAAATTGGTAAACATATTGGTTCAGCTAAGACTATTTTTAAATCATTTATCGATAAAGTGGCGTTCTTAATCTTCTCGTGATCTGTTGAATGTGTGAGAATAACCAATTGAGCAGATTTATCTTCTAAAATTCCTTTTTGAATAAAACTTTCAATAGATATATTGTTATCACGAAATATTGCTGTCAGTTCTGCTAAAACTCCAGATTGATCCACTACAGACAAACGGATGTAATAACGAGTAGGTTTCTCAAAAGAAGTAGCTTTTTTAGATACAATAATATTTGCAGCTGATCGAGAGAAACTTAGAGATTTCCTTCCTGCAGCAAAATCTATGACATCGGATAATACTGCTGATGAAGTAGGACCTGAACCAGCTCCTGCTCCAGTAATTAAAACAGGTCCAGTTAAATTAGAATTGATTTCTATTGCATTCATTGGTCCCACTACACTTGCTAGAGTGTTATTGTTTGGAACTAACCATGGTTGGACAGAACAATTCAATTGTTTATTTTTTGTTTCACTGGCAACACCTAATAGCCTAATCTTAAATCCTAATTCTTCACAATAGTCCATGTCATTTGATCTGATATTTCTTATTCCTTTTATTTCCATAGAGTCAATAGAAGGTAATTTACCAAATGCAATTGCAGATAATATTGATATTTTATGTGCAGCATCTATTCCATCTATATCAAATGAAGGATCCTGTTCTGCAAATCCTTTGTCTTGTGCATCCTTCAAAATTATATTGAAGTCTCCTTTGGTATTCTCCATTTCACTTAGTATATAATTTGCGGTACCATTTAGTATTCCTGCCATTCTGTTAATTTTATTTGCCGCTAAGGATTCTCTAACTATTTTTAAAATAGGAATTCCTCCCGCAACAGATGCTTCAAATGCAAAAAATAGATTATTTTTCTCAGCCATATCAGCTAGAATATGTCCAGAATTTGCAATAAGAGCTTTATTAGCAGTTATTAATCCTTTACGATTTCTTAGCGTAGTTTCACATAATTCTTTAGAAATCCCAGTTTCCCCTCCTATAAGTTCAATTACTAAGTCAATTTCTTTATCTTTTGCAATAGAAACGGCATTTTCATAAAACTTAATTCCTGATAAATCCAAGTTCCTTTTTTTTGATAGAGATTTGAATGAAATACCAACAAGTTTTAAAGGATATATTTCATCTTTAGTTCTAAAACCATTTAAAATCTGACGCGCTACCTCTTCACCAACATTACCTAAGCCAGCAATTCCTATTTTTACTGGAATAGTCGACATTAAATTTTTCTCCAAAATGGATCTCTTTTAGAAATGTTATCTAAAATGGAATCATCAAAAGGAGTAAGATGAAAATCTTTTTTATCTTGATCTAGAGTCCAATTTATTTTTTTTTGTACTTCTGGATTAGAATAATAACCTAGATAAATCAATTCAATAAAAATACCAAACTCATCAGAAAAAAGATGCTCAGCCATTTTTAGAATATCAATCTTTTGAATTTCGGTTAAACTTAAAACTCCTCCCATCACTCTTGCAGCAGGTTCTCTTTGTAGAAAAGCGACGATCTCTTTGGTGGGTTTTATATATTTTTGATTTTCTTTCAATATATTATCTAGATTTAAATCAATATCCTTTGCTGAAGGCATATCATCATTTGAAGGTATAATAACTTCAAGAAAACTTTTCAAAATATTCATTTCAATATTGTCAATTTTCAAAATTTCATCCTTTCAAAATCTTATCTGAAGTCATAAGTGCTATTGCTTGAATAGTTGGTGTCGGATTAACCGCAGCAGATGTGGTAAAAACTGATCCATCAATGATATACAAATTCTTTACATCGTGGCTTTCGCAATTAGCATTTACTACTGAATTCTTAGGGTCATCACCCATTTTTGTTGTCCCCATCAAATGCCACCCACCACTTCTCAAGACTGGAATAGTTGTTGTTTCAACACATCCAGCTTCTTCAAGCAATTCTTTCGCTTTTCCAATTCCGTGATTTAGTAGTTTTTTTGTATTATCTGAGGTTTTATAATAAATTTTTGGAATAGGTAGTGTATTTGAATTTCCAGAAACAATCTCTACTCTATTATGTAGCTCTGGAAGATCCTCACTAATAACTGCCATAGTGGAAAATCTTCTAAATCTCTTTTTAAATTCATTATGATGAGAATCTCCCCAAGGTACAATCGTTGGCGAACCAGCACCTAGAGCAGTCATAGCAGGGCTTGTAGATCTATTCATTTGAAATGAATACCCTCTCAAAAAGTCTCTTTTAGGATCTGTTTCATAGAACTCCTGAACTATCAAAATGTTTCCTAATGAACCTAAAGAATAATCAATATCTTCTTCAGGATAGTAGCCGTTAACAATTGCATATGGATGAAACATTAAATTTTTTCCAACAAGGCTCGAACTGTTGGACAGTCCATTAGGATTTTGTTTTGAACTACTGTTAAGTAATAACCTAGGAGTCCCTACCCCATTGCAAGCCAGAATTACTTTACCCGCTTTTTGAAAATATGTATTATTTTTCCTATCTCTGTAAACAACTCCATTTGCATTCCCTTTTGAATCTACTTGAACACTTTCAACTATACTGTTAGTACGTAATTCCAATCCGTTTTTTATTGCAGGCTTTATATAGACATGATCTGTTGAAGCTATAGCTTCCCACAATTTCTTATTATGGTAGCTTCCATTATTATTTAATCCTTTTCTTCCTTTATAATCTATTGATGCCTGATAAGAATCTGAAGGCCACCAATGCCAACCTAGCCTGTCTGCTGCTTTTGCTATTCTTTCCCCATCAATTCCTAAAGGTAAAGGGGGCATTGACCTAGCAGATCTTGGTGGATTAGCAGGATCACCCTTAATGCCAGAACAACCCATCATTTCATCATTTAAATCATAATATTTTTCCAAATCCCAATAAGATATCGGCCAATCATCAGCAACTCCATCTAACGTTTTCACTTTAAAATCCGAAGGGTGAAATCTGGGGGTATGTGCAGTCCAGTGATGAGTTGATCCTCCAACAGCATTAAACATTAAAGGTGAAATATCTGAATTTTCATCTAATATTTCATAATCTGACTCTAAATTTCTTACATTAGGATTAAAATGAAAATCATTTTTCAATCTGATTTCCCAATCGGGAGTATCTCCTGGATAATTATTGAACCAATCCCCTTGCTCCAACAAGACAACACTTGCTCCACTGGAGGATAATTTCCAAGCACATGCTCCTCCTGAAGCCCCTGATCCAACAATTACTATATCGACGAAAGGAAGATTTTTAGCCAACTTAATTATCCTTCTTTTTAATTTTTATTCTAGACTATATTAAAAATACTATTAAGATCATACTAATAAAATGATTAAAGGTGCCTTGACTTCAGTAATATTAATGTTTGTCTTTATCCCTATACCTGTGGTTCATTTTGTAGCTGTCCCATTAAGTCCCTTTATTGGAGGGTTCATAGGAGGAGGAATCGCCAAGGCTGATAAAGAAAAAATCATTCTATTTAGTTTGTTAACAACAGGGATAACTTTTATACCTTGTGCAATTCTAGTGATTTATTCAATAATACAAAAAATCAACAATGTTGAAGTTCTAGGAATTAATCCTACTCTTGCAATAATAGTTTCAATAATTTTAATCCCATATACTTGGTTTGGTAATATCGTAGGAGCTTTAATTAGCTATGTAATTAGATCAAAGGATGAATCTTCATCCTAAAATTACAGGACTTGTACCAATTATAAATTTTTGAATAGAATCTTTAAATATATATTTGTTCTCTATAAAATTATTTTCAGAATAATAGTAAAAAATAACATTGTTATTTAATTGGAGTCTATTCATCTCCTCAAAATAGCTATCCTTAATTTCTTTGAATTCAAAAGGGATGTTAAATGAATCTAATTTATCTATCAAGGTACTAGTTTCTTCTATCTTATTTCGTTTGTAAATTATAGTCATTCTGTTTAAATTTTTAAACATTAAAACATTATCTATTATCTTCATAAAAATTTCTTCATTGGGAAAATTAATCATAAAATTATTTGTTTTACTATCATCATGTTTAGAATTTGGTGGGATTGAAAGTAATGGATGAAGATTATTAATATAAGATTTAAATTTATTAGCACTAAAAAAAAGTTTATACAATTTATCATAAGTATGTGAAATAAGAGACAATGAAATTTGATCAATTGATTGAATTTTTTTTATACTTTCAATCGAATCAATCGTATTTACTGAAACTTTAATTTCAGCATCAACATTGTTTATGACATTGATTATCTTTTCCAAATAAATTTTAGATAAAATATCAGATTTTTCATAAGTAGAATCTGTAAATAATACCTGGTTATTGCTAATTCTTTTTACTTGGTGCATAGGTTCCAAAATAAAACATAAAATCAACTCGTCGAAATTAATAATTTTAGAATTTAACAAATAATCTATGCTTTTTTCATATTCCTCAGATCCATCTAACAATATAAGAATTTTAGACATTATTTATCCTAAATCTACAATAGGGCAATCATAATCATTGCCCCATTCTCTCCAAGAAGCATCGTAATTTTTTATATTTTTAAATCCTGATAATTTTAATGCCCAAAAAACATGAGCAGCTCGAATACCGCCTTGACAGTAAGTTATAGTTGGGATATCGGCATTTAAACCTAAATTTTTTGTTATATTTAAAATTTCTTTTGAACTCTTTAGCATAGGGACTTTAGAATCCGTGTTAAAATGTACCCATTCTTTGTGAATTGATTTGGGGATATACCCTCCCCTAGGGCCTCCACGTTTGTTTATGCCATTTCTTTCATCTTCAGATCGAACATCTAATATTTGATAAGAATTTTCATCTTTATTATTAAGTATTTTCATCAATAAGGATTTATCAGCAAAGATTTCCTCATTAGGATCTCGAGCTTTAAAATCTCCTGTGATTTTTGATTGCAAGCTTCCTTGTTCAATATGCCTGTTTTCATAAATCCATTTTGGGAATCCTCCATCTAGAACTTTGATATTTTTATGTCCATAAAACATCATTACCCAAGCTAGACGAAAAGAATATAAAGATGATGATCTATCATAACCTACTACAGTAGTATTGTTATTTATGCCTAATTTAGAAAAAGTATCTTCTATTTGAGATCTATCTTGAACATAGATTCTGTCATCCAAAGATTTTTTATAATAATTATCAAGAACATTTAGTGCTCCAGGAATATGAGATTCTTCATATTGATCTTTTGGATCTAAGTCTAGTATAATAATATCTTCCTTGAGATGATTATCCTCAAGCCAATCAGTAGTGACAAATATTTCTTGATTATGATATTTTCTATCTTCTATAGAAACAAAATTCATAAGTTATCTCCTATTATTACTATTGAAAAATATAAGATCAATTAATAATAATTATTTTATATAATACTAGAATATATTTGGAAAATATGAATGTAGAAACGCTTTATAAGGTCAACTTAAAAAAATTAATGTCATTAGTTAATTTTGAATACGACAAATTTCCAAATAAAAGACAGCCAGGATTCCATTTGGATAGAGTAAATTATTTGATGAAAACATTTAATTATCCAAACAAATTACAAAATTTTATCCATATAGCTGGCTCTAAAGGAAAGGGTTCCACAGCAAATCTAGTATCAAATGGATTATCAGAATATAAAGTGGGATTATTTACTTCTCCTCATATGCATTCTATTAGAGAAAGAATAAAAATTAATAATAAACCTATTTCAAAAACAATTTTCAATAAATATTTTGATCTAATATGGCCCCTAGCAATTAAAATGAGATCGGAGAAATTTAATGAACCTACTTTTTTTGAATTTATTACTCTAATGGCCTTATTAGTTTTTAGAAATGAAAAAGTTGACATTTCTGTTATAGAAGTGGGATTGGGAGGTAGATTGGACTCAACGAATGTCATTGATCCACTCGTTACTGTAATAACACCAATTAGTTTAGATCATACTAATATTCTTGGTCGAAGAATTAAGGATATTGCAAAAGAAAAAGCTGGAATAATCAAACCCAACGTTCCTGTCATAATTTCTCCACAAACGAAAAGTGCTTTATTTATTATGAATTCTGTTGCAAAACAACAGAATGCATATTTAGTATCTACAAAAAATTTATCAATTAAAAGTAGAAATGTAATGAGTGAAGATCATGTTTATCAATCTATAACTTTCAATAAAAAATATAAATTTAATTTAAACTTACTTGGACAACACCAGATAGATAATCTGAAGACAGCAATTAAAACAATTGAAACTTATAAAAAAATAATAAAAGAAATTCCAAACTGGTCTTTAATAACGAAAAATATTGCCAAAACTACAATGGTTGGAAGATGTGAAATTTTTAAATCAAAGAATAATTTCATGGTGATAGATGGTGCACAAAATAATAAATCCAGTAAAGCATTATTAAAAACCTTAAAGGAGTTTAAAATTGATTTATCAAAAGTAATTTGGATCTTTGGTAGTACCCAAGGACACAATGCTATAGAAACGTTAAAACCCATAATGAATATAAATTCAAGAATTATTTTAACAAAAAGCCGCATACCAAAAGCAAAAAAAACTTCTTTGTTGTTTAATGAAATAAAAAAATTAAATTTAGATATAATTAAAATTACCGAAAATTCCAAAATTGCATATGATTATGCAAGGAAGATTATAAGGAAAGACGAAGTGATTGGTGTATTTGGGTCTTTGTATGTTGCAGCAGAAATTAAGGAATTAGTCAATAATATTGAGCCAGAATTGTATAAATATGGATAACAAAATAGTAGTAACAGGAATAGGAATAATGAGTTGTTTGGGAAGCTCTGTAGAGGAATTTTGGAAGGCTCTCAAAAACGGAAAATCAGGGATAAGACAAATCTCACAAGTAGATCCAAACTTATTCCCTTGTAAAGTAAGTGGAGAAGTGCAAGATTTTATTCCAAGAGACTGGATGGGTCCTAAGGAAGCAAAAAGGATGGGTAGATTTTCACAACTTGCTGTAGCTGCTACAAAAATTGCTGTAGATCAATCTGATTTCCTAGGCAAAGTTGATCCTTCAAGAATTGGTGTTTTATTAGGATGTGGAGCCGGAGGTTTGCCCGAAACAGACCAACAAGCAAAAATTAAAGAAAATAGAGGGGTAATGAAAATGAGTCCTTTTTATATCCCAACTATGTTACCAAATATGGCAGCAGCGAATATATCAAGAATATATGGAGCTACAGGTTATAACAATACTTGCATTACTGCTTGTGCCGCTTCGACTCAAGCTATTGGAGAAGCGTCAGAAATAATAAGACGTAATAAAGCAGACATTATAATCACAGGAGGGACTGAAGCAGGAATTTGTGAAATCGGAATGGGTGGTTTTAGTACTATGCATGCGCTTTCAACATGGGAAGGAGAACCCTCATTAGCAAGTAAACCTTTTGATTTGAATCGGGATGGATTTGCCCCTGCTGAAGGTTCAGGAATTTTGATATTAGAGTCTGAATCTCATGCATTAGCCAGAGGAGCTAAACCAATAGCCGAAATAGCTGGATGGGGAGTTAGTTCTGATGCTTTTCATCTTGTTCAACCCCATGAAAAAGGATTAGGGGCTGTAAGTGCAATGAATAATGCTATAGAAGACGCACGAATAGATAAATCTGAAATAGACTATATAAATGCACATGGAACTTCCACTCCAGCAAACGATAGAATTGAAACCTTGGCGATAAAAACTTTATTTAAAAAAGAAGCTTACAAAACACCTATCTCGTCTACTAAATCAATGATTGGACATGCATTAGGAGCGTCAGGAGCGATGGAAGCAATAGCTGGGATACAATCAACTATAGAAAATGTGATACATCCTACTATAAATCTTAATGATCCTGATCCTGAATGTGATCTTGACTATGTAGCAAACGTTAGTAGAAAGAAAGAAATTAATTACGTGCTATCTAATAGTTTTGGTTTTGGTGGACAAAATGCTTGTTTGATTATAAAGAAATATTAATAATTTGAACATTTGTGTCTTTTATGACTACTCCAACTAGCTCATTCAAATAAAATTCTTCTGAATTATTCATTCTAACAATAAATTTATTATCACTATTCTCTATAATATACAGATAATCTCCATCAACAAATTCCTTTTGAATAATTGTAAATTGTTTGTTATCTCTAACAATTCCGAGTTGGTTAGGATTAACATTTATTTTTACTTTATTTTTATCTTTAAATTTTGAGTGAGATTTAAATTTACCTATTTCTGTATTGATAATTCCATTGGAGATTTCTCCTTCCAATATATTTGAATTTCTTATTGCTTTAGCAATTATTTCATTTTTTGGATCATAAAAAATATCAAAAGGTGTTCCATATTGGATAATTTCTCCACTTAATATAAAGCCAATTTTATCGGATAAACTTAAAGCCTCTTCAGAATCATGTGTTATGAGAATAACTGTTGTATCGATATTTTTTAAAATCATCTTTATTTCACGACGTATTTCAACTCTTAATCCTCTATCAAGATTTGAAAAAGGTTCATCCATTAATAAAAGTTTTGGTTTTCTAACTAAGGATCTAGCTAATGATACACGTTGCTTTTGGCCGCCAGAAAGTTCATCAACATATCTGTTTAAATATTTTTCTACACGAAGTAAATTTATAATATGTTCTACAAAAGTTTCATCATATTTATCTTTTTTATTTAATCCGAAATAAATATTTTCTTTTACATTCAAATGAGGAAAAAGAGCAAAATCTTGAAATATTGTCCCCACTGATCTTTTTTCTGGACTTATATGATAGAAGGCAGAAGAAAGTAATTGTCCTTCAAGTCGTATATAACCTTCTTCTATTTTTTCAAGTCCATTTATAACTCTTAACAAAGAAGTTTTGCCAGCACCACTGTCTCCCAATATACTGACAAATTCTCCTTTATTTACATTCAAAGAAAGATTAGATAAAATTTTCTCATCCTTAGAATATGAGAAAAAAATTTTATCTATTTCTAATATTGGTTTATTATTGTCATCTCTATCGTTTGTCATTTCAACTTCCCACTCGTTTTGACAAATCTCTAGACATGAAAACATATGTGGGGATCCCTGCAATTATAACCAATAATAATGAAGCAGCAGCAGTGTCCATGAAAAATGCTTCACTAGCTGAACTCCAAATACTTGTCGACAAAGTCTTAAAACCTATCGGACTTAAAATCAATGTTGCGGGAAGTTCTTTTAAGCAAAGAATAAATATCAAAGTAGTGGCATAAATAAAACTAGGACTTGATAATTTTATAATCACTTGATAAAAAGTTTCTAATTTGTTTTTACCCAGAGTTAAAGATGCTTCTTCCAAAGAGGGATTTATTTGGTTCATAGAAGTTCTAATAGGGCCTAAAGAAGCAGGTAAAAAAGTTATGAAGTATCCGACAATCAAAATAAAAAATGTTTGATACGCTAAGTGAAAATAATTTACTGTAAAAAATACTAATGACATAGCGACAACTATAGCAGGCAATGATAACCCTACATATGAAGATTTTTCAATTATTACAGATAAATATTTTATTTTTTTCCTAATAGTAATCAATATTGGGATAGTCAAAAAGGTTATAACAAGAGAGGCAATAACAGAAATAGAAACAGTATTTAAAGTTGCAGTAAAAAGGTCTTTGAAAGAGTTGTTATTGGCAATCCCTTGAATCAACCAATAAATCAAAACTGATATTGGTATAAAAAATCCCAACAAGGATGGCAATAAAACAAATGGCAATAAAATCCATTTCCAAATCCCTAAATCTATTTGTTTAGTATTTTTTAAATTTGAAGAAGAAAAATTTTTTTCATTCCCTCTAGTATGTGATTCTAAAAATAAAATAATAAAACAAAAAAGTATTGTTAATAAAGAAATCTCTAAAACACCATAGTTACTGATACTTGTGTACATTCTGTTGAAAATTGCGGTAGTAAAGGTGGTAAATCGTAAAAGAGAAACTGCACCAAAATCACTAAGTACATACAATGCTATTAGTAATGAGCCTGCAGCAATTGTGGGTTTAACCATTGGGTATATAACTTTGAAAAAAGTTTTAGAAAAACCAGCACCTAAAGTTCTCGAAGCATCGATCATTTCATAATCAAATCTTCTAAATATTGCACATAAACCAATATATAAATAGGGATAAGTTATGAGTGATAAAACGAAAGTTGACCCCCATAATCCATAAAATGAAGGGATATAATCTACATCAAAAAAAATATTGATTAATTTAAAAACCCATCCTCTTGGTCCCCAGATTTGTATTTGTGTAGTGGCCATAACATAGCTAGGTAAAGCAATAGGAAGTACACTTAAAGAAATAAGGTATTTAGCATATGGAAGATTACTTCGGGTATTCAAAAATGCCATTGGAAGAGAAATAATTATAGAAAAAAACACTACTAAAGCCACCAAAGACAAAGTATTGATAGATAATTGTAAAATCTTAAAATTAAATAAAAAATCAAAAAAAATACGGAAATCAAAAGACACTTTTATAATTAGATAGAATAAAGGGAGCAACAAAATAAGAGTTAATAAAATAGAAAATAGAAAAATGGTATAACTACCGATTTTCAATTCTTCCATAGGACTTAATATGTATTTATTAAAAAACAAATTCACTAAATCAATTATTATCAACTATTTTAGTATACAATTTCCAAAGCAAAAATAATGCGAAAATTTCTGAATAAAATAGAGTTTATTACGATTACCGCAATTTTCTTTATATTTTTATTACTTTTTTTTACTTCAGAGAATAGTTTTTTGCTATTAGACTCAAATATTTCAGAATCTACTATGAAAAAGAAAGAAACTCCAGCAAAAACTATACCGGAACAAAAAGAAACTCCAGCAAAAACTATACCGGAACAAAAAGAAACTCCAGCAAAAACTATACCCGAACAAAAAGAAACTCCAGCAAAAACTATACCGGAACAAAAAGAAACTCCAGCAATTATTGCAATGACTATGGCTAAAATAATGAGTGAAAAAAATTTACTATCTAGTGAATTTATATTTATCGATTATGAAGAAAAAAATTGGGAAACATCATCTATGGGCTGTCCTAAAAATGGACTCTTTTACCAAAACAAACAAACATCAGGTTATATTTTGGAATCACTAATAAATGGTGAAAAAATCTTTTACCATATAAATAGTGAAGGAGATTACATTAATTGCACAGAGACAAATTTATATAATAATCAATCTAATTTAAATTTTGTCGAAAAATTTCAATTGGATCAAACGAAAGCAATTGTAGTAAGTATTCATGAAAACAATAACACTTTAGCTGTAATAGATGAAAAAGAGGAAGTCACAAAAATAATAAATTCACTCAATGTGAATATCTTAAATGAAAAAGTAGAAGATTGTGAAACGTTATATGATTTAACTTTTCTAAAAGCTAAGGAAAACATTGTATTTAATGTCTTTTGTACATCAAATAAACATTACGTTTATAACAACGAACCTTTTTATGCTGCTGAACTTTTTATAAACGTTTTGGAACCAATTTTAGCTGATATCAGTTTCCCAGGATTACCAAATGAATAAAAATAACAAACTCCCTATAGGAAAACTCAACAATGATCTTTTATCTAAAATATTAAATGCAATTAGTAATGAAACTTCCGGTCCTAAAGTAGGCCAAGACTCTGCCGAAATATCTGTAAGTGAAAAAGACTTTATTCTTGTTTCAACTGATCCAATCACTTTTCAAAATGAAAATATTGGGGAGTATTGTATTGAAATCAATTCAAATGATATTTATGCTTCAGGAGGCATCCCAAAATGGTTTTTATTGTCTATTTTAATCCCAGAAAATACGAATTTCAAAAATATAGAAGAAATTACTAATAATGTTTCAAAAACAGCCAAAAAATATGGTATAAAAATAGTTGGGGGACATACCGAAATTACTTCTTCAGTAAATCAAATCATTTTAAACGGTACGATGATAGGAACATACAGTAAAAATTTTAATCCCAATCAAAGAGTTACACAAAACATGGATATTATACTTGCTGGTTATTGTGGTATTGAAGGAAGCAAAATAATCGCAGAACTTCAAAATAATAAAAAAAGGGTGAAAAATCTTGAATTATATAATTCTTCTCAAAATATGAGTATTTCAGTAAGAGATATAGCGATTACAGCTGTTAATACCAAGAATGTAGTAAAAATGCATGACCCAACCGAAGGAGGAATTTCAACAGCTATACATGAGTTGTGCGATTATGCAAATTTGGGATGTCAGATTTATTATGAAAAAGTTGAATTTGTTCCTTTCTTTTTAGAGACATGCAATACTTTAAACATTAATCCACTTGGTGTAATAAGTTCTGGATGTTTATTAATAATATCTAAAAAAACTGAATCAAAAAAAATAATAGACTCTTTAAACATAAATAAAATTAAAAGTAAAATTATTGGTTATACTAAAAATAAAGATTATGGGAAAAAAATAAATATAAATGATCAAAACATTGATCTTTTGAGATTTGATCAAGATGAAATTACAAAAATATTAAAATAAAATACATGATCACAGACAATTTATACAACAAACTAAATTCTTATCTACCTGTAGAGGAAATGATAAAAATAAAGACAGCTTTCAAGTTTGCTAATAAAGCTCACAGGGGACAAAAAAGAAAATCAGGTCATGATTTTATAGTTCATCCTGTTGAGGTTGCATATCACTTAGCAAGATTAGAATTAGAACCTAATGTTATTGTTGCTGGACTTTTACATGATGTAATTGAAGACACAAATACTACAAATAAAGAAATTGAAAAAAAGTTTGGAATAGAGGTTAGTAAATTAGTAAGTTCATTAACAAAACTTAATATAACTGAAGACAATATTGATGAACATGTAGAAAAGAAAAATTTACGTAATTTCTTAGTATCAATGGCAGAAGATGTAAGGGTTGCTATTATCAAGTTGGCTGATAGACTGCATAACGTTGAAACTTTGCAATATTTAGATAAAGAAAAAAGACAGAAAATTGCAAAAGAAACACTCAGTATTCATGCACCAATAGCAGACAAAATAGGCATGAATGATTTTAAATGGCGTCTTGAAGACGAAAGCTTTAAATACCTAATGCCAAATGAATTCAAACTAACCAGCAAACTTATAAAACAAAAAAGGGAAGAAAGAGAAATAGCTACGAAAAGGATGATTTCTCAAATTGAAGAAAGATTATCTACAGAAAATATTTCGGTATCGGTATCTGGTAGACCCAAACATTTATTTTCAGTGCATAATAAACTTCAAAGATATAAGCAATTAGGAAGAAATTTTTCAGATATTGAAGATCTTATAGCTATCAGAATTGTTGTAAAGAATACTAAAGATTGTTATTTAGTTTTAGGGGTTATTCATGAATTATGGAGACCGGTAACAGGTTCTTTTGATGATTATATATCTTCTCCAAAAGATAATCTTTATCAGTCATTACATACAGTTGTTATCAATGATCAAGGTCAAAAAATAGAATTTCAAATACGTACTGATGCCATGCATCTTTATGCAGAAGACGGAATGGCATCCCATTGGAAATATAAAAACACATTACATGATAATAATAAAGATTTATATCACGATATAAATTGGACTCAAAATCTTCTTGAATGGGAAACAGAAATAGTTGAAGATAGTGAATACTTAGAATCTGTAAACAATGACATATTATCAGACAAGGTAATTGTAAATTCTCCAAAAAATGAAGTGTTCACTTTGCCAATTGGATCAACTCCTTTAGATTATGCATATAGATTACATACAGATTTAGGTCATAGTTGCCAAGCTGCATTTGTAAATGGAGTTTTGGTTCCTTTAAACAAAAAATTAAATAATGGTGACACAGTACAGATACAAAAATCTGATTTAGACAATGGCCCAAGTTTAGATTGGTTGAATGAAAATCTAGGTTTTATTGCTACTGCAAACGCTCGTAATAAAGTAAAAAGTTGGTTTAAAAAAAGGGAACGAACAGAAAATATAAAAAGAGGAAAGGACCAAATTCTAAGTAACATAAGATTATCAAATATTGAAACTTCAGAAATAAATATAAATGATTTTATCGATAAAGATAGTTTTGAAACCTTTGCTTATAAAGTTGGAACTGGGGAAGTTAACAACGAAGAAATAATCAACTTGATAAACCAACAACAAGCTCAAGAAACTGTTAAGAAAATAAACAGTAAAAGTAAAAATAATGAAGAAAAATATGACCCTATATCTTCTATTGTGGTGATGGGGGGGAAAGATTTCCAAAACAAAATTGCTAATTGTTGTGAACCAGTTTATGGGGATGAAATCGTAGGATATAAATTATCCAGTAATGAAGTAATTATTCATCGGATAATGTGCTCACAATTAAGAAATAGAGAAAATACCAATAGATTTTTGGTAGCCGCTTGGGGGCATTCAAAACAATTAACTCCAACTAAAGTCATGATTGAAGCTTATGATCGAATGGGATTAATAAGGGATATTACAGATGTTGTTTGGGGAGAAAAAACAAACTTACATTCGATAAATTCTTCCGAAGATAATCAAAATGGGACCTGCAAAATCCAATTAACAGTTTATACTAGAGATCTAGGACAAATAATAAGACTTTTGGGTAAAATGGAAAAAACCCCGGGAGTTTACAAAGTTTCTCGAATAGAATAATCAAATAGGACCAAAAATGCCAAGTACAAAAACTCATAGAACTCAATCAAGAAAGTTGAGACAAAATCTTTCAGTTAAGACTTCAATTAAGTCTTCTATTACAAGGTTGAGAAATGGGATTGAAAATAAAAATGATAAAGCAGAAATAGAATCCTTATATAGAAAAGCTTCTAGTTTACTTGACAGAGCATCAAAAAATAACGTCATTCATAAAAATAATGCTTCTAGAAAAAAATCTAGATTGCAAAAACTTATAAATAAAAACACTTAAATACTTAATTGAATAATCCCGAATCAATATATAACTGGGAAATTGACCATTCTGACCCTAAAGCTGAAAACCCAACCATAATTATTTCAGTTAGACCTTACAAAGGATTGATTTCTAAGTGGAAGTTTATTATACCAGCAGAATATATAGGAATTATAAATTGGGGGATTTCAAACAATAATAAAACAAGTAAAATCAAAAGACCAAGAGGAGCAATAGAAACTCCAGTGATTAAACTTATGGATGGTCAAGAAGTAGTTTTAAAGGGTGGGATCGAACCAATATCAAGTACAAAACAAGCAACTATTATTTTAAAATCACCTGCACCACACTTTTTGGCTTTCGGTTTTAGTGAAGAGGAAGATTCTCCCCCAATAAATATTGAGGGGATAACTTTTGAAAATCATCCTCACTAAAAGACACTAAAATTGACACTAGATAGAAAATTAAATAATTTGTTATTATGGAATCTATGAAACCATTAACAGATAAACAAAAAGACATATTGATTTTCATTGAAGAATTTATTAATGATTTTGGGTATCCTCCAACAATAAGAGATATTCAAAACAATTGTGATATTTCTTCCACATCAGTTGTTAAATACAATTTAGACAGACTTCAAGAAAAAGGATTAATGACTAGAGAGTCTGAAGTATCGAGAGGAATAAACCTTAAAAGTGATACCAAAAACCCAATAATAAAAGTCCCAGTAATTGGGACTATAACTGCTGGAGAGCCCTTCCCATTATTTGATGATAATAGATGGGAATATGATGATATAGATATGTTAGAACTTCCAGATAAATTTTCTCATTTAGAAGAAAAATTATATGCTCTAAAAGTATCAGGTACTTCAATGATAGATGCATTAATTGGTGACGGAGATACAGTTGTCATGGAAAAAACTAAATCTGTTAATAATGGAGACATGGTAGCTGCCAACGTAATTTCAGAAAATGAAACTACATTAAAAAGAATTTATAAAGAGGGAGAAAATATAAGATTGCAACCAGAAAATCCTCTTATGAAAGCTTTGATTTATCCTTCAAAAAATATTTCTATATTAGGTAGAGTAGTTGCTGTCTGGAGAAACTTAAACAAATAATTCTTATTTATTATCAGATCCAGAAAATTCTGAAAAAGCATTTTGGTCTTATCAATTCTCTATAAAAATGGCCAGTAAGCTCTTTGAATCTAAAATAATAGTCACTTTTTATATCAAATCCTATATTATTAAAAAATCAATATTATTGATTCATAATTTACATAATAGAAAAAACTAAATGGAAAAATTGATTAAAAAGCTTCAATCACTAAAAGAATATATTGAAATCAATATTATTACTTTAAATAAAACAAATATTGCTTGGATCATATTTGGATTATTTGTTATTTACGTCTTCACGACCAAAGTTCTTCTAAATGACCTTTATGACGTTGCAAGAGATGAAGATGGAAACATAATAGGTTCTTCTTATCAAGCCCCAAATAATTGATAAGGATTAGTCCTCTGTCCTATCTTTATCATCAAGTAAGTCACCCTCATTTATCCTCATCCTATAAGCATCTTTATTCTTTAACACTATTTTAGGAGTTATAAGTTTCTGGAGTAACTGCATATTTTTATTTACCGAATCTCTTTGGTATCTTTCAGTTAGGCTATACACTTTGGTATCAGCATCTTTGGAAAATATTGAGAATGCAAAGCCTTTAGGTGAAGAATAAGCATTCAAAATATCCTTTTTAAATAATCTCCAAATACAATTGTCAATACCTGTTTTTAGAGGTGCTCTCCAGGACATAGTTTCAAAGTATACAGGTTTTTCTTTATCCCATTTAAGCTCAACTAATCTGTCTACTACATCAATTAGTAAATCTTTTCTAGTACATGTTTTAATAGAAGAATTCATAATCGATTCTATTATCAATACTTCAATAACAAATCTTGGTACGTTGGCTGTTGGTTTAGGTCTTCTTGGACTTGGTTTTACATTTTTACCTAATAGATTTAGAATGGCATCATTATATGTTGCTGAATTAGAACTGCCTTTATATTTCTCTAAATCATCATAAGTAGATTTATCGACTTTGATTTGTTTTGATTCTTTACTCATTCTTCTCTTATTTACTAATTATATTATAATGATTTTTTGCACACATTTTTGGTATTCTTAGTGTTGATTTATATTATATCTATAATAACACTAAAGTATTCTAATAATCAAATATAATAGTGCTGTTTTTTTGTAGGTAATAAAAATTTAAAATTGACTGAGAATAAATATGCATAAAGACATCACTCAAAAATAATCTTAACACTGAATGTCCAGAGAGCATGCTAAGGTCTTTGAATGAGCTATTAAAATGCATGGTTTGGTACTATATTGGATGAGCTTAATTATAGAAATAAAAGCTTGACGACACTGTTGATGACAAATAAACTGAAAAAGGTATTTATAAGAGTTCCCCTGTAATACCGATTCTTTAGTTGCAAGATATGTTTGGCAATAATTTGATATTATTAAAACAAATTCAAAAAATTAATTAATAAGATATGGGATTTATACAAAATTTAGGATTACCTCAACTAGCTTTAATTGCTTTTATTGTTCTTCTGCTTTTCGGAGTTGGAAAATTACCTCAGGTAGGTGAAGGGCTAGGGAAGGCTATAAATAATTTTAAAAACGCCATAGGAAAATCTGAAGAAAAAGAAGATAAAGATAAATAAATATCTCTTTTTGTTTAACCCTTTTTACTCATAATCAAAGTTTATTATTATGCATAACCCTTTTCCAAAATCTGTAATTATAATAGGTGGTGGAGTGATAGGAATGAGTACCGCTTTCCATTTATCAGAAAAAGGGGTTAAAGATATCTCCATAATAGAAAAAGGTACAGTAGGAAGTGGTTCTAGTGGTCAGGCTGCAGGAATTGTTACTTGTCTACAGTGGAATCCTACATCTGTTGTAGCACGAATGAAAACTTTAGATCTTTTTGAAAGATTTAGTAACATTTTAGAAGGATATACATTTCAGCAAGTTGGATGTCTAAATTTATCGTCAAAAGAAGATTATATTTCAGGAGCTGATCTAAGAGAACTACATGATAAATTAGGCGCAAATTATGAAACTTATATTGGAAATGAATTAACAGAAAAATTTCCTGATGTGACTACTCAAAAAGATGAGTATGGAATCCTTGATCCTAGAGGAGGATATAGTGAACCTCATACATATATACCTGCCTTGAGAAAAAAAATAGAAAGTATGGGAGTTAAAATCTATGAAAATGAACAAGTCCAAAATTTCAAATTTAAGGGAAGTAAAATTACAGGGGTAGTTTCTTTTTCAAAAAGTGAAAATAAAGAAAAAAATTATGAGTGTGATTCCGTAATTTGTGCAGTAAACGCCTGGATAAATGAATTATTATCCCCAATAGATTTCAAGATTCCTATGAAAAACTTTATTCATGAAAGGTTTGTAACTGAACCTTTCAATAGAGAACTAAAACTCCCTGCAATAAACGATAGAGTATTTCAAAGTTATGTTCGAGGAACTGAAGATAATAGAATATTAGTTGGAACCTCTCAGCATAATCCAAAAAACTATATTATTGAAAATTCAGATTTTAATATAAAAGATCTAAAACCATTTGATGATGCATTAGATTTTTTGAAAGAAGCATTTAAAAATAGAGTCCCTATAATTATTGATAAAAAGTGGGATTATCATACGGTTGGGCTTATAAGTGTAACAGTTGATGCAACTCCAGTTATTGGTCCTGTACCAAACTTATCTGGAATGTTTCTTTGTTCAAATTTTCATTCAGGTGGATTTGCGTATAATCCTGTTGCAGGATTATTAATATCAGAACACGTAGTTGATGGTAAAACAAGTATAAATTCAGATACTTATTTACCAAGTAGGTTCAGTGAATTTGAAACAAAATCATATTTAGAAAAAACTCATAATTTAGAAGATTTAGAAGTCAAAAGACACTAAATATATTCACTTCTTTAAATAAACCTATTTTATACAATAAGGTTATTATTATTAAAAATAAAATTAATAAAACAACCAAAAAATTCAATAAATAAAACCTAAATCCTTTTTTCTCTGGCTCAGTTATTCTTATAAGTTGAAGACCTATCTCAAATAAAATAATCATGGGGATAGCTACTATGATTTGAGTTAATGGATCTACGGTAGGAGTGATAATTGCACCCAGTATAAAAGAAATTAGTATAATCCATCTTCTATAATTTTTTAGTTTGTTATAAGAAATTAAATCTAATTTTCCTAAAATAAACATGATTATAGGAATTTGAAAAACTATACCCATCCAGAACATTAAAGAAAACATAAGTGCAGTTAAAGGTCCAATGTTTATCATAGGTTGTGCTATATCACTACCAAAAGTGATCAAAAATCGTAAAGCTGTTGGAATTACCATATAATAACTGAAAAAAACACCTATAACAAAAAAAATAAAAGAGCTCGGGATTAATATGTAAAGATATAATCTTTCCTTACCTCGTAATCCTGGTTTAAGGAAAAAAATTATTTCTGCGAGTAAAAAAGGTAATGACAATGAAAAAGCAATGATTATCGATACTCTAGCAGCAGCACCCCAAGCTTCAGTAACTCGGCCAAAAACGATTTGTCCATCTCTCATAGAATTGTTCATTATTTGATTTGCAGGATCTATAAAAATTGAAATGATTCTTTTGTAAAAAAATAGAGCTACAATCGTAAAAGAAGTTAATAGTAAAGAATATCTTATAAGACGTTTTTTTATTTCTTTGAAATGATCTAAAATTCCAACTGGTTTGTCTTCTTTTTTCAAAATTTACCTGTCCAAATCTTTTTTGATTTGTTTGAGTTTAGTTGATGCATCCTCAGAAATAGAATCCAAAGATTCTTTTATATTCTTTAATTCTTTTACATCATCATCTTCGATATCCATACTCTCCTCTACAACCGAAACTAATTCATCTCGTTTCTTTTTGAATTCAGTATAAATTAATTTTGTTTTTCTTATTAACGTGAGTAATTTGTCCGGGCCCACAATAAATAATCCAACTAAAAAAATTATTATTAATTCAAATCCACCTATTCCAAATAAATTCATAATTTTTCCTCATTACATAAAGTAAATTTTATGTTCTTATTAATATTATTCTCTGTTAAAATTTCTCCCAATAAACATATTGGTAATCCTACAATATTTAGATAACATCCAAAAAATTCTTTTACGAAAACAAACTTATTATTTTGTATTCCATAACTTCCAGCTTTATCTTTATAATAATCAGTTAGAAGGTATTGTTTAATTTTATCAAGCGAAATTTTATAAGTCTTAACTAAAGTAATTTTATTAGCACTTGAAATTAATTCATTGTCTTTTACTATAGCTAGTGAGGTGATGACCTTATGATAATCTCCATTTAATAATTTCAATGAATGAAGTGCATCTAATTTATTTAGTGGTTTACCGATAACTTTACCGTTATAATCCAAAACTGTATCGGCAGAGACCACGTAATTTTGTGGAAAAATTTTTGATACACTTTTAGCTTTTTCAGTAGCGTTATATTGCGTAAAATGTTTTGCAGATTTATTGGTTTTTTCCGCTTCTATAAATTTAGGATTTTTAAACAAAAAATCATAACTATAATTTTCTATTATTTTTTTTCTTCTTGGGGATGAGGATGCAAAAATAATTTTTTTATTGTTAATTTTTTCTTTCATCATTTCAAACGTAAAATCCCTACTATCTCAGTGTGGTGTGTCTGGGGGAACATGTCTATCGGTATAATTTTATCTATTATATATTGATTTGAACTTACTATTTTATAAACATCTTGGCAAAAATTTTCTGGAGAACAGGATATTAAAATAATTTTTTTTGGTCCAATTGAAATTACATTTTTTATGACACTATCTTCACAGCCAATTCTAGGAGGGTCTAAGATTACAGTGTCAAATTTTTCAGTATTCTTTTGTAAAACCTCTTCTGTTTTACCAATAATATATTGTATATTATTGAAGTTTTTAGAATTGTTTTTAGCATCAGAAATTGCTGAATGTGATTCTTCTATTCCAACTATTTTTTTTACCATTGGTGCTATTAAACAAGTAAATGTTCCTACTCCGCAATATGCATCTAAAACATAATCTTTATGATAAAAAATATGATTGGATTCTAACAATTTAACTATCTCTTCAATTTGTTTGGGATTAACTTGAAAAAAACTAGGACTTGCTACTTTGTATATATTTTTTAGAATTTTTTCTTCATAATATTTTTGACCAGTTTCAATAGTATCTGTATTTAATTTAGGCTGAATCAAAAATGATTTTGTTTCATCTGATGCTCTAATAGATGTTTGCGTTAAACCTCTTAGGTCTGTACTTATAATTTTCATTTTTTCATTAATAGTGTGGTTCATTATCTTACATTCATCTATGCTAATCCATTTTCTATCAAGAAAATTTATAAATCCTAACTTTTCTTTATCAAAATCTTTTCTTACTGTAAAACGTGCATGGTTTCTATAATTGAAATTGTTCTTTGAAGGGAGTGTATCCATAACAAAGCCAACATCTATCAAATTGAAGTTTCTCAATAATTTAACTATGTTAGATTTTTTCAATTTCAATTGTTCATCATATGAAATATGTTGCCACTGACATCCAGTGCAATCCCCATAAAATTTACAAATAGGTTTAATTCTTTTTTTTGAAGAGATATTGAAACTTATAATTTCAGCTATAAGTTTTTCTGGAAAAATTTTATTTATTTTAACTAAAACAGTTTCTCCAATAATCGAATTGAAAATCCACACTGGAACATCTTTTATATATCCAATTCCAACACCATTTTGATGGTATTCTTTAATTTTTATTTCAAATTGTTGATCTTCGATAAAATCATATTGATCGGTTAAATTTGGACCATTATATATATCTTTTTTTCTTCTTTTACCCATATATACTTGATTCTAACAATTCTTTAATATTGATAAACTAAAAATATATATAAAAATGAACTTATGAACAAAGTAAAAAGAAAATTACCCGATTGGTTTAAAGTAAAATTTCCTGCAGGTAAAAATTTTTATGAGTTGAAAGAAAAATTTTCTGATGCTTCCTTAAACACTGTTTGTGAAGAAGCAGCGTGTCCAAATATAGGGGAATGTTGGGAACGAAAAACTGCTACATTTATGATTTTGGGTGATACATGTACTAGAGCATGTTCTTACTGTAATGTAAAAACTGGATGGCCCGGATTTATTGATGATTCTGAACCTTATAGGTTAGCAAAAACAGTAAAAGACATGAATTTGGATTACGTTGTTATAACATCTGTTGATAGAGATGATTTGGATGATGCAGGTTCTGGAATTTTTGCTAAATCTATTATTGAGATAAAAAAATTAAGTGAAAATATAAAAATTGAAGTTCTTACTCCGGATTTTAATGGATCAGAAGAGTTTTTACTTAAAGTTTTGGAAGCTGGGCCAAGTATTTTAAATCACAATATAGAAACTGCACCAAGAATATTTAAAAAAGTTAGACCAAAAGGAAATTATGAATTATCTTTAAAATTTCTAAAGAATTCCAAGAAATTCAAACCAAACATCCCTACAAAATCAGGAATGATGGTTGGATTAGGTGAAACAAAACAAGAAATAATTGAAACAATGAAAGATTTAAGATCAAATGATTGTGATCTTTTAACAATTGGACAATATTTAAGGCCTTCAAACAAACATCATCCAATTATAAAATTCTATCACCCTGAAGAATTTGAAGAATTAAAAAAAATTGCCATGAATTTTGGGTTTAGTCATGTCGCTGCTGGACCATTAGTTAGATCTTCATATCATGCAGATGAACAACATAATGCAGCAATTGACAATTTAATAAGTAAGAATTCAGAGTAAGAAATTGTCAAAATTTTATATTGTAGGAAGTCCTATAGGAAATTTAGAGGATATTACTAAAAGAGCAATTGATATACTTTCAGGTGTAGATTTAATATTTACAGAAGACACAAGAGTTTCAAAAAAACTTCTATCTAAATACAATATTTCGACTAAAACAGCACCAATTTACAACAAAGCAAAAAAAGTCAATTTAGGTCAATTCAAATATGCTATAGAAAAACATGATGTGGCCTTTCTAACTGACGCAGGAACTCCCGGAATTTCTGATCCAGTTGCTCAATTTGTAAAAATTTCTTCAAAAGAACAACATGAAATAATACCAATCCCTGGTGCATCTTCTCTAACTTCTGCTTTTTCAGTATCTGGCTTTGATTCTAAAAATTTCATTTTTTTGGGATTTCCTCCAAAAAGCAAAATTCAGTTTCAGAAATATATTAATGAATACATTGGACTTGATTTACCCATCATTTTGTTTGAATCACCCAAAAGATTGATAACAACCCTCAGGTTTTTGAAAGATGAATTCGTTATACAAAATATTTTTGTAGGTAAAGAAATGACTAAATTATATGAAAAAATCTACATGGGTAGCATTGATAGAGCAATTGAGCTATTTAGTAATGCAAAAGGTGAATTTGTAATAATATTTAAAAGAGAAGTTAATAAACTTTCTAAATCATCAATAAATAAATACGACAAAATCTTATCAAAAGGATATAAGGAAGGAATTAAAGGTAAAGAATTAATAACACTTTTATCAGAATTGACTGGTGAAAATAAAAAGTTTTTTTACAATAGATGGTTAGGAATAAAAAATAAAAATGAGTAAAAATAAAAAAGACATTTTAGTATGCGTAGCTTGGCCTTATGTAAATGGTCCTCCACATTTGGGGCATATTGCAGGTATGAGCTTACCAGCAGATATATTTGCTAGATACAATAGACTTGCTGGTAATAATGTAGCCATGGTTTCTGGTTCAGATATGCACGGAACACCTGTTACATTATTAGCAAATGATGAAGGGGTTTCTCCCGAAGAAATAGCCAATAAATTTCACAATATTTGGTCTGAATGTTTAGATAAAATGAATTTTTCTTATGATTTATATACAAACACTCATACTGAAAATCACTTCAATATTACTAAATGGATGTTTTCAACACTCTTAAAGAATGGTTTTTTAGAAGTAAAAAAACAATCAATGCCTTATTCACTAACTGAAAATATATTTTTGAGTGACCGCTTAGTCGAAGGAGAATGTCCTTGTGGAAATAATAAAAAAGCCAGAGGAGATCAATGTGACGTTTGTGGAAGGACCCTTGATCCTAGTGATTTGAAAAATATCAGATCAAAAAGAGATGGCTCAATTCCAGAATTTAGAGAAACATCGCATTATTTTCTCAAATTAAGTAAAATGCAATCGAAAATAAAGGAATGGCTATTATCTCAAACTGACTGGAGAGAGAATGTAAAAAATCAAAGTTTGTCTTTTGTAAAAGAAGGACTAAAGGATAGAGCTATAACAAGAGACTTAGATTGGGGTATAGATATTCCTATAAAGGGATGGGAAGATAAAAAAATATATGTTTGGTTTGAAGCAGTAATTGGGTACTATTCAGCAACGGTGGAATTATTTAGTAAAACGGACAATCCAGATCAATGGAAAGACTTTTGGGAATCCGAAACATCTGAATCATATTACTTCCAAGGTAAAGATAATATACCTTTTCATACTATAATATGGCCAGCAATTTTAATGGGGATTGAAAATAATAATTTACCTTCAGACGTAGTGGCAAATGAATATTTAAATTTTTCCGGTAAAGAGTTTTCAAAAAGCAGAAATTGGGCAGTTTGGTTACCAGACTTTTTGGAAAATTATTCTGCAGATTCCTTAAGATATTACCTTACTGCGATAATGCCTGAAACTTCAGATTCTGATTTTACTTGGGGGGGATATCTAAATGCTAATAATAATGAATTAGTAGCAAATTTAGGGAATTTTGTTCACAGGATTTTAACTATGACTCACAGGAATTTTGAAGGACTAATTCCGCAATATGATCATCAATCAGATTCAACTAAAATTATAATAAATGAATGTAACAAAGCTTTTGAAAAGGTTGGAAAATCCATTGAAAAGCGAAAGTTTAGAGAATCATTAAATCACCTGATGAACTTAGCAAAATTTGGGAATCAGTTTCTTGATAAAAATGAACCTTGGAAAAAAATTAAAGAAGATAAAAAAATAGCTGGAGAAATATTAAGTCAGTCATTAATAATGGTTAGCGCTATAAGTTGTTTATTAGAACCTTTCTTACCTTCATCAGCATATAAGTTACAAAAAATATTATTTGATAAAAAACAAAATCCATGGAAACTAATTATTCCTGAAAGTGGCTCTAAATTTAATAATCCTCAACCTTTATTTCAAAAACTAGATGAAGAAATCGTCTCAATGGAAAATGAGAAAATAGCTGATGGGCAAAAATAAAGAAAAAATTTACCAACTTGTAAATGATGAATTAATCAATGTACTTGTTGAAATGTCTCAAATAGCAGAAAACCATAAAGATGAGTCTAATCTTAATGAAAATATTATAGAACATGTTCTGAGTAGCCCAGGTAAACAATTAAGACCAACCATTACAATAGCTGTTTCAAAGTTATGGAATAAAGAGACAGATGAAAAAACAATGATGATGGCAACAGCAGTTGAGCTATTGCATATTGCAACTTTAGTTCATGATGATACGATAGATTTCGCTGACACTAGAAGAGGAAGATCTACAGCTTCAAAAGTTTGGGGTCCACATATAGCTATTTTAGTTGGAGATTATCTTTTTGCGACAAGTGCAGAATATGTATGTAAGACAGAATCAATAAAAATTATAAAACAATTTGCTTCAACAATTGCTGATTTAGCCAAAGGACAATTGATGGAAATAGAAAATAGTTGGAATCCTTATTTGAGTATAGAAAATTACTTAAATATTATTCATAAAAAAACTGCTTCTTTATTCTCAACATGTACAATGAGTGGTGCAATATTAGGTCAAGCAAATGAACAAGATGTACAAAAATTATATGAATTCGGGAAAAATTTAGGTTTAGGGTTTCAAATTTTTGATGATATTCTCGATTTTGAAGGTGAAAAAAATACTTTAGGGAAACCTATTGGTAGTGATCTTAAAAACGGTATACTTACATTACCATCGATATTAGCAAGAGAAAAAAATAAAAATATCAAACAAGAAATTACAACTTTTTTTAATAATAAATCTACAGATAAATCAGAAAGGCTAAATAAATTACTGGAGATAGTTTCTTCAAGTGGTTCAATAGAAGAAAGTAAAAAAATAGGAGAAGATTATATAAATAAAGCACTAGAAAATTTAAGCTCTATAAATAATCTAGAAAAAAATATTTATTTAGAAGCTCTCGAAGAATTATCAATTTCTTCAAAAAACAGAACAAAATAATTCAATATAATTTTGATGAAAACTAAAAACAAAATAAATCCTAGTGAAGTATTAAGTCATCTTGTAAAAGCTAATGGAAAAATTGAATGGGCATCTCGATACAAACCTCTTGATGAGCTTATATTTACAGTCCTAACTCAACATACATCTGATACAAATGCTGAAAAAGCATTTGAAAAATTAAAAAAAGAAATCCCAATTTGGGAAGATGTAATGAAAACACCTACAAAAAAAATAGCATCTCTAATTCATAGTGGAGGTTTATCAAATCAAAAATCCATCAGAATAAAAAAAATATTGGAAACTATCTTTAAAGAAAAAAAAGAATTAAAAATAGATTTCTTACAAGATTTGTCCTTAGAAGATGCAAGAAATTGGTTAATGAACTTACCTGGAGTAGGTCCTAAAACGGCCGCAGTTGTTTTAGTTTTATGTTTTAAAAAGCCAGCAATGCCGGTTGACACTCATATTTACAGAGTATCAAAAAGATTAGGTTTAATAGGAAATGTCTCAAATGAAATAGCTCATAAAGAATTAGAAAAAATAATTCCTGAAAATGATCGATACGATATGCATATTCAATTAATTACTCATGGAAGAAATATCTGTAAGTCTCAAAAACCTTTATGTAATCAATGTAACTTAAGAAATTTAGGATGCCCATATTTTAAAATTTTGAGATAATATAAGTAATCTAATAAAAAAAATTCAATGTTAAACGTCGGAATCATAAATATTACGGGCTATGCAGGATCTGAAATCGCTAGGTTAGTATATTCACATCCTGAGCTGAAACTTGCATCGGCAACAGGTAGGAGTAAGGCTGGTCAAAATTTAGATGAAGTTTTTCCACATCTTGAAAAAACAAACATTAAGATTCAAGAAGAGCTAAGTGACAATATTGAATTTGTATTTTCTGCTTTACCTCATGCAGCTAGTGCAGAAAAATTGTCCCAATATGTTGAAAGTGGAATCCCTGCGGTTGATATTTCAGCTGATTTCAGATTAAAAAATCTTGAAATATATGAAGATTGGTATGAAACAAAACATCCTAAGCCAGAACTTATAGAGCAATCAAGTTACGGATTACCCGAGTTATACAGGGAGAAGATCAAAAAAAGTAAACTAGTAGCAAATCCTGGATGTTTCCCTACTGGAGGAATATTATCCATGGCACCTGCTGTTAAACATAATTTGATAGAAGAGTTGATAATAATTGACTCAAAAACAGGGATCTCAGGAGCAGGAAGGACTGCGAAAGAAGCATTTGGATTTTCTGAGCTCAATGATAATTGCTCAGCTTATGGAACAAAAGGGCATAGGCATCAACCTGAAATTACTCAAGAATTGAATTTCCTTACAAACAACAAAATAAAGGTACTTTTTACACCTCATCTTGTTTCAATGACTCGTGGAATTTTAGGAACAAACTATGCTACCTTGAAAAATGATATAAATGAAAATGATGTAATTGAACTTTATAAAGAGTTTTACAAAAACGAACCATTTATTAAAATAGTTAATGCACCTCCTGCAACCAAACATACTTGGGGTTCTAATTTTGTTTATTTATATCCTTATGTAAGAAAAGATACAAATACTTTAGTGGTTATTAGCGCTCTGGATAATTTAGTAAAAGGTTCAGCAGGAGCTGCAATTCAAAACATGAATTTAATGCAAGGTTTTGAGGAAACTATGGGAATAAGTGTACTCCCAATTTATCCTTAACAAAGCCCCGTTGGTGTAGTGGCCTAACACGCCTGCCTTTCACGCAGGAGATCACCGGTTCAAATCCGGTACGGGGTACCAATAAATATAATTAGAGATATGGTCAAAAAAAACATTTTAATAACAGGTGGAGCCGGATTAGTAGGAAGTATCTTAGTCAAGAACTTGAAAGAAAAATTTAATATCAGAGTGCTTGATCAAAAAAAAGTAGATGGTGTTGAATGTTATTTAGGAAATATTAATGATTTAGAATCAATAAAACCTGCTTTTCAAGGAATAGATACAGTAGTTCACTTAGCAGCTGACAGACGAGTTCATGGAGATTGGAATTCTGTTTTAGAAAACAACATAATAGGTGCCTATAATGTTTATGAAGCATCAAAAATTTCAAAAGTTAAAAGAGTAGTATTTGCAAGTTCTCAACATGCTACAGGTGGATTTTATGAGGTGGAGCCTTACACATTTATTGACAAAGGAAATTTTGAAAGTTTGCCTAAAAATTATAAACCTCTTAATGAAGAAGTTCGGATTAGGCCAGATAGTTATTATGGAGTATCAAAGGGTTTTGGTGAGGCATTAGGAAGTTATTATTCTGATTACTTTGATATTTCTTCTATAAATATAAGAATAGGCTTTGTTATTTCTGATGATGATCCAACTTTCTCACCCATTGGATTAAATTTGTGGCTAAGTCATAGGGATTTATCACAGATAATTGAAAAAGCTATCAATG
>Ga0066372_10000086_pt1 | contig 30622 bp, 24 predicted proteins | sample Knorr_S15_td_250_FD_77011 | JGI IMG/M metagenome (GOLD analysis project Ga0066372, IMG submission 77011) | Marine microbial communities from Southern Atlantic Ocean transect - Knorr_S15_td_250_ad_251m_LV_A | ecosystem: Environmental > Aquatic > Marine > Oceanic | place: Southern Atlantic ocean... | reverse complement strand
CTTCGCAGCATCAAAGTACTGGACAGTCTTCGTCCTTTTTTCAGCAATCCTGATTTCGATTCCTCCACTTAACGCGATAATACACGGGACATATGCGGTCACCGGACACGCGATGGGTGCCACCATCGGTATCGATACCATGATTCTGTTGGGTGCAATTATCTGGATTTTGGGAGAGCACCTCCGTGTGAGAGAGGGGGATTCCGCTGCCGAGAATCTTAACACAGCGGGAATGCGTAGGATTGTAGTTTGCCTGAACTTAAGTGTGGCGGCGTTGGTTGTATGGCTACATGTCTCAGGGGCTGTAACAGGGGTAACGCGAGCGATCCTTAGCCCAGGTGAAACCTATGTGCCTCCGGCATGGTTAGCAGGCTCGAATGGAGTGCTTTTCGCGGTTACTGGCGGTGTTGCCGCAGTATTTTTCGGTGCTCTTTTATGGCGACTCTGTCCGATTGCTTTCCGTTATTGGTGGGTCAGTGAAAGACGTGCTTAGTCGATATGTAAAGTGGTTCGACTAACGAAGGTCAATCTTTGGAAGTAGCCGGAAAAGCCAAAGGATCGCCAGTCCTGCTGTTGTAATGCAGAGAAGCGATAAAGCGTTACGTCCGTATAGGGCGTAACCAGTCCCGAAGAGTGCACCATAGATTGCGATACAACCCAGGAACCATGCCAGAAATGCTGCAGTTGGACTCGAGCCGTTTGGATCAGGTTCTAAGCCAAGCCCAGCCCCTCTCCATCCTCCACCCATGGGTCGTATGAGCTGGTGAAAGCTTTTTAGAGTTTCTGGACTTGCTGGAGGTGTCAGTAGTGTTACGGTGACCCATCCGACGGATGTTAAAAGCACCCCAAAGACGAGCTGAAATGAGGGCTCTAGAGATTCCAGGCCCAGTATGTTTGTGTGAATAAACTCGAAGTACACAGCGATGAGAAATGATATGATCATCGCAGAGATTTCACTCCAGGCATTAATGCGCCACCAGAACCATCGAAGAAGGAATACCAAGCCCGTCCCAGCACCAATTTGGAGAAGAATCTGGAACGCCTGCAACGCATTTTCGAGCCAAAGTGAAACGATTCCAGCGAGTACAATCAGTCCAATTGTTGCTAGCCGAGCCAGCCGGAGGTAGTGGCGATCCTCTCGATTAGGTGATACGAAACGACGATACCAGTCATCGATAATATAGGATGCTCCCCAGTTGAGATGAGTACTTATTGTCGACATATATGCCGCTGCCAGAGAAGCCACGACGAGCCCCAGAAGTCCGGAGGGTAAGAAGACCAGCATTGCTGGATATGCTAAGTCATGTCGCACGATCGAAGGGTCGATTGTCGGGAAAGCTACTTGGATAGAATCGAGTGTCGGATAAACGATCAAAGAAGCAAGTGCCACAATGATCCACGGCCATGGTCTCAGGGCGTAGTGGGCTAGGTTAAACCAAAGGGTAGCCCTGAGGGCATGGGACTCATCTTTCGCCGCAAGCATCCGCTGTGCTACATAGCCGCCCCCGCCTGGCTCGGCACCCGGGTACCAGGTGCTCCACCATTGAACTGCTATTGGGATAATGAAGATCGCAGCGGCGCTATGTAGGTCTGTGAAGTCTGGAAGTAGTGCAAGTTTCCCTGCTAGTTCTGGGTTAGTGAATAGACCATTTAGTCCACCCACCTCAGGTTGTTGTACCGCGTAGTACGCAGCCGCAAGCGATCCAGTCATTGCGACGATGAATAGCAGTAGGTCCGTGACTACAACTCCCCAAAGCCCAGATGTAGCTGAGTATAGGGCTGTTACAGTCCCTGCAATTAGTATGACTTCATACTTGGATACACCCAAAAGGATGCCACCGATCTTGATCGCGGCAAGAGTCACCGTAGCCATGATCATCACATTGAAGAAGATGCCCAGGTACAGAGCGCGGAAGCCACGCAGAAAGGCAGCCGGACGTCCGGAGTAACGGAGTTCGTAGAAACCGACATCCGTAAGGATATTTGATCGGCGCCAGAGTTGTGCATAAAAGAACACTGTACACATCCCACTGATTCCCATCGCCCACCAGATCCAGTTTTCACTAACACCTCCTGTTCGTACTAGATCTGTTACCAGGTTTGGAGTGTCAGTGGAAAAAGTGGTTGCGACCATGGAGGTACCGAGAAGCCACCAGGGCATAGAGCGTCCACCAAGGAAAAATTCATCAGTCTGGCGGCTTGCACGACGTGCAAAGTATAGACCGGTTATAAGCGTTACAGTGATGTATAGGCAGACGACGATCCAATCCAACTGGGTCAACTGCATGTACTAGACGCTCCCATGTCTTCTTGAGTGCACTATGAAGCTAGCTCTGCAAAGCCTTCGGTAAGCGACCGGTGGTATACGCCTTGATCAATTTGATCCAGAAGCATGGTTTGGGCTTGGTCTTTATCCGAGGCGTGCGTTACTCCAAACCACCTATCCTTTGTATGAAGTACTTGCATAGAAGTCGAACCAGCTTGAATCTGTCCATTCACAGCAGTGGACAGTAGAAATTCTTGCGATGTGCTCGAGGCATTGTATTCAAGGAAATTACTGAACTGTGAACGCATTTGGTCCATTGTTGATTGGGTGAATCCCCACAAATTCATAGATACGATAGAATCTCCTGAAAGCTCCACATGGCTTTCCCCTGGATGTAAACCATGGATTCCCTCCAGGTGTTTCCCAGTGATACACCCATCAATAAGGCGCACGCCCTGAGTTTCCTCAATATGAGATAAAAGGCCGTCTTTACCCAGTATACAAACACCTCTTGAGACCGCTCCACTCCCTGACAGAGTATCTGACAGAGTATATCCAACCAGAGCTCCATCTGAGGTTCGCTGATTGGAATACAGATGAGAGTGAAGTATCGAGAAGGCGCCCGGTCCATAAAGGTCGTCAGCATTGCAAACTGCAAAGGGTCCTTCAATAAAGTCAGCTGCGCAGAGCACGGCGTGACCGGTTCCCCAAGGCCGAGATCTGTCAGGAGGGGTGTGAAATCCTTCAGGAAGTTGGTCTAGGCTTTGTTGTACATAGTCTATCGGCAGAACTCCGCCAACGATTGTGGATAGGTGAGCCCTGATTTCGTCCTCGATCTCAGAGCGTGTAACCATAATAATGCGGTTGAATCCGGCTTGGGCAGCGTCATAGATGTTGTAATCCATGATCGCTTCCCCATCAGGACCCAGTGGGTCCAGCTGCTTTAGTCCTCCGTAGCGAGTTGAGAGCCCTGCAGCGAGTACCACAAGTGGCAAGGTCATGAACCGAGTTGTTCTCTAAAAAAGTCGACTGTTAATGGCCATGCCTGTTCAGTAGCGCGCATGTTCGCTCCTTCTTGTCCAGATTGTGCACGAAGGAATCCGTGTCCTGCTCCATCGAAAATATGAGCTTTGAAGTTTCGTCCTCCGCTTGACATCGCTTGTTCCGCTCGTGGTATAGTGGAATTCACACGATTATCATTGCCTCCATAAAGGCCAAGCACTGGTGCCTGGATCTGGTCAAAGCCTCCCTCAGGCGAAGTGCCGTAGTACACGACAGCGGCATCCAGGTCAGCGTAGTCGACTGCAAAGCCGAAGCTTGTGCTTCCACCCCAGCAGTATCCCACCGCACCCACTTGATCTCCAGCAGAAGGGAGGGCGGTCGCGTAGGCTGCCATTGCTCGGAGTCGCCGATTGACGTCAATCGGATCAAGTGTACGAATCGCTGCCACCGAAGCCTGTCTGTCCATTGACTCTGAGCCTCCACCGTTCGGCCCTGATCCAGATAGTAAATCTGGCGCAACAGCTATAAAGCCATCAGCTGCAAGTTGGTCAGCAACGGCCCTGATCCAATCTGTTAGGCCATAGATTTCATGAATTACAATGACCACTGGAGCTTCGTCGCTGCGCTCGGGATAGGTGACCCAAGCCCTCACCATGTCCCCTTCTCCCGCATCATAAGTGACCCACTCACCATGCCTTGGTGATGAGTTCAGCCTCGCAAGCGCACCTTCTTCGTCTGGTGGAAGGGACTGGGCTGCAGCAGTTCCGCAGAGATTCGTGGCCATTACCACACTTGTGATTATCGTGAGTTGCCTGAGGCTCAAAATCATGATGGACTCCTTCGTGGCTTAGGTCCTCGTATGATGACCGGCTTGTATCGTGATTCAGTACTCTACTGTCTTAAGAGTCTAGCAATTGCAGGTTAATCAGTGTAGAAAGATGAAGACGAGCGTGTTCATACGCGAGCACCTTAGAGTGTTCAATAGTTGTAACAACCCTGGGCACTTCTGAACATCTTCAGATGTCGTACCGAATATGAAAATTCTCCATCTAACGTATTGGCATATCACTGAGTGAAAGAAACCCCCGTGCCAATCACTTGGCGCGGGGGTAAAGAAAAAGCTACAGGTGACTGAAGGGCCACCTGGAATAATCAGGCAGACTCAATGTCGTAACAGATACGCCAGTCACTCATGTTTTCAGGATCGCCTATGCCCTCATCCGTTGGCTGATGACGGCCAAGCCACCCAGAGGAATCTCCACTGAATGATTTAGAATAATGCTCCAAATGATCATTAGCAGTCATTTTATCCAGTTCAACCCCAGATAACTCGACCGTAAGTGAATTTCCTGCGTGACCCTCAAAAAGTACTTTGTCGATTTTATCGACCTTATTCCTTTTCGGATGATCAGAAATCGACCAATAGCCCTCCTCAGGGAATGCTAGCTCGTGACTTACCCCTTGAGTCGTGACTTTAGATTGAAAGCGGAATTCCCCCTCATCATCCCATGCCGCCTCTTTGTTGTCCTTAATTTGAATCCAGCGCAGGACGACTCGAATCTTCTCCGACATTCTTACTCCTGTTTTCGTTCCAACCCTTTTACTAGAGGCGACAAATAGAGCCGTTGTGCGGCTCGGGTCAAGTGCAGATTCAACCTGAGGTCCGTAGCCTTGTTCGCCAAAGACATCTTTCTGGAAAGACTATGAGGTGTCGGGCTTGTAACTGGTTTCCTATGTCCTGACCTAAAACCAGATTACGGACTCGATCTCAAACAGAATTCGGAGAAACCATGAGCCGCTTGAACTCCCGTATATTGATTGCGCTATTGCTCACCCTATTCGTAGTTGAGCCCAGAGCAGGGCAGGAGTCTCGAGCACGTTGGGAGAGGATGTGTCAGATCCGAGCTGAAAAGTTTGATCTCATACTCCCAAAGGCGATGCGCGATAACCAGCTCGATATGTGGATCGTCGTAATGAGAGAAGGATTGCTTGACCCAATGTGGGATGCGCTCGGTAGGGGATATGTCGGTGATTGGGCTTATTACGTGTTTACAGCTCAAGAAGCACGAGTTGAACGTTCAGCTCTTGGTGTTGGGGGGTACATGCTAGAACAGTGCGGGGTCTACGACTATTTCGGCAGTGCAGAGGAGCTAACAGATTTTGTTACTGAGAGAAATCCCGACCGTATTGGTGTGAATATTGCTGAATCAATCGGCGGAGCAGATGGGCTTTCTCACACATCTTATCTCCACTTGAAAGAGAGACTGGGCCCCTACGGTGATCGTCTTGTTTCTGCAGAGCGTTTCATTTCGGACTTTCGTTCTACTAGGGTAGCTAGCGAGATCGCAGCTTTTGCTGAAGCAGGAGAGATCTCGCGAGAGATTGCCGAGCGCGCCCTATCGAACCACGTCATAACTCCTAGTGTGACTACACTTGAGGATGTTGCATGGTGGATTTGGGACCAACTGTTAGAAAAAGGGCTAGAGTCTTCATTTGATATGCCCTCCGTGTACATCACGGGCCCAGACGGGATAGTAGCAACATCGTCTGACCGAATTATCCAGAGAGGCGACCTTCTCATGATCGATTGGGGTGTAGGGTTCCTCGACTTTTACACAGATATGAAGCGCATTGCCTATGTATTACATGAAGGTGAGACAGAGGCGCCAGCGGGAATCCAAAATGCGTTTGACCAAGCACTCAAAGTGCGTGATCTGATGAAATCAACCATCAGACCCGCTAACACCGCTCAACAGGCGCTCGACGTAACGTGGGATGTTATTGAAGCTGCCGGTTTTAATCGAATTGAATTCAATCAACCGTCTACTGACTCGGCGATAACGGACGTTGTGCTTGGACCTCACTCAGTAGGTAACTGGGGACATGGTTTTGGTCCATCACTCGCGTTCTTCAATCCCACCAGATTGACCTATGAGTTGAGGCCGGGAACGTTAATATCAGTCGAACTGTTTGCGTACACATCTAATCCAGAGTGGGGTGGGGCGAAGGTCCGCATTCCACTTGAGGATGACGCAGTGGTGACGGAACGAGGGATCGAGTGGCTGTACCCTGTTAATAATCGCATCCTTCTTATCAAGTGATTCATGAAATCTGAGTCCGTGAACTTTGAACAATTCGAAGCGCTTACCTTCGATTGTTATGGAACAATCATCGATTGGGAATCCGGTATTCTTGCTGGCGTCCGTATTATTCTTGAGGCCCACGATACGGATGACCCGGACGACAATCGGATTCTTGAACAGTTCGGACTCCTAGAGGCAGTCGCAGAGGCCGGAGCTTTCCGTCCATACCGATCTGTTTTGGAAGAGGTAGCATTCGGCTTTGGGGAGGTGTTCGGATTCGCGACCAGTAGGGAAGAGGCAAGAAGCTTTGCGGAATCAGTTTCATGCTGGCTTCCGTTCTCTGACAGTGTAACAGCTCTTCAATTGCTATCATCAAGATACCGCTTGGCTATCGTATCGAATGTTGACGACGACCTCTTCGCTAAATCAGCCCAACAGATCGGTGTAGTCTTTGAGCAGGCTGTCACAGCGGAGCAAGTCCGAAGCTATAAACCCAATCTTACTCATTTCCATGAAGTTTTAAGGCGTCTTAACCTCCCTCCAGAGCGAGTTCTGCACGTAGCTCAAAGCCTGTATCATGATATTGGTCCGGCTGCAGAACTCGGACTCAAGTCTGTTTGGGTAAATAGACGGGCGGGAAAAGACGGCGGGGGTGCTACAAAGCCGTCCAGCGCGATTCCCGATCTTGAAGTCCCAGACTTGATGGCTTTAGTGAACGTGGTTGGTATCAAAACAGAGCTGCTTACACCAGAGTAGCCGTAAGCATTATCACTAGGGTTGTGGAGCAGCTGTGAGCCAGCTTCTGGCAGGGCTCGGAGTGCCAACCTATTCTTCTGGCCCCCGAAATGGGGATGTGCAGTGATTCACCCTACATTCTTACGGAGGCTGTCGTGAGAGCAATCCTCTCCTTACTGGGGTTTACCCTCCTGCTGACAGGCGGGGTTGAGGCCCAACAGGCCACCCGGACCGAGCCAGTGACTGGTATCCGAGACAACGGCACCGGATTCCATGCGTTAGTGGGCGCACGGGTTGTGACGGCTCCGGGGCAGGTCCTGGATGGTGCCACGATAGTAATCCGGAACGGACTCATCCAAGGGGTTAGTCGCAATATGCAGCCTCCGGCGGGTGCGCGTGTCTGGGACCTGGCCGGTCTCACGATCTATCCGGGGTTCATCGATGCCCATGCGGACCTGGGGATGGACGCAGTACCCGAAGGTGGTGACCTAGGACCGACACATTGGAACCCACAGGTTCGGGCTTGGTTTAGCACCACGATGAACCTTCAAGATGATGATGATCGGCGAGCGGCGCTTCGCTCGCAGGGGTTTGGAACGGCGCTGGTCGTGCCCAAGCAGGGTATCTTTCGAGGCACAGCTTCGGTCGTGAACCTAGGAGACACCGGAGTCCGAGACCGTGTGCTCCGCCCCGACCTGGCCCAGGCTATGGGCTTCCAGCGCTCTTTCGAGTTGGGTGGGGCCTACCCCAACTCGTCCATGGGGACCATCGCACTTATGAAGCAGACCTTCATGGATGCGGACTGGTACCTAAGAGCGTGGGGTGCATATGAGGCTAGTGGTCGTGCATTCCTGCCGCCAGAGACCAGCGAAGCTTTGGCAGCCCTCGAGGACGCTGTGCAGGGCAATCAGCCGATCGTCTTCGAGACTGGTAGCGAAGAGGAGTATCTGCGGGCGCACAAGCTTGCCATGGAGTTCGGCGTGGATGCCTGGTACCGGGGGAGCGGTCAGGAATACCGCATTGTCGATGTACTCAGGGGACGTACTGATCCACTCATCATCCCTCTGAGTTTCCCTGACGCGCCTGATGTCGATAATCCGGAGTCGGCGTTAAATGCCAGTTTGGCCGACCTGCGCGATTGGTATCTAGCACCGACGAGTCCTGCGCAGCTGGCCAGGGCCGGCGTTCGCTTCGCCATCACCTCCGACGGGCTTTCGTCACTGAACGAGTTCCTACCCAACCTGCGGATCGCGGTGGCACGGGGGCTCTCCACGGTTGACGCCTTGGCAGCGCTCACCACCACTCCGGCAGTCTGGCTGGGACTCGAGAATACCCACGGAACCATTGAGGAGGGCAAGGTCGCCAATCTCATCGTAAGTGAAGGAGACCTTTTCACCGAAGAGGCCACCGTCAGAGACGTCTGGGTGCACGGGCAAGCTTACGGGGTCACTCGCTCGCCCCAGATCGATCCGAGAGGCACGTGGCGCATCACATCTGACGACGAGTGGGGCTTCGAAGCAGCGCTCCGTCTTGAGGGCCCATTGAACCGCCTGCGCGGGTCCGTTGATATCGCAGGCCCCGATGGTGCCACCATAAACCTAGCCTCGGCAGAGGTCGTGGCCGAGACCGGCCGCATCGAAGTGCGTTTTGATGGGGAGGACCTGGGATATGAGGGAGTTGCCCTCCTGGCAGGTTCAGTAAGGGGGGAGGAATTTTACGGATGGACCTCCCTCCCCAACGGGGCAAACCCGTCTTTCCGCGGGTCCCGCACAGAGGCCTACGAAGGAGCCACACGCGGCACGGTGGCTATGAATGTCCCTGAGATCGACCTGCCGTTTATCCGACCCATGATGGAGTTCGGGCGGAGTTCGATTCCCGAGCAGCCCGCTTCTGTGGTGGTGCGTAATGCCACCGTATGGAGCCAAGGTCCGTTGGGACAGATGGAGAACGCTGATCTCTTGGTGCAGGCAGGGAAGGTGGTGGCGGTGGGTCCTGATCTCGATGCTCCTAGGGGCGCGATGGAGATCGACGCTACCGGGAAGCATGTGACGCCTGGGCTCATCGACCCCCACATCCATGCCGGGGTCACAGATATCAACGAAAGCGGTTTTGCCATCGTTCCTGAGGTGCGTATGGGCGATGTAGTGACACACAACAACATCTGGATGTACCGCCAGTTAGCAGGTGGCCTCACAACTGCTCATATCAAGCATGGCTCCGCGAATCCGATCGGAGGAGAGAACGTCTTCGTGAAGCTCCGGTGGGGTTCTTTGCCGGACGACCTTAAGCTGGAGGGCGCCCCCCGGACGGTGAAGTTTGCGTTGGGGGAGAATCCTAAGCGGCGTCAGGGGCGTTATCCGGATACCCGAATGGGAACGCAGGAGATCATCCGCGACCACTTTCTTGCTGCTCGTGACTATGAGCGGGAGTGGCAACGCTGGGAGACCAGCGGGGAGGGAATCCCCCCCCGCCGTGACCTGCGCATGGAGTCAATTCTCGACATCCTGAACCAGGAACTGCTTATCTCGTCGCACGGTTACCGTGCTGACGAATTCTTGGCTCTAGTCCGTCTGGCCGAGGAGTTTGGCTTTCGGGTGCAGACCTTACAGCACGGGATTGAGGCCTACAAGATTGCTCCTGAACTGGCTGCCTCTGGTGTGGCGGCAGTCGTATGGAGTGACTGGGGCGGGTTCAAGATGGAGGCTTACGACGCTTCCGTGTACAATGCCCGTATCCTGATTGAGGCGGGTGTAGTGACATCACTCCACTCCGACAACAATGAAATTGCCAGCCGCATGAACTGGGAAGCGGGTAAGCTTTTGCGCACCGGTCTCACCCAGGAGCAGGCGCTTTCGACCGTGACCAACCAGGCCGCAAAGGCTGTAGCTATTGACGCCCGTGTGGGTTCACTTGAGGCAGAGAAGGACGCTGATTTTGTTATCTGGAGTGGCAACCCTCTATCTCAGTTCACGCGTGCTGAGCAGACCTGGGTAGACGGCCGACGGTACTTCTCTCTCGAGGAGGATGCTGCTATACGGCAGCAGATCGATCGTGAGCGTACTCAGCTCATACAGGCCATTCTTTCTATCGCGGGGAACGGAAACATGCGCCAGCAGCGCGGGAGTAACTGACTATGACCACGACGATGAAGAAGCGAGGAGCCATGAAGGGCTATCTGTTGAGGACTACTAGTGTGACCACAGTGACACTTGCGGTAGCAATGGTTGCTGTGGCATCGGTAGCCAACCCTCTGCTATCACCACTTGCGGTGAAGGCGCAGGTGCGGATGACTGTTCCGCCTCAATCGGAAGCAGTGGCGTTAAGAGGAGCTACCATCCACACCGTGACAAACGGAGTGATTGAAAACGGTACGATCTTGTTTGAGAATGGCGTAATCAGGGAGATTGGCACAGACATAGAGATTCCTGCGGGGACTCGAGTCGTAGATGTCTCCGGCAAGCACATCTACCCGGGCCTCATCGATGCATACAGTACAGTGGGGATCAGTGAGATCGGGTCCGTTGACGTCTCTAGTGACGTCAACGAACTGGGTGACTTCAACCCCAACGTGCGAGCTGATGTGGCAGTCAACGCGGAGAGCCGCCATATCGGAACCACACGCTCCGCTGGCGTACTCGTGACCCTTACAACACCGGGGGGTGGCCTCATCTCTGGCATGTCGTCGGCAATGAGCCTCGAGGGTTGGGATTGGGAGGAGATGTCTATTGAGTCGGCGGCGGCATTAAATGTGAATTGGCCCAACCCAAGTTCCAGAGGTGGCAGAGGCGGCAGGGGCGGTCGAGGTCGAGGCTTTGGGCCTGGCCCACAGGGTCCTCCTCCCACTTATGCTGAGCAGGTCCAGCAGCTCAAGGTCTTCTTTGCTGAGGCCCGAGCATATCGCGATGCTACCGCTGCGGGTGAAGAAGTGCGGTCCGATTCTCGTTATTCCGCGATGATTCCAGCGCTTGATGGGGATATTCCGGTAGTCGTGTCGGCGGACGGCGCTGCTCAGATCAATGATGCAATCACCTGGGCCCAGGAAGAGGGAGTGAGGCTTGTGATCCGTGGAGGAGGCGATGCTATTCACGTGGCCGACCGGCTGGTAGCTAACGATATCCCGGTGATCCTCACCTCGACCATGGCGGCACCAGGCCGGGATTACGAGGGGTACGATGGAGCCTACACCATGCCGGCCCGCCTTCACGAAGCGGGAGTTCGGTTTGCTATTTCAGGTGGCTCGGGAGCTCTTTACACGAACCGGCTACCCTGGGAAGCAGGTGTTGCCGTTGCCTTTGGGCTTCCCGAAGAAGAAGCCTTGAAAGCAGTGACGATCAACGCTGCAGAGTTCATGGGGATCAGCGACCGGGTAGGTTCACTGGAGCCAGGAAAGCAGGCGACACTCCTTATCACCACCGGAACCCCACTGGACATGACCAGTGATATAGAGCAGTCCTATATCCAGGGCCGTGAGATCGACATGAATGATATCCAAAAACATTTCTTCGAGAAGTACATGGAGAAGGTGAGGCAAAATAGGCGAGTGGTGAGCTAGAAGGCGCTGCCCGGCCCTCTCTTACTGTGCTACCTGAGTCCTAACGGGCTCCCAGCCCTCAGGGGTTTGGGGGGCCCGTGTGTATACAAGCATACAATTTAGGGGCAGGTCGAATACCGTCTTTGACGTGGCTAGTCAGATTTGCCTACAACCAGTTACTCAAAATCGGACTAGAGGTAGGGGTTTTCCCCTGATGAGTGATCGGTAATGTCATGGACGCCTGTGAGCTCTGGGATAGCTTCTCGCAGCATGCGTTCCACACCCTGCCGGAGAGTTGCCGTGGAAAGCGCACAACCTTGGCAACCACCACTCATCTCAACATAAATGTCTGTCTCTTCAACGTTCACCAGAGAGATCATTCCCCCATGTGCTGCAATTGCCGGGTTCACCTGAACCTCAAGGACTTCACGAACCCGCTCCGCAATCTCACTCTGAGGTAGATCTTGAGATTTCTTGGGTTCATCCGGCTCTAGGGTGCGAACTTCAAAACCGCTCTCGTTAATCCGCTGCACATAGTCGACCGTCGCACCATCGAGTTGGCTCACAAGAGATTGCTCAACCAAGATTGAGAATCCTCCTACATCTTCCTCTTGGTCATCCGATGAATGCTCATCAGCTCCAACCAGGGTAAGGTCAAAGTGTGGCTTCAAGCCGCCACCAACATCTCGCCTAGCGATTCGCAATGCTTCTAGTTCTCCCCCACTCTCATCAAGCAGTGAGAGGACAACTTCTCGAGCACGGTCTGTAAAAGTGATCATAGCCTAATTTTAATCACTTATAATTCTGGTTGCAATTAATGCTTGATTAGAGATGTTCCAATTTGGTCTCTGGGTTGGCTGCACGGATGACGTTGATCAGGCTAGGCGCCTCCGGTACCTTTTCCAGCCTACCCACTCCTGTCATAAGTCCTTGAAAATAAAGGGATTAATGGTGACTGCGGACCTAATGGAGAAGCTTGTATCACTTGCCAAGCGGCGAGGGTATGTCTTCCAATCATCCGAGATCTACGGTGGGACAGGGTCAGTCTGGGACTATGGATCTCTAGGAGTTGAACTCAAGCGCAACGTTAAGGAGTTGTGGTGGTCCTCGATGGTACATCAGCGTGAAGATGTCGAGGGTGTGGATGCGTCGATCCTAATGCATCCCCGAGTCTGGGAGGCTTCTGGTCACGTAGAAAGTTTCACTGACCCGCTAGTCGAGTGTACCAACTGTCATCGTCGCTTTCGGACAGACTTGCCTAAGGTAAAGGATGGGCAATGTCCAGTATGTGGCACAAAAGAGGCTTTTACTGAACCCCGGCTCTTCAACCTGATGTTTAAGACATTCATGGGACCGGTTGAAGATTCGTCCGCGACTGTGTATTTACGACCTGAGACAGCTCAGGGGATTTTTGTCAATTTCTTGAACATCCAGGGTACGACAAGACAGAAAGTTCCCTTCGGGATCGCCCAGATCGGTAAGGCCTTTCGGAACGAGATTACGCCTGGGAACTTCATTTTTCGCACGCGTGAGTTTGAACAGGCTGAAATGCAGTTTTTTGTGAAGCCTGGAGATGATGAGGTTGTTTTTGAAGAATGGAAGGACCTTCGTATGCAATGGCACCTCGGGCTCGGGATTCGTCCAGAGAAGTTACGGTTTCATGAGCACGGGGCAGATGAGTTGGCACATTATTGTAAGAAAGCGTTTGATATAGAGTATGAATTTCCCTTTGGGTGGAAGGAATTCGAAGGAATCCACAACCGTACAGATTACGACCTCGCTCGCCATCAGGAGTACTCTGGAAAACGTCTTGAATACATCGATCCGACTTCGAATGAACGCTATATCCCTTACGTAGTAGAGACATCAATGGGGGTGGACCGCACAGTGCTTGTTCTATTGGCGGATGCGTACCGGGAGGAAGAAGTCGAGGGTGAAAAAAGGGTCTTACTGGCACTTCAGCCAAAGTTAGCACCACTTAAAGCTGCGGTATTCCCGCTGGTGAAAAAGGACGGGATGCCGGAGATCGCGATGAAGCTGATGGGTGATCTGCGGTCGTCAGGAATCCCATCATTCTATGATCAATCAGGTGCGATCGGTCGACGATATCGTCGCCAGGATGAGATTGGAACGCCATGGTGCATCACAGTCGACGGACAAAGCACAGAGGATGGCACGGTGACGGTCCGAGATCGGGATAACCTAGGACAGGAACGACTAGGGGTAGATCAGGTTGTAAACTGGATCACCAAGCAGCTTTCTTGACTGATCCCGCCAGGTAGAGCGAGTGCCGGTTAGATAATAGTTAAGTACCCAAGGGGTCGCCTCGACCCTATACTCACTTGCGGTCAAATGGCTTAGCCATGCGACCGCGCTTTGTTCTGCTAAGATCCGGAGATGTCTGTGGCGTCGAAATCCGAAGTTTTCAGTTCCCGTTGGGGCATGCTGCTTGCTATGCTCGGCATGGCTGTTGGCACTGGAAATATTTGGCGTTTTCCCCGGATTGCAGCGAGCAATGGTGGAGGATCTTTCCTTGTGGCCTGGGTGGTTTTCCTTCTCGCTTGGTCGGTGCCGCTCCTGATCCTCGAGTTTGGTATGGGGAAGGGGACACGCAGTGGTTCGATCGGGGCCTTCGTTAAGACACTCGGACCAAAGTTTGCTTGGATGGGCGCATGGATCGCCTTTGTAGCAACGGCGATCATGTTCTACTACAGCGTGGTAATGGGGTGGACGATTCGTTTTTTCGTCGGAACCCTAACGGGTGAAGTTCCAGGGGCGACACCGAGTGCGTTTTGGGACTCTTTTCATTCCACAAGCGGGGCTCTCATTACCCATGTAGTCGCCATGGCAATGGGGCTCTTTGTCGTCTCAAGGGGAGTGAAGGGGATTGAAGCTGCGGCAAAAGTTCTAATCCCTAGCCTCATCATTCTTGTTATGGTACTCGCAGTTCGGGCGGTCACGCTGCCGGGTGCTAGCGCAGGCCTTGAGTTTCTGTTCACGCCTGACTGGGCTGCGTTAGGAAATTATGAGATTTGGATCGAGGCCCTCACGCAGAATGCTTGGGATACGGGAGCGGGTTGGGGCTTGGTACTCACCTACGCTCTGTATATGAGAAAGGATGAGGACACTGCGCTGAACGCATTCGTGATCGGTTTTGGGAATAACTCGATGTCTCTTTTGGCCGGCATCATGGTTTTATGTACGGTGTTCTCGGTTATGCCTGAAGCTGCTAGTGAAATCGTGGGAGCAGGTAATGAGGGACTAACCTTCATATGGGTTCCTCAATTATTCCAACAGATCCCGGGTGGGCGGTTATTCCAAGGGCTCTTCTTCCTGGCTCTTGTATTTGCGGCCTGGACGAGCTTGGTTGCGATGATTGAGCTTGCTAGCAGGATTCTTATAGATCTTGGAATGGCGCGGAGTCGGGCGATTATGGCTGTCGGTCTAGCGGGAATTCTCTTCGGAATCCCAAGTGCCTTGAAGTTGGGGATCTTCCAGAACCAAGATTGGGTTTGGGGTGTGGGTCTAATGGTTTCTGGTTTCTTCTTCGCTTTTGCCGTGCTCCGTTATGGTGTTACGAAGTGGCGAGAGAAATTCATTAATCAGGAAGGTTCAGATATCCGTATTGGTGCGTGGTGGGACTGGGCGATGCGGCTCGTTGCAGTCGAAGCGATTGTTCTTGCCCTCTGGTGGTTGTGGGAAGCTCGTTCGGACGATGTTGCCGCAACGTTGACACTGTTTAGTCCCTATAATGTTGGCACAGTGCTGATCCAGTTTGTGATCGTTGTGGTCATACTCTGGTTAGCAAACAACTGGTTAGCTAAGACCGTTCAAGCCAGATGGCATGACGATGCTGCCATGCTCGAGTGAAGTACAAGAGAGAGGTAGGTGGGTAGCAGATAAGTATTGGTTGTCAACTTCTCGGTAGAGCCTATGCCGTCTCTAACTTTCCTCCGATGACGCTCCACGACTCATACGCCCGATTTACTCCATACGAACTTGCGTTTCCCGACCAAGATCTTCTTGATGAATTGATTGTCGGCATTGACGAGGAAGCGAAGAGCCGAGATATGGACCTCTCAGACCCGAACGCTTTCTTCATGATGGGGCGGGTGGACGCCTTTGTAAGAGAGATTCAAGGGCCCACTGCGCTACCGGAGAGCATCCATCAATACGTCATGTTGGTCTTCCATGCTGTGAATTTTAATCAGGCTGGATGTCCCATCTATTTGCTCAGCGAAAATGTGACCCGCGATCTGGTTGAGAATCACCAGGGCGGACAACCGATACCGCCGGAATCTTCAGGGTATATGCAACTTCCGCAGCACCTCCTTTGGATGTCTGGTTCAAATTCAGATGCTCCTGAGTCGATTGACGGTGTGTCTTGGGTACTTTCCAGTCGCGGAACTTTCCACTCGCTCTTGATTGCAGGCCTTCGACCCGGTCGTCCGGGTTTTGTTATCGCGCCGCTTCCTGAGGCGCCGGTATCGGATGCTAGTAACTGGGTTAAGGCTGTCGTACGGAATGGCACGGATGACTTTTCGAGTCAGTTACCGGGTAGTGAGTTGGACCAACTTCATATGCTGGAAACGTCCGGAGAGGTGCTCAAGCTTTTAGCTCGGTTTTTTGCGTATGTTTCATCTGAGCAGGGTGCAGTTGAAATGGTGAGTTCTAGGGCCAGTGATCAAGTGGATCCTGTCCCTTCTGCTCTCCCTTTTTTCCGAGTTACTCAGAATGCCTAGAGAGTCCAAGAAAACTCGTATTGCTCGGGCACAGGAGGTCTATGACCTGCTAGTAGAGGAGTACCCTGATGCTCACTGCGAGCTAGAATTTGCTGATCCGTTTCAGCTAGCAGTATCAACAATACTGTCAGCTCAGACTACGGATGAGCGCGTGAATATGGTGACCCCCGAATTGTTCAGCCGTTATCCTGACTCGAAATCACTGGCTTCAAGCACCCAGAACGATGTAGAGAACATCATCCGATCCACTGGTTTCTTCCGGAATAAGGCCAAGAATATCATCGGGTTTGCCCAAGGAGTTGAGGCGGAACATCAAGGTGAGGTGCCAAGCACCATGGCTGAACTCTCGGCCTTACCCGGCGTTGGACGCAAGACGGCGAATGTGATACTTGGTAATGCCTTCGGGATTGATGAAGGAGTCGTAGTGGATACACATGTAAAACGCCTCTCCACTCGGCTTAAGTTCACAAAAGAGAAGACTCCAGAGAGGATCGAACGTGACCTGATATCGATCTTTCCAAACGAATACTGGACAATGCTATCGCACCTCTTGATTTGGCATGGTCGTAGAGTCTGCGACGCGCGTAAGCCTAGTTGTGAAGTATGTGCAGTGAGCCACCTGTGCCCCTCTTCTCGCGTATAGGTACTAAATCAGTCGGTTGAGAAGTAACGAAAGTCACTGGTGATCATTAGAGAGTGGGTTGACTGCCCTGAGTATTGCGCATACAGGTTCGGTCGAAAACCAAATTTTTTCGAAAGGTTAAGATGCCTGGTCGCCAAGAAGCTGTTGCTCTACTTGAGGAATGGGTCGAAAACAAGGGTCTACGCAAACACATGTATGCTGTTGAGGCTGCTGTGCGGTACTACGCGCAACTCCGTGGTGGCGATGAAGACATCTGGGGCCTTGCAGGCCTCCTCCACGACTTAGACTGGGAGAAACACCCTGAGGAGCACCCACTCAGAGCTGTCGCTCAGCTCAGGGAAGAGGGTTATCCAGAAGAAGTTCTCCATGCCATCCTCGCACATCGCGCTGATTTCACAGGTGTTAAACCTGAAAGCGAGCTTGATAAAGTGCTCATCGCCTGTGATGAGCTCTCCGGCCTTGTGTATGCCACGTGTCTTGTTAGGCCTAATGGCATAGACGATATCAAGCCCAAGTCAGTGACGAAGAAGTTAAAGGATAAGACATTCGCAGCGGGCGTGAGTAGAGATGAGGTCCAAAAGGGTGTTGATTTGATTGGACTTGAGCGTGCAGAACACATTCAGAATATCATTAACGCCCTTCGGACTGTTGCCGATCAGCTTCAAATCAGGGGAGAGGATCTTCGTGGCTGACATAGAATCTGAATTATCTGGATCCGATTTGATTCGAACTGAAATGGGGGGCGTTAGTCATTCCGCTCCTTGAAAACAGGTGTCGACAACCACGGTTCTACTGACTCAATCTTGGATACCGCGGATACTGCGATACTGATAAAGAATTAGTAGGTGGCTTGCAGCCCTAACACGCTTCCGCCACCTTACGCCGGCTTCGCACTTATCAGTGTTGTAGCCCTGCCAAATCTCTCATAAAAACAGACATCTGAGACCGCCTGCAGAAGGGTCGGGAGCCACCTATGACGATAGCTACATGGATCACAATGGTCCTGATTGTAAGTTTTGTCTGGGGTGGCTTTTCATGGGTTCTCTTTACCGCTATACGAAGGGAGGCAGGAAAAAGCGGTGAGGTATAACTCCAGGGCCTTCTGTATTGCGCAACCCAATTCAGTAGCGATCACGTGCCACGACGCGACGATCTAGAAACCATACTGATCCTGGGCTCTGGCCCGATCGTCATAGGTCAAGCCTGCGAGTTTGACTATTCAGGTACCCAAGCCGTTCGCGCCTTGAAGGAAGAGGGATACCGGGTAGTCCTCGTGAACTCTAATCCGGCAACGATAATGACTGATCCAGACCTAGCGGATCAGACGTACATTGAGCCGATTACCGCGGACTGGGTTGAGAAGATAATTGAGAGAGAGCACCCTGACGCACTCCTCCCTACGATGGGTGGCCAGACTGCGCTCAATGTCGCGATGGATTTGCACCGCTCAGGTATCCTTCAGAAACACGGTGTAGAGCTGATTGGTGCAAACGATCGCTCCATTGAAATGGCTGAAGATCGCGAGCAGTTCACCGAGGCGATGGAGCGTATTGGGCTTGAGGTGCCCCGTGGTGGTTTTGCAGGGACGGTTGAGGAAGCGATTAACATTGTTGAGGACACAGGGTATCCTGCGATTGTAAGACCATCCTTTACTCTCGGAGGAACTGGTGGTGGTATAGCCCATAATCAGAAAGACTTCGAAGATCAGGTGAAGAAAGGACTTGATGCCTCTCCGATCACCGAAGTGCTCATTGATCAATCCGTAATCGGATGGAAGGAATATGAGCTCGAAGTTGTCAGGGATGGTATCGACAACGTCATCGTGGTTTGTTCGATCGAGAACTTTGACCCGATGGGGGTCCATACCGGGGATTCAATCACAGTAGCTCCAGCGCAGACACTGACTGATGTCGAGTACCAGAGAATGCGCGATGCTGCGATTACGATCATCAGGGAAATTGGTGTCGAGGCAGGTGGCTGTAACATCCAATTCGCGGTGAATCCTGATGACGGGGAAATGCTTGTAGTTGAGATGAATCCGAGAGTATCTCGCTCATCAGCTCTTGCATCCAAGGCAACTGGTTTTCCGATTGCACGGATAGGTGCGAAGCTCGCCGTCGGATATCATCTACATGAATTGCCGAACGACATAACGAAGACAACGCCGGCATCGTTTGAACCGGTTCTCGATTACGTGGTCGTCAAAATCCCAAGGTTCGCTTTTGAGAAATTCCCCGAGGTCGACGACACACTAGGTGTCCAGATGAAGTCGGTCGGTGAGACCATGGCGATTGGACGCACATTCCGGAGTGCGTGGCAAAAGGGTTTCCGAGGTCTCGAAATTGGACGACACGGTTGGGTTACTTCACAACGCCTCAAGGACGATGGGCTAACTGCAGAAGATCGAAAATCACTCTTGATGGCCCTGAGGCGTCCTACGCCACACAGACCATTCCAGATCAAGCGAGCCCTCGAAGCCGGGTTGGGTGTACAAGAGATTTTTTCTGCAACCAAGATTGATCCTTGGTTTTTGGATCAACTCGTCCAGTGTATTGAGTGGGAAAAGCGATATGCTGAAGCGGAGGAAGTGACGACAGAACTTCTCCGAGACATGAAGCGTGAAGGATTCAGTGACCTTCAACTGGCAACGTTGAGAGGAGAAGAGGAATCCGACGTCCGTGAAAGGCGATGGGCTAGAGGACTACGGCCGACCTACAATGTGGTTGATACCTGTGCAGGAGAATTTCCAGCTGAAACCCCTTACTACTACTCATCCTATGAGGACGAGACTGAAAGCGAACCCTCAGATCGTGAAAAAGTAGTAATACTCGGGAGTGGTCCGAACCGAATTGGGCAGGGCATTGAGTTCGACTACTGCTGTGTACAGGCAGTGCTCGCTCTACGAGAAGCTGGCTATGAGACGATCATGATCAACTCTAACCCTGAGACGGTATCTACAGACTTTGATGTAAGTGACAAGCTCTATTTCGAAGCCCTAACACTCGAAGATGTTGCCGAGATTGTTCAGCTTGAAAAACCAAAAGGTGTCGTGCTTCAACTTGGCGGGCAGACACCTCTCAAGCTTGCTCATGGGCTTGAGAAATTGGGTGCCTGTGTACTTGGGACTTCGGTGGATGCAATCGATCGAGCGGAAGATCGAGACCGTTTTGATGAGGTGTGTAAGAAGATTGGTGCGCGCACGCCTGATAATGGTTTAGCAACTAGTGAGGAAGAAGCGGTAAGCGTAGCAGGCCGGATAGGATTTCCGGTCTTAGTCCGACCAAGTTATGTACTCGGTGGGCGCGGGATGCGGATTGTATACGATGAAACATCCCTCCGAGGGTTCTTTGAGGAAGCAATTCACGCTTCTTCGGATCGCCCGGTCCTTATTGACTCATTCCTCGAAGACGCTTTTGAGGCAGACGTAGATGCACTCTGCGACGGGACTCACGTCGTGATTGGTGGAATTATGCAGCATATTGAAGATGCGGGTGTCCACTCAGGGGACTCGGCATGTGTGCTGCCTCCGTATTTACTTTCGGGAACAGTCTTAGATGAGATTCGTGAATTAACCAGAAAATTTGCGCTTGAACTAGGTGTAGTCGGACTAATGAATGTGCAGTACGCGATCAAGGACGAGGTTGTCTACGTGCTTGAAGTGAACCCAAGGGCTTCTAGGACCGTCCCGTTCGTGAGTAAGGCAACAGGGGTACCTTTGGCTCGCCTCGCATCTCGTGTAATGGCGGGTGAGAAACTTGCTGATCTGGGTGTTCAAGAAGAGCCGCCAGTTCCAGGTGTTGCAGTCAAAGAAGCTGCATTCCCGTTTAACCGGTTTGACGTTGACGTACTGCTTGGGCCTGAAATGAGATCGACTGGAGAGGTGATGGGGTTCGATGATTCATTTGGGATGGCGTTTGCCAAGGCCCAAATTTCAGCAGGAAACACGCTGCCAGAAGAGGGTAGCATCATTGTGACGGTGAACGACAGCGATAAAGAGACTGTAACACCGATGTTACAACAATTCCGTGACTTGGGCTTTGAGATTATGGCGACCCAGGGAACAAGAGAGTACTTAGAACGCTTGGGTGTCCAGGCTAAACGAGTCTACAAGGTCAACGAAGGAGATCCGAACATTGTGGACCATATTATTACCGGTGATATCGTCCTTCTGATTAATACGCCGCTCGGCAAGAAGTCCCAGTACGACGATTACGCCATGCGGCGAGCCGCTATAACTCACAAATTGCCATATTTGACAACAATGTCAGCGACCTCCGCAGCCTGTGATGCGATCAGTGCTCTGAAGTCAGAACAAAGAGCGGTTTATTCTGTGCAGGAGAGGATTGCATCCCTCAATTCTTCTATCCAGAGCACTTAGTAGGCTGTTTTCTGAAGTCTTTAGTCCTTATCGCCTCTGTATTGAAATCATGCTTCAGCGAAGCCGATGAGTGAGAGGACAGGTTTTTTCCTTCACCCTTCTTCTTCCCTCCACGACACGGGTTGGGGTCATCCTGAACATCAGGGTCGTCTTAGGGCGCTCGCATCGAGTGTGGGAAACGACCTCTTGATGCTTCATGGTCATGTAGAGCAGATGGGAGCAGCGGATGGGGTTGTACATGATTTACTCCTTGTCCATACGAAGGATCAGGTCAAGCAAGTGCAGGCGGCTTGTCAGCGTGCTGAGGAAGAAAATTCCATTATCGCAATCGATCTGGATACCAAGGTATCCTCTCAATCCTGGGATGCTGCATTGGGAAGCGTTGGTACAGCGATCGCTGCAACCAAAGCAGTCGCTCAAGGTGATATTCGTAATGCATTTGTTGCCACGAGGCCGCCAGGTCATCACGCTACGCCAGGACAAGCAATGGGCTTCTGTCTCTTCAATAATATCGCAGTTACTGCGCGATGGCTTCAGGCAGAAGGTTACGCGGACCGAATCCTCATTATCGACTGGGATGTACACCACGGAAATGGCACGCAGGATGCGTTCTATGGAGACGCAACAGTATACTTTTTATCGTTGCACCAGTCTCCACACTATCCGGGCACTGGTGGCGCGGATGAGAGGGGGCAGGGTGATGGGGAAGGGTACACGCTCAACATTCCACTCCCAATTGCAACTCCACGAGCGGACTACTTAGACGCATTTGAGCAAGCACTTGGACAAGTTCTGAAAAAGTTTTCTCCGGAATTTGTGTTAGTATCAGCCGGTTTCGATGTTATGGCCGAAGACCCGCTTGGGGGCATGCTTCTTGAACCCGATGATTTATATGTGATGACCAGACGTATTGTGGAGGATGCTGCGGCTGACTGTGACGGCAAGGTTGTCGCTCTCTTGGAGGGTGGATATAACCCGCCGCGTGTAGGGCAGGGAGTGGTGGCAGTCATCCGTGGGTTGGCCGGGTTGGAAAAGCCTTGATAAGCGTTTCGTTGCCTGTCTTGACCTGCTAGCTACTTTTCTTCCCGATGCCTCCAAGTGAATATGGAACGATGGATAGCTTGCCCAACGTTCCCGCAATGCTCGACCTCCTGCGGATCAGTCCCCGTAGACTTTTCCTCTCAGGAGGTGCTGAACTCTACCATCATATAGGTGTCCTTACGGGCATGTCCGAAGGTATCGAAGTACTGAACGTAGCCTGTGGCTCAGGCGTCTCACTTGAGTACCTCGTTAGAGAGTTTGGCGTCCAAGGCTTTGGAGTTGATATCACTTCAGATCTCGTCGAGCAGGCTGCAAAGCACACCTTGGGTGAGGGGATTGCAGACAAAATTCAGTTCCAGCCAGGACCTTCATCAGCCCTTCCATATCGAGATGAGATTTTCGATGTGACAATCGGTGAAATCGGACTCGCAAACCACTGTGAGCCAGGTGAGGCAATCGCTGAGTTGGTCCGAGTGACGAAGCCAAACGGGTTCATAGTGCTGGTCCAACTCGTTTGGAAGGGCCCAGTACATGAGCCCAGAAGATCGGTTTTGGCAGATTACTTGGGAGCGACACCACTGATGTCAGTTGAGTGGAAAAAGCTTTTCCGAGAATCGGGGATCGAAAATCCACATGTCGAAGATTGGTCTAATGAACAGATGATGTTACGGTCAGAAGCGAGCGAGCCATTTCCTGATTTGATGAAAACGTTTTCATTCCGTGAAAAATTGGAGATCCTCCGTAGGACCTGGCAAAGGTGGGGATGGAAGGGAGTGAGAACGGGCATTTTGAAAGGGCGAGAAATTCATCGCCTACTAACGAGAGAACGCGTTCTAGGGCTGGAATTGCTCAAGGGGTGCAAGGCTGAGGCTGGAGCGCCGGTCAGGGTTGAACCAAAGAGTGTGGCCGCAGCCGAACTTGGTTTGGATTTTAATCTGACTGCTGAGAGTGAAGAGCTGGATTCGAGTACATTGAAAGTCGTATCGGATGCCCCAACTTCAAAACCAGAGGAAGAAGGGGATCCTGATCATGTGGGAACTGATGACGTGAGGCCTGATACCAGCGGACTCCCGCTCTTTCGACCTGAAGAAGAACAAGGGTAAGACAATTTTTCCGCTTCCACTCCATTACTGCGAGGCGAACCCGGTATGAGTACTGCTTTACTATGTAGTCCCGACGGGATTGAACGAGTTCAGCATGCACTACGCGATCAAGGTCTCGACGGCTGGCTCTTGTATGAGTTCCATGGAGTCAACCCGATAGCTGTCCAATTGCTGGGTATGGGTAAGACGACTCGCCGTGGGTTCGTGCTAATTCCAGCAAAAGACAACCCTATAGCGCTAATCCATGCTATAGAAGCTTCTTCTTGGCGTCATTGGCCTTTCGAGAGTCGCACCTATTCCAGTTGGCAGCAAATGGAAACTGAACTCAGAGAGCTTGTAGATGGATCCAGTCGATTAGCTATGGAGGTCTCTCCGGGTGCAGCCGTGCCAACCTTAGACTATCTCCCAGCTGGGATGGCAGGATTGATACTCAGTCTCGGTGTAGAGGCGGTGAGCTCTGGAGATCTGGTGTCACGTTTCCATTCAGTTTGGACTCCTGAGCAACTGCAGTTGCATCGTCAGGCGGCAGAGATCGTGGCTGATGTCGCGAGGCAAGCGTTTGCTCGTGCCGCAGCAGCTGTCGAGTCAGGATCACCTACTAATGAGGGTGATCTTTCAGACTGGATCCGCTCACAGCTTCGTGCTCATGGACTCACAGTAAGTCCGGATTGCATTGTAGCGATCGGTCGAACTGCGGCAGATCCTCACTACTCTCCAGAGGGGAAGGGAGAGGTGATCGCAGCAGGAGATTTGCTGTTGATTGATCTTTGGGGAGCGTTTGATGGAGCGGTTTTTGCCGACCAGACTTGGATGGGCCTTATGAGTGGTGCCGTTGATTCGCGCACCCAGGAGATTTGGAGTGCCGTGAGAGATGCTCGGGACGCAGCTGTCACATTTCTGAGAGAACAGTTTGAATCAGGAGAAGAAGTACGCGGCTACGAGGTTGATGAAGTTGCTCGGGCCCTAATTGCAGATCGTGGTTATGGTGAGTACTTCGTGCATAGGACTGGGCACTCGATGGACATAGACCTCCACGGAAGCGGTCCGAACCTTGATAACCTGGAGACGAGAGATGACAGGCTGCTTGTTCCGGGAATAGGATTCTCTGTTGAACCCGGTATTTACATCCCTGACGAAATCGGAATTCGAAGTGAGATTAACGTCTATTGGGGTCCGGATGGTCCAGAGGTTACCCCCAGGGATATCCAGCAAGAAATCTTTTTGCTAATGGATGTTTAACTCCGGGATCTTTTTAAAAAGGCTGTCAGGTTGACTAACCTGGAACTCAGGGTGGACGTGGCCCTTCCTCTCCCTATACATCGCACTTTTACGTACCGGATCAATACAGAATTTCAGCCACAACCAGGAACACGGGTCCTGGTTCCGTTTCGACGGAAGGAACATATCGGTTGGGTGGTTGGCCCAGGTTCTGCACCAGAAATCAAGCAGATACGTCCAGTGCTCTCCATCCTGGATGACTCACCACAATTACCTGAAGAACTTCTCGAGCTTTGCCGATGGATTGCTGAGTATTACGTCGCTCCCCTAGGCATAGCGCTCCGCACTGCTTTGCCAGCTGTACTTTCAGACGTTTCGCGAAACTACGTCAGGCTGCTGGAAGATCCACCGCTCAACAAGCGGCGATCTAGAGAGGAGCGTGTGGTGATCGCCCTAGAACATCATGGGAAACCACTTCGGGTTCGGACACTCCGGAGGCAGCTAGGGATGGGTTCAATATGGCCTGAGATTCGATCTCTTGTAGCACAGGGTGTCCTCGGTCACGAAATGGTACCGCCATCAAAGCCGCCGGTGAAAACAAAAAGGGTAGTCCGACTAATCAAGCGCCTCAGTTCCCTGCAGGTACGGGACGACATTTTTGCCAGGACGCCGCGGCAGCGAGAGGCATATGAGTCATTAGAACGCTCGGGAGGTGCCTCTGAATTAACACATATGGTTAAAGGAGAAGGGTTCAGTCGCGGGGTAATCAAAGGTCTTGAGTCAAAGCGATTAGTTGGAATCTTCGATGAAGAACAGCTTCGCGACCCATTCGCTAATACTCCAGTAACTAAGCCACCAGTTCTTATTCCTACGAAAGATCAGAGGAATGTGATCGACTCTCTGATTGGTGCGCTCGATGAAGATGTACCTATACCGTTTCTTTTGCAGGGTATCACCGGTTCTGGTAAAACGCTCGTATACATTGAGCTTCTCCGTGAGGCCCTTGCTCGTGGTCAGAGTGCGATCGTGCTTGTTCCTGAAATCGCGCTTACACCGCAGACTGTTTCAAGATTTCGCGCACACTTTGATGACCAGGTTGCTGTTCTGCATTCCGGTCTCTCTGAGGGAGAACGCTACGATGCATGGCGGAGCTTGAATACCGGCCAGCGTCGTATCGCGGTGGGTGCACGTTCTGCACTTTTCGCACCCCTTTCTAATCTTGGTGTGATCGTTGTGGACGAAGAACACGATGGAAGCTACAAGCAGTCGGAGGCACCCCGTTACCTGGCACGGGATCTTGCTGTTGTACGCGCACGTCAAACTGGAGCTGTGTGTGTACTTGGCAGCGCCACACCATCGTTAGAAAGCTGGAGAAATGCCCGTACCGGTAAGTTCCGACACTTGCAACTTATGAAGCGTGTCGGCGGAGCAAGACTTCCTGAGGTACGAGTGGTTGACCTGCGGATCAAAAAAAGAGGATCCGATGACGTACCTCGTATCAAGGAACGTGGTAGTGGAGTGCTTTCCTCAGAATTGGTCTCCGCAGTAGATGCACGACTAGAAAGAGCAGAGCAAGTGATCTTGCTACTAAATCGTCGTGGGTACTCTTCGTTCATTCAGTGCAGGGAATGTGGTGAGGTTGAACAGTGTCTGAACTGCTCAATCTCACTGACGTATCACCGAGCTGCGCGACGAATGGTTTGTCATCACTGTCGCTATGACGTCCCAGCTCCCGACCGGTGCCCCCGATGTGGGTCTGTAGACCTTTCCTATCGTGGGTTGGGTACCGAGCAAGTGGAACGCGTCACTGTTGAGACGTTCCCATCTGCCAGAATTGCGCGGATGGATGTAGACACGACTTCTGGAAAGTGGGCCCATCAACGGATACTCGACCGGGTGGCTAAGGGAGATGTTGATATTTTGCTTGGCACACAGATGATCGCAAAGGGTCTCGATTTTCCGCGTGTAACTTTAGTAGGTGTAGTGAACGCAGATGTCGGGATCCACTTACCCGATTTCCGGGCTAGTGAGCGTACCTTCCAACTTCTTAGTCAGGTAGCTGGGAGGGCAGGGAGGGGTAAGCTAGGGGGTGAGGTTCTGATTCAGACTTCACTTCCTGATCACTACGCAATTCAGGCTGCAGTCGCTCATGACTTTAGAGCTTTTGCCGAACGAGAGTCATCGGCGCGTGAGACACCGCGGTATCCACCGCATTTGAGAATGGTCAACGTGATACTCAGTAGTCCGGATCAAAGGGCGACCGCTAAGAGCGCAGAAGCTGGAGCAGAGTGGGTACGTCGGTGGCTTCGACAGAAAAATGCAGAAGAATCTAGAGTTGTCGAATTGGTTGGACCGGCACCGGCACCGATTGAACGACTGCACGGCCGGTGGCGTTGGCATTTCTTTTTACGGAGCACCTCACCGGGTGCAATCGGAAGAGTCGTGCGCGCTTTGATCGATGGATTCAAGGTACCCGGTGGAGATGTACGGTTGGCAGTGGACCGAGATCCTGTCGCTTTACTTTAGGCGGTTCTCTGGAAGGTTCAACAATGTGCTAACCCTGGGAGTTCGAAGGTTATCGAGCACCGCATCTAGTGGGCTGATCTGTCATATTGCAGTGGCGGGCAATCGCGGCGTACCTTCGAACTGAACAGCTTCTTGGGCGAATCGGTACCGATATCTGGAGATGTGGTGAGCTGCTTAGCCTTAAATGCGTCTTTCGAGCCACTAACGATTGTGCCAGCCCGGAGAGCTGTGCGATTAGTCCTGGATGGCAAAGCTGAAATCCTTGAGAAGGACTCAGGTAAGGATTTCCGTTCTGAACGGCGGGTGATCCCTCGTCCTACAGTGATCCGTCTCATCCGCTATGTCCATGTGCCACAGAGATTCAAGCGGCAAGTCACGAATACTTTTCTCTTCGCCCGTGACGGCTATTCATGTCAGTACTGCGGAAGATGCAAGTCTGACCTCAAGGGCAGGCAATTTCTAACCCGAGACCACATTAACCCGCTGTCCCGAGGTGGGGACAATAGTTGGGAGAACGTTGTAACCAGCTGTTCGTCTTGTAATAATCGCAAGGGTGACCGGTTGCCTTGGGAAGTGGGCCTTAGGCTTCGGACTGAGCCACGTGAGCCCAATTATGTGCACTTAGTGTGGGTTGTTCGTAGGGTTACCCAAGCTCAGGCTAAGTACATTCGAATGTTCTATGGGGATCGCACTCTTCGTAGAGTGTCAGGCAGACGTGCAGACGACCCTCTTGAGATTATCAGCTAAGTCATTGTGGATTAATGCCTGATAGTAAAGACAGTTTTTCGGAGAATCGGGATACTTCGCCCACTGATTCCTCCGATGACCCTTTACCTAGTGCTAACGCTTCGACTGGTCCCCACAGTAAGCGTCCGCATCGCAATAAGAAGCGTCACCGCAATCGGCGGAAGGGTCGAAATACACGCAGCAGGAGTTCGACCGATAAGCAGGCTCAAGCGACGAAGGGAAGGACCGGTGCTCCTCGCTTGGATTCTGATCCCGAAGAAGTCATTCTTGAGGTTGATGACAAGGAATGGACTGTTCGTGTAATTGGTCGCTCTCAAACGCAAACTGCCACTCTACTGATGCTTGGGTTCTGGATGTCCCCTGAGGCTGCCGGTGCGCCAGATCGAGAGACGTTGATTGCAGGTCGCGTACTTTCTGAGCTAAACCTGGACCAACTTCAGTCAGCTTATGAGCAGAGCAGCCCGCCCCGGACGGATCAGTCTAGAGATTTCTTTTCAGATACACCTAACCGAGGCCGTAATTGAGGGTTCAAATTGGATATCGTCTTTCTGAAGCAGAGGATTATTCAATTTAGTGAGCTTAACGGAACTGCTCAGCCAGGTATCTATTAGATTGTAATAGACGATATTTCTAGCACTGCTCAATACTGAACTTCCACCATCAACTCGTATAGGATCATGAACCAACCTCAACACGGGGTTGTGCTTCCGTGTCTTTAAGAGCAACTGATTACCCAGGTGATAGCGAACTGGTCTTACGAGCTCGCAAGGGGGAAGAACTTGCTTTGAGCATGCTCATAGAGAGGTACCAGAAATCTGCCTATGCTTTGGCACTTTCTGTGACCGGACGGCATGAGGATGCGGAGGATGCTGCTCAAGAGTCATTCTTGGTGGCGTTGGATCAGCTTGACGAATGCCGGGATCCGGAAAGGTTCGCAGGCTGGTTCATGACGATAGTAAGGAACCGTTCGCGGAACTTGATTCGTCGAGAATCTTTAAGACAGACTAGTGATGTGCCACAGGGGACCAGGTCTCGGATTCCCGCACCAGATAAGATTGCAGAGACCTCGGAACTGAGAGAAATTCTTCAACATGCAATAGCTGAACTACCGGAGATTCAACAAGAGGTGGTGCTGCTGCATGATCTGGAAGGATGGAAACATCGAGAGATCTCCGAGAGATTGGGGATTCCATCCGGGACAGTACGGTCGCACCTGCACTTTGCGAGGAAAGCCTTGAAGAAGGCCCTAGCAGAGATGCCAGATGGATTGGATTTGATTAGGAAAGTTCAATGATTACAAGAATGCCACACGAATTCGACTCGAATGATGACTTGGGGCCTGACCTAGATTTAGCCGAGGCACTCGCTCACTTTGACCCAGAACACCAGGATCCAAATTACTGGTATCGTTTTCGGCAATGGATCCTAGAAAATGCAGCGGGCGAGTTAGCTCGGCGGCGGTTAATCCACGAGTTGACTGTTGGTGAGGTGATCACTTCCTGGGCTAGGACTGTTGTTCCGGTAGCTCTGCTGGCTGCGGTTCTGGCTGGACTACTCCTTATGAGAGATCAGTCAGTTGTTCCTGTTAGGTCGGTCGGGATCGAGGAACTCCTGGTGAGTGGAGTCGAAGGACAGACAATTCCTGCGACACTTGCTCCTTCGGAGACGAGCGATGCAGTGGCCTTTGCGTCGGAGGTTTTCTAATGGAACATGGATCTCGAACGAAACTTGTGACTGCAATGATACTTGCGGTGGTTCTTGGTACGGGCGTCATGCTTGGCCTGGTTAGTGATGGTAGTCTGCTGGCGCTGCCGGTTGAAGAAGGCACGCGGAGCCTGAGCGACGCTGATCGGTATAGGACGTCCGATCGTCCTCGTCGCACACCCATGTATCAAGAAGTTGAGCCCACTGAAGCTCAAACGCTCCTGATAGACTCCATATTGGAGGACCAACTACAGCACATGAGATCGCTGCACCAAGAGTTCCGTACCACATATCTTCCCCAGTACCAAGCGCTGATCCAACAGACACGGGAAGCAATCCTCGAGGTATTCACCGAGGAGCAGGCTTCTGAATACAGGGCGCTTCTGCAAGAGTTCGATGAAAGTCGGACCCAGGGTGACAAGAGGGGCAACCGGGACTAGCCCAATGAAATACATTTACCGGGCTGTGATCCGGATTGCCTCCTGCCTGACGGCGGGTCTCGTTATTCTCTGGCCGGTGTCCATTTGGGGGCAGCAGGCAGTGAGCCTTGATGAGGCTATTGAACTCGCTTTAGTCCGTAGTCCACAGATGCTCCAGCAGGATCAAGCTTTAGATAATGCTGAGCTTGCAAGACGATCCGCATGGGCAGCGTTCCTTCCGAGCCTTAGCGCCAGTACGAGTGGATCCTTGAGAAGTGCGAATATCCTTGATCCTAACACGGGACAGATCGTAGGTGGGAGTTCGGACTCATACGGCGCAGGGGTCTCCGGCCGAGTGACTATTTTCCAGGGCGGGACTCGCTTTGTGGAGATGAATCGGACAGATGCCGACATGCAGGCTGCGATAGCACGACGAGAGAACCAACGCTTTGCTGTGACCCTGCAGACAAAGAATTTTTTCTTT
>Ga0066372_10000085_pt1 | contig 30654 bp, 32 predicted proteins | sample Knorr_S15_td_250_FD_77011 | JGI IMG/M metagenome (GOLD analysis project Ga0066372, IMG submission 77011) | Marine microbial communities from Southern Atlantic Ocean transect - Knorr_S15_td_250_ad_251m_LV_A | ecosystem: Environmental > Aquatic > Marine > Oceanic | place: Southern Atlantic ocean... | reverse complement strand
TACCCTGATCCACCTTGGGAAGACTCCATTTTTCATTCAATTCTTGCTGGAGCCAGACTGGCTTATCTCGATCAAATGCGAAATGAACCAAGTTGTCAGCAGTTCGGCCAATATGCCATGCATCGAAACCAATTGAATTACACGGCCCTTCAGGTCGATACTGCAATTCTGTAGCGGTAAGCTCTGCAACTGCCCGAGCGGTGCTCTCGAGAAGCACATCAGTATAAGACGCAAGATATTCCTGAATGCTTATCTCCGAACTCATAAAATCCTCCAAATTTATTATGTCTTACTAACTAACCTCGTGGCAATCCAAGACCGCGAGTAGCGATAATATTTCTCTGAATTTCGCTTGTCCCCGCCGCGATGGTGGAACTCACTGACAGAAGATAAGAATTTGTCAGATCACTTCCCATTGCTGCCCATCTACTTTTGGAGTCATGGATATTCGAATAAAGGCCAAATATCCGTGTGCCTGTCAGAGCAATTCTCTGCGACATCTCACTGTTGAACAACTTAGACACGGATGCCTCATAGTTCGGAATCAAACCATTGTCTTGCATTGAAATAATTCGAAAGGAGAAGTTATACATCACATCAGTCTCAATATATCGATCAGCCAGTTGACGGCGATTAGGCTCATATCCGGGACTTCTTGACTGACCAGTATCAGTTTGAAGATACTCTCGGAGCTTATCTAAAGTTCTTCTCGAAGCCACAGCGCCAGTAATATTGGATCTTTCGAAATCCAACAGAGTCATTCCGACATACCAGCCTCGATTCTCCTCACCGACTCTATTTGTCGAAGGAACCCGTACATCTTCAAAAAAAGTCTCGTTAAAATGATGCCGTCCACTCATATCAATAAGTGGACGGACGGTCACACCAGGAGCATGTTTATCTACAAGCAAAAAAGAAATACCCCGGTGTTTTGGAGCATCAGGATCTGTTCGACACAGAACATAAAGCCAATCAGCAAAATGTGCTAACGATGTCCATATTTTCTGCCCATTAATCACATACTCATCACCATCTCGAATCGCTCGTGTTTGTAATGAAGCGAGATCCGATCCAGAACCTGGTTCAGAATAACCCTGACGCCAGTCAACCTCGCCTGACAAAATTTTTGGTAGGTGTTCGGCTTTTTGTTCGTCGGTTCCATGGACTATCAAAGTTGGTCCAAGTTGGGATACACCCTGACCGCCTATCGGAGGCGCTGCGACTAGTGACATTTCCTGTTTAAAAATGAATTGCTCCATCGGGGAAAGTCCCGCACCACCATACTCCTTGGGCCAATGGGGAGCCACCCATCCTCTTTCGGCAAGTGCATTAGACCAGTCTGTAGCGGCGGCTCGAGCGTCAGCGCTCTCAGATCGCCGATCATGCTCCCAACTACCGCCCGAAGCCCTATACCGTTCTGGCAAGCGATCCTCTATTACAGTTCTGACCTCACCGCGAAAATTTGCTTGTGTGTTATCGTCCGACCAGTCCATACATTGCCCCTCAAATATTCTATTCGCTAGTCTGAGTGTCTCATGTGTTATTCAATATGAAAAGGTATAATAATGCCCTTAACTCACTATCTAGAGTGAGCAAGACCTACGCTTAAAGAGGCTCGATAATGGCCGTCATCGAGCCCTTCGAATTTTCGATTCTCGGATCCGCGCCATACGAATGAATCTGAGTTTGCATTTCCTCGCATAGAGTCTTCGAGTTGGTATATACCACTACACGACCGTTCGCATCAACTATCCGAGCCAATGCAAATGCCTTCTCCTGACTATAGCCAAAAATTTTTCCCAACATCTCTATCACATACTGATATGTGTGAAAGTCGTCATCTTCTAGAACAACCTGCCATACTGAATCTAGCTGTTCATTAGTCGAAATGTTAATGTCTGTACTAGGAAAAGTTTCTCCACGAACGCCCGAAAAGCTAATGTGGGGATTAAAATTATTCTCGGTAGGTAAATCGATTTTTTTAATACTGGGAGTTACCTGAAAGGTGCTTCCGCCAGCTCTTTTGAAGGACTCGTGGAGTTTGATGATGCCAACGGACGAAAACATACTCGGGGTGATACTGACAGGCGGTAGAGCCTCTCGCTTGAAGCCGCTCTCAAATTTTTTCACAAAATCACAAATTCCACTTCTTAATCGTCCGCTCATAGCATATGCGATAGATTTATTAGCCAGCGCGACAATTGATGAAATCGCTATAGTCACAAGCCCAACTGATCAAGAAACTGAGGTTGTCGCAAAAGATTACAGGCCGGATTTGAAAATATCCACACATGTTCAAGCAATGCCAATGGGATCCGGGGACGCGCTCGCAGCTTGCGGGTCAATTTTAAAAAATAGACCCGTAGTTGTGGCAGCTGTTGACACAATTTTAACAGAAAGTTCACCTCTCACAAATCAACTTACTGATCAAATTCACACTTTTATTACCGGTGACTGGGACGCTTGGCTCCCACTTCACGAAACTGAACGTCCATCACAAATGGGGATCGTAGAAGTAAACGCTAGTGAACAAATTATTTCGATTGAAGAAAAACCTGATGTACCTAAATCCAATATGGCGCTTGTCGGAATATGGATGCTAACCCATGAAGTCGTGGAACGAATCTGCTTAAGTCCCGAAATTAGCTCTAGAGGTGAAATTGAAATTAGCGGAATGCTTGAAACTCTTCACCGAGAGAATGCTTCTATTGGTGGTCGGGTCTGGAATGGGGATTGGTTAGACACAGGCACACTATCCAACCTACTCAAAACCCAAGAGATCCTTCTCGGGGGAATTCAATCTTTAATCGACCCGTCTGCTGAAATTAAGGACTCGACAATTCACGATAATGTCGTTGTCGGACCGAATTGCCAACTCACCAACGTCGATCTAAAAAACGCGCTAGTGGCACCAGGCACAAAGATCCAAAATATTCGTGGATACGACGTAGTGATAAGTCCAGATGGCCAAATGACTTCAGTGGTATAGATTGGGACAAAGTGACTCAAGAAGAAGTATTGGAAGTGGATATCCTAATATGCGGAGCTGGAGTCGTCGGACTCGCAATTGCTATGACACTCGCAAAGAAATATTCAGTAGCGGTTATTGAACAACACCCTGGGCCAGCTCGAGAAACATCATCGCACAATAGTGGTGTAATCCACGCAGGGATATATTATGAAACCGGAAGTTTAAAGCACCGGCTGTGTCAGGAAGGTAATCGCAGAATATATGAGTGGTGCGAATCCCACTCGGTCGACGCTGTTCAAAGTGGAAAACTAATAGTCGCTTTTGATAATTCAGAACTTGACCAGCTGCAAGAGGTTTATCAGCAAGGCATTAAAAACACGGTACGTGATTTTGAACAAATTACAATGAAAAAAATTAACTATTTAGAGCCGGAATTAAACGTTGCCGGAGCTCTCTGGTCTCCATGGACAGGCGTGGTAGATGCTTATAATCTTGCTAAGTCTTACGAGAGAGCCGCATTAGAAGCTAATGCCGTCATCGCATATCAACATAAGCTAACAAATATTAATAAGTTAGGATCGCAGTTTGTAAGCACTCTGACGGATACAAACCAGCAGATATCGACTATCAAATCTGATATTTTCGTAAACAGCGCCGGTTTGACGGCAGATCAAATAGCCAGCATGGCTGGCTATCCACTGGGCGGCGATGAGGAAAAAGAACTACCTGTACTAAGTCAGTCTATTAACCGAGGGCGCTACTACGACATCATCGACCCCGATATCTGTCGCTTAATCAGTCGCCCCATATATCCGTTACCCGATCATCAGGCAGGCGGGCTCGGAGTTCATCTAACGACTGACACTAACGGAGGGCTTCATCTTGGCCCGTCAATGGAATGGATGAACAAAGATGAAACCCCTCAATATCAAAACGAGCCTGATGAGGTCTGGCTGGCTGCATTTCTTGATGCAGGAATCAGATTCCTTCCGCATCTAAAAAAGGAACACTTAGCGCCAGGTCAAGTTGGTTACAGACCAAAAATTCAAAGAAAGGGAGAAGGATTAACTGATTTTCTCATATGGGGAGATGAAGGTTATGTGCACTTGGGTGGTATTGAATCCCCAGGTCTTACCGCATCGCTACCAATCGCGGATCAGGTTAAAAATTTAATTGACTAGATAAGTCCGTCTGACCGCTAAAGATGAACTATCCGGCGTGAAATCCTACCTCGACCTCCACAAGCGAGTCACCAGTAGACAAACTTATTTGATCACCCCTCCCTTCTTGGATAAAATCAAAGTACGGTTCAGTCGATTAATCGAAATACGGGAATAGGATATTCACCTTCATCTTGTTGCTCAAAATCAACCTTCACCCTCATACCAATTTCTATATCAGTGGTTGGATCATCAACTCCAATAATCGTTGAAAGCATTCTAAAGCCCTCATCAAGATCGATATAAGCCACTGAATAGGCGCCAAGCTCGGCGAAACTAGGTGATCGGTTCTGCCTCACAACCGAATAGGTATAAACAGTGCCTAAACCGGCTGATGTGTGCCATGAAAGATTTCCATCGCCCGTAATCGTAGAGTGCGCTCTAGGATAAAAAATTACGTTGCCATCAGGGTCCTTTTGATAGCGAAGCTCGTTTTTTTTGCAGCCTTCCCAAAAATACTCGCTATCTTGCTCGGGAAATGCTGGTTGAGGTCTATTCGGCATATGAATCTATCCTTTTTAATTACCAATACGTTCTAATGTTTAATCTGCTGCCAAGATGACTGTTCCACCAGTGTGCGTAGCTCCTAAAAGACCACCATTTCCATGTGCAACCGCTAACTTAGCATTTTCTACTTGACTGGTTGATTCACCTCGAAGCTGCCTTACAGACTCGAGCAATAGAAACAAACCACGCATACCGGGGTGGTTAGAGGAAAGGCCACCACCATCCGTATTAATAGTCAGTCCGGGACGATCCCAGCGCAAATGACCGTCAGCTATAAATTGCCCTGCCTCACCTTTTTTACAGAACCCAAGATCTTCGAGCATTACCGCGACCGTTATTGTGAACGAATCATAAATCATTGCGATATCGATATCTTCTGGGGTTATGCCTGCTTGCTGAAAAGCTATAGGAGCACTCTGTGCGCCGGCTGAAATGGTAATATCTCCGTCATTCTCTCGATATTTTGTGGCCTCGCCACTGCCAAGTATCCAAACTGGCTTCTTCTTTAAATCGGCGGCGACTTCAGGAGATACGAATACCGCCGCACCACCACCGTCTGAAATCATACAACACTCAAGTAGGTGAAGCGGATCCGCCAGAACTCGCGACTCTAGAACATCATTAACTGAAATTTCTCTTACACCCACGAACTGTAAATCAGTCATCGCCTGAACGGCCTCAGGGTTTCTCATAGCATGCGCTCGAGTGGCGATCGATATCTCAGCTAATTGTTCTGTCGTCGTACCGTACTGGTACATATGTCGTTGCGCCACCATCGCATAATTCGAAATCAACGTCGACCCGTACATATTTTCCATGTTGGTAAGCCAAGTACCTCCACCTCGTGGTCCGCCGGTTCCAATCGGTGTGCGAAGCGTGGCAGCTTTAGAACCATAAGAAGTTACAGCGACTTTACATTTACCTGACGCAATATCTCTAAGCGCGTGAGCCGCATGAAATTCGTACGAGGATCCGCCTACTTGCGTCGTATCAATAACAGTCGGCTTCATCCCAAGATAAGCGGCCAAACCTAGTCCTCCTCCTCCGCCATCGCCGTCGCCTGCATCGTACAAACCGTCAACATCTGCCCAAGATAATCCTGCATCGTCAAGAGCAGCCTTAATACTTGCCGCCTTGATCTGCATTGAAGAAACACCGGGATCTACTCGTTTCGGCCATTCGTATATGCCACCAATTGCGGCTTTTCGTTCCTGAGCCATACTGTAGCCCTCCTAAAATTCGTAATACTGCGAACAATCGAAAGGTTAATCGGCTCGAGCCAAGACCACAAGGGGGTCAAGAAAATCAATACTTCAGACCGCTACGGTCGTATTTGGCCATCACCCAACACTATCCATTTGTAAGATGTGAGTTCACGTAAACCCATCGGACCTCGCGCATGCATCTTTTGAGTTGAGATACCCAACTCACACCCCAAACCAAACTCGCCTCCGTCATTAAAACCGGTGCTGGCGTTAACAAAGACAGCAGCGGCATCCACTGAGTTTAAGAAATGTTTCGAGCTTTCTGTTGAACTGGTGACGATTGCTTCCGAATGACCCGTTCCGTGTTTCCCGATATGATCTAACGCCTCATGTATATCGTCTACCAACTTGATAGAACAATTTAACGAAAGCCATTCAGTATCGTAATCCTCCGGCTTTACCGGTAAAACAGTTGCCGCTTCATCAATCATAGAAATACTTTCCGGATCCGCATGGAGAGTGACTCCGATTTTTGCAAAAACATTCGTTAGGCGGGGAACGAATTGTGGCGCTACTTCACGCTGAACCAAAATAGTGTCCAAGGTGTTGCAAACGGACGGACGCCTAGTCTTCGCGTTCACAACAATATCGATAGCCATTTGAATATCTGCGTCCGAGTGTACGTAGGTATGACACACGCCTACGCCTCCTGCTACAACCGGCATCCTCGCCTCATTCTTCACCTTATTGATTAGTCCTGTGCCGCCTCGAGGCACTATCAAATCAATGTACTGATCTGCCGCCAATAAAGCGCTGACTTCTTCACGATCCGTCGACTCTATAAACTGCAATATTTTTGGGTCGAGACCGGAACTTTCAATAGCTCGCCTAGCAATTTCCGCCAGGAGAGACGAAGTTCTATGAGCGTCCGACCCAGATCTTAAAACAACTGCGTTTCCAGACTTGACTGCGATGGCCGCTATATCGATCGTTACATTAGGACGCGCCTCATAAACGGATGCCATAACTCCCAGCGGAACACGCATCTTTCCAATCTTCAGTCCATTTGGTCTCTCCGACATATCCTCAATATTCCCGATGGGATCAGGAAGTCTCGCTACCTCTCTCACTCCCTCACAAATAGCAGTAATCCGGTCGTGATTTAAGGTCATCCGATCTACAAATGCTATATCGAGGCTGTTCTCGGCCGCTCGCGTTAGTTCGTCCTTGTTAACCGCAAGTATCTTCGACTCGGAACTTGCTATTTGCTCAGCTAACAACTCCAACGCTCGAGTCCTCACTGCGTCAGTTGAATTAGCCAAATCACGACTTGCTTCACGAGCTAAACGACTTTTATACGTCGCCTCTGAATCTTCATAAGCAAAATGGTCTTCGTTGTTCTTGAGATCAGTCATAAAACAAGTCTACAGGATTAACGTTTCACAACAAGAGAACTCACGGACGTAGGATTCTTCTTGCCACGAGTTTCACCAAGTGAAACTATTTCAGCTTTTATTCGTGACTTTGATACGTCTAATAACACTGCCGAACCAAGACGCCATTCTAGGTGATGTGGCAGCGTTGGAGAACCCGAATTGACCAGTAAAACGTGGTCTCTGTACTCTAATCGCGCAACATGTGTATCGCCAGTGATTAAGACATCAATCATGTCCATTGATTCTCCTGGAAATGCCTGGTCGATCAATACATCCATTGGCCTGTCTTCAGGTCTAAGTTCATGCACAACGCCAAATCGCCATCCCTCTAATTCGATTCGGATTTTGTTCGCTGCGCGTTTATCTTCAAAGTCGTCATTATTACCCTTAGCACATATCACAGGAGCGAATTGTTCGCACCAGTCGAGAATTGATGGTCTTACCACATCTCCTGCATGAATAATCAAATCTGTGCTGACTAAGAAATTAGCTAGTTCTGGACCAAGGCCATCTGGAGTTTTATGAATAGAAGGCAAATGTGTATCGGAAATAATGGATATCAGCACAAATATCTATTCCGCCAACCCTCGAGCAGATCGTAAGGTCCGACCGGTACTCAGTATTGTCTTGCCGCCAACATAGAGCACAACAAGCCCAAACAATCTTGTCAGGATTGTTTCATCTAGATTTTGAGCCAGTAATCCCGCTAGGAAACCAACCACGATCGCACTTGGAGCAACCCAAATAACCGTCGTTTTTTCTACAAACCCAGCACGCACATTTGTGATTGTTCCAGAGATTGCTGTAAGCACGACTACTATCAAAGACACGCCTTGAGCGTCTAACTGATTAAGCGATAAAAGCAATACAAGTGCTGGTACAAAAAGTGTGCCACCACCTATACCTAATAATCCACCAAATGCTCCACCTGTTAACCCGATCACCAGTGCGAGTATCGTCTCTCTACTCAAGAGCTGCAGCTGCGAATCCGATATAGCTTCTGGGCTGACCATTGTTATCATTCTTATACCTACTAGGAACAGAAAACAAGCAAATATTAATCTTAGCCAGACATCCGGTAAGTTATGCATGGTGCGAGCCCCTATTTGAGCTCCCAGAATCGCCCCTCCACCTAGGGCCAAAACGAGAGCCCACTGTACGTGTCCCTCACGCAAATATGGAATAACAGCAGCTATCCCTACAGAAATCACTATCGCTAGCGATGTCGCATGAGCCTGCCGTTGAGGCATTTTTAGGGTTCCCGTAAGCAAAGGTACCAGAACGGTACCGCCTCCTATTCCTGTTAAACCAGAGGCTGATCCGCCGGCAATGCCGACCAATAGAGACTTTAATTTCATAAAACTAAGTGTTCCGAAACCCGACCATTATTTACCTGTAAAATTAGCCTTACGCTTTTCAACGAAAGCTAGCCTACCCTCACGAACGTCTTCACTCTTGCTAATTTGTCCCTGTGCGACCCATTCAAATTCAATTTGCTCTTGAAGCGAAGACTCCCACGTATGCTGGACCTCACGCTTCTCCCACATCAGTGACAAAGGAGGAGACGCGGCCAATTCGCGTGCGACCTCCAGAGCATGATTTCTGGGATCCTCAACCGAGGCATTCGCTAGTCCGATGCGGACCGCCTCTTCCGCGTCAACCTCTCGACTCGTATACATCAACTCAAGTGCTCTGCCCTGACCGACTAGCCTGGGTAAATGGTAGGTCAGACCGCAATCAGGACCAAGCGCTCTGCGAGTGAAAACCGTTAGAAATCTTGTGTCCGGGCCGACATATCTTATATCAAAAGACAATGCTAACGACATTCCGCCCCCGGCACAAATTCCATTGATAGCGGCTATGGTTGGTTTATCAATTGTCGCCATGGCCATCCCGACCTTGCTAACGCCCATTGAATCTTGTGGTCCAGGTCTCGGATTTGATGAGGTTTCCTGTCCAGGATCATCTGATGTGAGATCTGCTCCGGCAGAAAATCCGCGACCTTCATGAGTGGCTACGACCACCCTTACATCTTCATCGGCATTCAATCTTCTGCCAAGTTCTACAATCTCGTAAAACGTACGAGTTCGCATAGCATTTAATTTTTCCGGTCGAACGATTTGCCATTCAGCAACCTTGTCCACTATTGTGACTCTTAAATCTTCAAAATCGTCGTATCGCATATTCCAGCTCCTTACAAAATATTTAATTACGTTTCAAAAAACAATGTTAAAACATTTGCCTAAGATAAGCCTTATGAATGAGAAAAAACAAATGACAAATAAAAAATCAACCAAATTGAACCTCGCCGAATACTGCATAAAAAGATGGGCAGAGAGTGACACTGATAAAAACCGTACGGCATTCACTTTTGTCGATGGTAAAAATAAGGACACTCAATGGACATATGCAGAAATATGGGAAGAAACCCTGCAAATAGCATATTCACTTGCAGGCCTAAGCCTTGAAGCGGGCGACAGGATACTATTGCGACTGCCACATAACCCGGATCATGCCTTTGCTTTTTTCGGCGCCGTGGCAGCAGGTCTTGCTCCAATACCACTCTCTCCGCAACTCACACCAAACGAAGTAGAAATAATCGCAGCTGATAGTGGAGCAAAATGCATTCTAATCGATTCCATAAATCCATTAGACGACTCCATAACCTTTGAAGGTATGAAAAATATTTCTATCCAAGAGATAAAGTCAAACTCTGGTGAAATTCCACTACCCACGACTTACAGTGAAGATCCCGCATTCTTCGTCTATACATCGGGAACTACATCACGACCCAAGGGCGTGGTGCATGCACATCGAAGTGTCCTTGGTCGTGAACTGGTCCGAGAAGGTTGGCTAGACTTCAACACCAGTGATATAACACTCCATGCAGGAACTATAAATTGGACTTACACCCTCGGCGTCGGTTTAATGGACGCATGGAGGTGGGGATCCCATGCCGTGCTTGCGGGTGGCGAATCTAATCCCGAAAAATGGCTGCCGCTGATTGAGCGTCTCAAGGTGACAATTTTTGCTGCTGTTCCCACTGTCTTCCGACAAATACTTAAGTACGGGACGCCTGAATCTCATGACCTCAAAGAACTCAGACATGTTCTTTGTGCAGGCGAGCCACTCCCTAGCACGGTAAGAGAGGAATGGACTGACCGATGTAAAACACCGATGTACGAGTCGCTAGGAATGACTGAAATTAGCACCTATATCTCTAATGGCCCGCGCGTGCCAGTGGTTCCGGGCTCACCCGGACAGCCCCAAATCGGACGAAAGGTGGCGATTCTAGAACCCGACTCCGCATCAACAGAACCGTTACCGACAGGGACAGTTGGCATGCTCGCTGTCCATCGATCTGACCCTGGTCTAATGATTGGTTACTGGCAGAGACCGGATGAGGAAAAAATCGTATATAGGGGTGACTGGTTTATTGGCGGAGATTTAGCTTCAATGGATGAACACTCTAATATTTGGTTCAACGGAAGATCAGATGACATCATTAAATCCTTTGGATTCAGACTATCGCCCCCAGAAATAGAAAGTACCATCGCAAAACATCCTTCCGTCAATGAAGTCGCGATTATTGGTCTTTCAATCGATGCTCAAAAGACGATAGTAGTGGCATGCGTCACCGCGTCAACCGACAACGAACTAAATTTTGAGACGCTCAAAGAATTTTGCGAGGTAAATCTTGCAAAGTACAAACAACCTCACGAGTGGATTGAGTACGAAGAGCTTCCACGAACAAGAAACGGAAAATTACAAAGAAACGAATTGGTAAAAGAACTGATTCGTGAACGTAATCTCTAGAGGTTTTGCTCTTTACAAAGATCTTGGTCATACAAAATATGGCCTGTAAACGTGCTTGGTTGCTCACAAATCCATACTGATGACTTGGCCATCTCGTCAGCAGCCTCAAATTCAAGAATCGGATTGTCTGGGTCATTTTCCGCCCAAATATTGCCGGGTGTCTTAATTCTACCTTGCGGAGATAGAACGTTGACCTTGATATTATCGGCCTGCAGCTCGCGCGCTAACCCCTGTGAAGCCCGTTCAAGGCCTGCCTTTACCATACCGTAAAAAGCACCATCTCCTTGTCTCACATTCTGGTATGGGCCAGGGCCTGGAAAAACAGCAGCTATAGAAGAAATATTAATTAAATCTCCGGCCCCAGCATTCTTTAAATGCGGGAGTGCAGCCTTCATTAACAGCAGTGGTCCGCGAAGATCGACTTGCCAGATAAGTTCAATATGACGATCTAAGACAGATTCAAGAGAACCTGGCACAAGAATGGCAGCGTTGTTTATAACAATATCTAAGCCATCAAATTTTTCAGCCACCTCGACAACACCGGCTGATATACTCTCTGGATCGCGCATATTCATAACTACTGGAATTGCTTCGCCACCGCTTTCGTTAATTGACTGTGCAACACTATGAATAGTTCCAGGTAACCTCTTATCGGTTACCTCTACTGTCCGCGCTGCCACCGCGACTTTTGCCCCAGCAGCCGCAAGTGCTTTTGCCATGTATTCCCCGATACCTCGACTGGCGCCTGCTACGAGCGCCGTTCTCCCGTCTAAGCTTCCCATGTTTCCCCCTTTTATTTATCAAGATTAAGAATATATCAAACTTCTGATTACGATCCGACTACCCGCGCCTCATGAGCTAAGAGCCAAGACTTTCTTGAAAGGCCGGACGCATATCCAACCAGTTTTCCGCTAGTCCCGATAACTCTATGACACGGAATAGCGATTGACCAAGGATTCTTACCAACAGCTCTGCCGACCGGTCTAAAACTTTTAGGTCGGCGAATAGCCTCGGCTATTCTCTTATAGCTAGTTGTATATCCGTAGGGAATAGAAAGCATTTCAGACCAAACATCGTTCTCTAGATCACTGCCGGAAAAATGATAAAAAGGTATTTGAAAGTCTTGAAGTTCACCGAGAAAATATTTGACCAATTGATTCTTTACAGAGATAGCAACAGAAATCCACTCATCTTTAATAGCAAAATCCGAGTCACCAAAATTAAGTTTTGGATCGATCGATAACTGTCTTTCTAATGCTTTCATCGATGGCTTAAGGCTAGCAAGAGATTCGTTATAAGTTGCGAACTCACTATCAGGATTATCGTGCTTTATCCCAGAAATATATGCATCAGCCCCCGTGACCGTAAGTTTGCCCAAAGGCGTATCCATCGCAAAGTCCCAGCAGTAAACCTCAGTCATTCCGTCTTCCTTCTGATCTTGAAGGACTATCTTTCATCTGTTCGGTCGCCGAAAGCGTAATCAATCGCTATCTTCGTCAATCGCCTGTCATCTCGCTCAATTACGGTGAATCGCAGCTTCGCATATTCCATCCACTCATCTTTTTCAAGGAACCTGCGTGAATGTTCCAGAATAAGGCCGCTCACCGTACTCGCAGCTACACCCGTTAAATCAACATCCAGTTGCTTTGAAAGGTCAACTAACAAAACACGTCCGTCAACTTCAATCGGAAGTGACGAAGTCTCTCCGTTGAGCTCTTTTGTGACATCACGGTCAGTTCCCGATTCTGATAGAAGCGAACCAAATATTTCTTCGATAATATCCTCTAACGTTACTAATCCAGCTAAAGCTCCAGACTCATCAGACAAAACGACCATATGGGTGTGGTTTTCTCGCATGACTTGTACCAGTCGCTCAACCGTAGCTGTTTCGCTTTCGAAAATAGCTGGTCTCGCGATATCTTCTACCCGCAAGTCAAAAGCTGATTCCGTCATTTGTATCGCGGCATTTATATCAGAGACATGAATAATATGAGTAATACTATCTGTATCGTCTCCGTAAGCCGGCAATCTCAAGAATCCATTTTCTGAAAGTAAACGTGATGCTTCTCTGATGGTTGAAGAACTTTGGATTGTGACCATATCCAAACGAGATACCATGATTTCCCTGGCCTGCAAATCATGTAACGTAAGCGCGCCCAGCAACGGTTGAGCCTGCTCAGATTCAATCTCGCCCGCGTCTACTCCGGTTAAAATTGCAGCTCTTATTTCGTCAGCAGAAAGTGCAGAATCTACGCTTCCTTCAGCGTTGTCTTTACTACGGTCAACTCGAAATAAAGTGTTAGATAATAATTCAAGCAAATGTGAAAGTGGTGCGACCAGCCACATCCACACGCCAAGAACTGGAGCCATAAAACGAGCTAGTGTGAACGGACGTATAAGCGCAAATCCTTTAGGCAACACTTCGCCAAATAGAACCAGCACGGTCGTAACTACTGCCGTGGCAAGAAGCACGCCCATTCCCTCGCTAAGACCGAAAACAGAGGTTGCCAACGCACCTGCTGTGGCAGCAATAGCCGTATTTACCAGATTATTACCTAGCAGTATCCCATTTAAAAGTCGCTTTGGTCGAGTTAAAAGCCTTTGAATCCTGTGCGCACTTCTCTTATCCTTCTCGGATCCATCTTCGGCTAGGTAATCCAGTCTAGGTCGGGACATAGAAAGAAATGCTGTCTCCGAGGAAGAGAAAAAAGCCGACATTATCAAAAGTGCCAAAAGAGCGAATAACTCTAACATCATTTAATCAGTTACTTCTATCACTATTTTTTTAACCAAGGGCTTCGTGTGCAGCTCAGCTCTCTACCGAATTACATATTTGAAACTGTAACAAATAACACACCACCTGTCCCCTTGGTTACAAAGACATCACCATCGACTCAACATTAGGTGGGTGCCAATTTTCTTTGATAAAACAATTGGAAATTCTCTTCTAGAAAATAAAGAAGTTTCTGTGAGTGCGCTTGCAATAGCCTCAGCCGCATCTTGATAATCAGCCTTATGAACAACAACCGAGAATTCACAACTGATACGTTCAGCAATAACACCATAAGTGCGTACCAAAACTTCACCGATAGAAGTTGAATCTAATTCTGTCAATCCAGTCAAGCCGATTAAATTCAAAACCCGTCTTATTTCATCGGGTCTGTGCACTGTTTCAGCAGTTATCGGAAGTCCGAGCGCATCGGCACCCACCAAACAAACCATGTGAGTGGTCAAATCCGGCAATATTGGTTCTTCAAGCTTAGGTGCCTTGAATGGCCTCATTCTTGAGCCGTCAGCATTGACAAGTACGGCAGCAACTTGCCTAAGCTGCGCAAGCTGCGAAATCTGTCTATTATCAAGCGGAAGAAATCGCCCTTTATCTCCCGGGTCGACCGAATTCGAAACCACTATAGTCCTTGGAGGAGGGACTGTAATTCCTATGTTCATTGCATCTGTGAAAGACCACACTGCTGGAGTGGGTGTTCCGAGCGTGAATCGAGTGGTTCCGCAAATAATGATTGTGCCAGACAGATCAGTTGCCATTGACCCAGCCAGTGAAAAAAGAATAGTCGTCTTCCCACCCGCGCCTACTATAGAAATAACCGGAGTCTGATCACCCGGAGAATCTATATCAAGAAAATTATGTAAGGAATTATTAAGTTTCAATTCAAAGCACTCGCTAATCTAAAGTAGATTACTTAAGGATCTTAACTAATGGCCAAAAAAATCATTCTCTCTGGAATAGTACTAGCTGGCGGACGATCTCAGCGAATGGGAGTTGATAAGGCAAATTTAAAGTTCCGTGATAAATCACTACTGGCGCATGTAACGTCCACTCTAAACGAGATTGAACAGCTTGAAGAGATATGTATAGTGAAAGCAAATAGACAGCAATTACCCAATGACTTAACCGTTGATATTCCCACGGTGATAGTGGAAGATGAAATATCTGGCGAGGGTCCACTCGTTGGAATCGCTGCCGGTCTCAAAGCTACTAAAGGTAATATTTGTTTTATCGTTGCTGTCGATATGCCGTGGATTCAACAAAGTCTGCTTCTATATTTATCTCAAGTTCTAGAAACAGCCATCGCAAATCAGCCAGAGAAAAACATAATGTGGGTTCTTCCTGAATCTAGTCACCTACAACCATTATGCTCAGTCATGCACCGCAACGCCCTACCGATTATTGAAAACGCAATTAATAATTCTGTACGTGCCCCGGGTCGTCTGGTTGAAGAACTAAATGCCATCAAAATGCCGCGAGATAAGTGGATCACCTATGACCCCAATGAGCTTTCATTTCGTGACCTCGATACTCCAGCCGACTTAAAGAGGGCCTTAACAGAAAAAGCCTAGGGCCTTGGTTTCACAGCGCTCTCGCCGGATCATATGAATTATCGAGACTATCCGTAACTTTGCTATCCGTAACTTCCTCGAACTGACCGTTTAAATTATTAATCAATGATTGAGCAACAATAATCTTGTACGAAATCGTTAAGGGGGTAAGCGCAAAAAGGTATAATGGCAGAATCACTAGCAGCCCCGCGAACCCAATTAGAGATACGACCGGCAGGATAAATAAAAACTGAACTGATTCTACTATCAATAACCAAAATGCGATGGTGCGAAAAAGCTTTCGAGCCCAGTCGAAAGAGATGAAAAATCTTGCCTTCAATCCAAATTTTTTAAAAATAATAAGAGGTAACCAGAAAAACGTCGTATAACTCCAGCTCAGCAAAATTATTTCGCCTAGCAGTAGTAGAAAACTACTCTCACCTGAACCAAAAAAAGTTGATATTCGCAACAAAACAGCCCAGTGACTACCTGAAGCTAAGCTGATTGAGGGTAAATCCATTGTCTCACTAGTCTCAGATATTTCTATAGCAGCCCTACAATAGCTTGCGATTTCAGGCCATGAATCTATAGAGGTCAGGCTAATTGTGCCAAGAATGACTATGCTCGCAATCACGGAATAGAACATAATAGCGGGAGCCGCGGACATACTTATAAAAAAAACTTCTCTGAGCTTAAATTCTAAACCTCTATATTTTCGGATAAGTGCAGCCGCGAGAGAACTTAGTGCGAAATTCCAGATGATTAGCCCGACCACGGATGCGACACCAAATATGACTGCCACTGATGAACAAGAAATTTCTTCGTTTTCAACAGTATCTAGACCGGAAAACGCTGCCACAGAAAAAATTACTATGACACTTGACACTACTATACTGATAACGCCCAATGGCAACAGAACCAGTGTTTTGAGTTCGCTGCGTAACAACTTAATCGCGTTACTCAAGTTAGATCGGTGGCTCACGCCTGGACTGGGCTCCCGTGGACGTTCATCTTGAACTTGGTTATCTGAAAAATCATGCACCCGATAAGTTTAACCATATAGCTGTTTACTCATGAGTATTTTCTAGACCCCAAATAGTGTTCACGGGTATCATTACAATATGAATCTTATTCTACCAGAGCTATTTACTTGGAAAGAAACTATCTATTCTCTGATAACGTTGTTGTGCTTTGCAATTGCGGGCATCGCGATTTCTTGGGCAATAAATCGATACGTTCATAAATGGGTCGGTGACACTTCAAATAATTACGACGATCTGATTTTACAAGCAGTTCGGGGTCCAATTACATGGGAGCTAATTCTCTTTGGACTCCTTACCACCACTCAAACAACATCCTATATCGGAGATATCATAGCTGACGCCACTTTCAGCGTTATTCAAGCGCTCATGATAGTTGTTGCTGCACTCGGGCTAAAAAATATAATTACCGGACTAATAGAGGAGTTTGCGACAAAACCCCAGTCGGCACCTGATGAAGATTTCCAAATATCTGATCTAGTCGATGCGAAAGCTCTCCCCTTTTGGAGAAGACTCTTCAACGTTGTCATTGTTTCGCTCGGTGTTCTCTTTGTTTTTCAGGCGCTTGGAGTCCAAATATCACCGATTCTTGCGGGGCTAGGAATTGGTGGAATCGCGGTAGCTCTCGCGATTCAACCCCTACTTTCAAACCTCATCGCCTCCTCCTTCATGCTGTCAGATTCCTCGCTCCGCGTTGGAGATTTGATCGAGATCGAAGGTACGACTTTTGGATACGTCGATGATATCGGCTGGCGAGCGACACGAGTCCGGACCTTTGACAACAATATTGTGATGGTCCCAAACGCTACTCTCGCTAACTCAACAGTCACCAATTTTGATAGTACTGATCCCGCCGCTGACGCGCGCCTCATTGTCGGTGTCGCATATGAAGTAGATCTCGACCACGTGGAACAAGTTTGTCGTGAAATTCTTGAATCTTTAAAAAGTGATTTTACCGAAATTACAATTACTGAAAAAGATCCAGTCGTATGGTTCACCGCTTTCGGTGATTCAAATATCGATATTCTTTTAAAAATAAGGTCTAAAACGCTAGCCGACTCTTACACGCTCCAACACGAACTGCTCAAGCGAACCCACAAGCGATTCCAAGACGAAAATATCGTTATTAACTATCCAGCTCGTCGCCTCATCCTTGAAGAGGGTGATACGACGGGACTAATTAGATCACCAAATATGTAAACGAAATATTCTTAGTCTATGAGTGAAAAAAGCTGGAGAGATTACCTCTACTTAAGTAATGAGAATTTACAACAGCACTGTTTGATTGAGACGTTCAAAGTGCCCGGCCCCGGCGGTCAGAAAAAAAATGTGACCAACTCAGCAGTTCGGATAAAACTGAAAAATAATAAACAAATTGAAGCTATTGCATCAGAATCAAGGTCACAACACCAGAACAAACTTAAAGCTATGACACGTCTTAGGCGAGTAATAGCCCTGAAACTACGATCTGATGTGGCAAGCACAGCTCTAAACGATCTAAAAAAAAATAATTACCTATTAATCAATCCAAAGAATTCAATGTTTCCAATTACCACCGCAATTCTCTTCGATCTGCTCGCATCGAAAGCCTGGGATCATCAACGGTTGGCCAGAGACCTCAACATCGGAATAAATCCTTTAATTCGTACTTTAAAAAAAGACCGTACAGTGTGGCGAGCCTTGACCGAGGAGAAAAGCACGACTAATCTTCGTGATCCCGGAAATTCTTAAGGCCAAATACAACTTTTTATATTAGTAAAGGGTATTCTTGTTAGAGCGAAAAGGACTTCTGAACAATGCCTAAAGTGCAATTAGTTGGTGCAACCGGATATGGCGGCTTGGGAATGCTTGAATTGATTCTTGCACACCCTGACTTTGAAATTAGTGGTCTAGTTGCGCGAGATGTCAGACCTGGCCGAAAAATTTCTGACATCTATCCCCACCTTGTTGGCAGATGCGATCTCGAAATTACAACTGTGGATCAAGTAAACATAGGTGACGACGCCGATATAGTTGTTTTCTCTACACCTGATGGTGTGTCACAACAGTACGCAGAGAATTTATATGATAAAAAAATTCGATTTATTGACTACTCGGGAGATTTTCGATTTAAGTCTCAAGAGGACTATGCAAGCTATGTCGGAAAGCATCCTTCAATCCGAGATGCCGCCCACCAAACACCAAGCTTGCTAAATGCTGCGGCATATGGGGTCTCTGAACTGAATCAACAGGCAATCTCAGATTCAACTATAGTCGGTAACCCAGGGTGTTTCGCTATTGGCATTATTTTAGGACTAGCCCCTCTTTTTAAGCAGAATCTAGTTACGGAGCAAGTCGCATCAGTGGACGGGTTAACAGGCTCTTCTGGTGCTGGAAAAAAACCTGCGCCGTTACAACATTTTTCACACCTTAACGATAATGTAATCCCCTATCGCGTCATGTCCCATCAACATACAGTTGAAGCGGAAATAACCTTAGGACAGCTTGGTAACAGCTCACGAGCTACTGTAGATTTTATTCCCCACCTCCTGGGAACCACTAGAGGAATCCTCAACACCATGCATATCAGTTTGAACAAAACTTTAACTCGAGAAAATTTGCTAAGTATTCTTGGCGAATTTTACCGCAATAATGAGTTTGTCAGAGTTTTAGAGACCGCACCAACTCTCAAGGACACCGTCTCATCAAATTATTGTGATATATCTGGATTTATCTCTGATGATGGAAGGCGTGCTGTAATTATCTCAAGTATCGATAATTTAATGAAGGGTCAATCAGGATCGGCCCTGCAAAACATGAATATTATGTTTGGCTACAAAGAAATAACTGGGCTCGAACGGGGACCACTCTACCCATAACATAAAAGTTATGAAATCATAATATTGATAGCTGACAGAAGCCGCTAACATAGGCATATGGCACTACCCCCACAATTTGACCAGCCAGCGGGCGACCTCACAAAGCGAATAGATACCGCTATTAATAGTGGCCAAGCCAAATTATTTCGAGTCCTTTGGTTTGCGCTACCACCTCAATCCATCGCTCGGGATTTAGGCTTTCAGGCTTTACTGGTCTCTCGCTTTCTCTCAGATATTGCATTACAAGCGTTATTGTTCGCATTGCTGATTAACTCAGCGCAAAATCAAGGTGATGAAGGTGATGCTGCCTTGATAGGCATATGCTTCCTTCTGCCGGGATTGGTTCTGGGTCTATGGGGCGGCGCTGTCGCTGACGCTCTGCCCAAACGACTGGTCCTCACCATTGCTTATCTACTGATGGGATCAATATGCTTCATATTACCCGCCAGTTTTGGAGTGAACTCTACAAGTCTTCTTATGGTTCTCTTACTTGTGCGAGTTCTCCACCAAATTACCCAGCCAGCCGAAGCTTCTGCTGCGCCACTGGTGGCGAATGATGAAGAGCTAGCTTCGGCAAATTCCTTCTTATCACTTAGCTCATCGGCTGGCGAAGTACTGGGAAAAGCCATACTGGCACCCATATTTGTTAGTGTTTGGGGCCTCAATTCAGTCACCCTAATGGCGGGAATATTATTCCTACTATCATCGCTTCGGATTACGAGGTTTACCCCGAACTCGGACGTGGTCCTAAATAAAAGAAATGACGCGAATCAGCGAAAAAAGCCTGGGCAATCTACCGCAGCTACTTCACGTAGTATGCAGTTCTCAACTCATCAGAAATATACTAGTCTCGACGCGGTTAGGTGGCTGTTTTCTGAAAAAGACACGCTATTGATGCTTTTATTGGCCGCGATGGCTTCTACTGTCGGAGTGGTTCTGACGATTCTAGGACCCAAATATGTAATCAGTGCTCTCGGTGTACCACCAGAGTACGCATTTTATGTATTTGCACCGGCATCCCTCGGAGTCATAGCAGGAATGCTGATAGCACCTAAACTAATACATGCATTTTCTGAGAATTCTGTCGGAATGCTAGGTTTTCTGCTTGTTGCGCTTGGTGTCTTATCGCTGGGCCAAATAGAGACCGCTAACGATTTGGCTCAACTTTTTTTAATAGTTGATATCCCACGGATTAACGATCAGACTGAAACTGCCGGAGCCTTATCTCTGTTCATTGGCTTGGGAATAACACTAGCAGCAGCAGCCACCCAAACATACATCGGTAAATTTGTACCAATTGTAATTCACGGGAGAATATTCGCACTACTAGGAGTGTTAAAAGATGGACTGGCGATACCACAACTAATAGCCATCAGCATCTTGGCCAACTTTATCGGCGTTGAGAATGTTCTTACATTTGCCCCAATAGCAATCCTGGTCGTAGCAGGTACCCTTCTTTTCACAACTAGACAGAATAGATTTAGAAAAAATAACTAAATCCAAGTGGACGGGTTAACCTCTGTAAAGATAAAACCTGTGCGCCCATGGTGAATTAATTCATATGCCTGAAAACTTAGTCACTGATCCATCTCACCAAGCGACGAAGAAAAAGCCCCTTATCTACTACGGTTACTGGATAACTATGGGTGCGTTTTTTGCTCAGCTAGTATCCGTAGGAACGCAAAATGGCGTGACGAGCACGATGCTTGACTCAATGAGTAACGAGTTCGATTGGGAAAGATCTCAGTTTTTACTTGGACAAACCGGATCCCGTATAACGATGGCCTTCGTAGGATTCATTATTGGTGGATGGATAGACAAATGGGGTGGGCGACCCTTGATGGTAGCCGGAGTTACTATCGTCGGGCTATCAATGTTTCTCACTAGTGCCATCAGAGATATCACTTTTCTGGGAAAAGAAATTTCACCTCTAACCCAGTGGCTCGTTCTTCGGTCGCTAACATTCACCGTAGGCGCAGCAATGATTGGAAACCTAGTAGTCAACGTAACTCTAGCCAAATGGTGGGTTGGAAGACGCGGCCTCATGATAGCTTCGGCCGCGACCGGTGTATCCATAGCCGGAGTAATCTACCCATTGCTAACGGCAACTATTATCGAAACCTGGGGCTGGCGAGAAGCGTGGCAAGTGCATGCGCTTCTCGCTTGGATCATCGTCTATCTAGCGGCGATGGTAATGAGAAGGCAACCAGAAGACTATGGGTTAAATCCGGATAATCGTACCGCCCAAGAAATGCAAGAAGCATCCGGATCTCTGGTTCGCGCGGACTTCGATAACTCGTTCACGCGAGCTGAAGCGCTGCGCACACCCTCACTTTACTTGCTAGTATTGGCTTTCGGAACGGCTGGCATCGGCATAACCGTGGCCCTTTCACTGCTGGTTCCTCTTGCTACAGACGCTGGATTTTCACTGATGGTTGCGGCCACGCTCACGGCAACAATGTCGCTGTGGGCAGCACTCTCCAAACCTTTTTGGGGCTATACGATCGATCACTTCGATCCCAAGAAACTAGCCTGTCTGGGGTTTACGGTCGCCGGTATTGGTTTCCTGGTCGTAGCTTTCGGAAGTCAAATGCCTGACCAGCCGACAGTAAAGTACCCAATCGAGTTTTGGAAATTCAGAGGGGAGCTACCTTTAATACTCTTATTGGGCTGCACCTTGATTGGCGTAGGGTTTGGAGGGCAAATCCCCCTACAAGAAACAATCTGGGGCTCATTTTTTGGGAGACGATACCTTGGTGCCGTGAGAAGTGTAGGTATGCCTTTCTCAATTATTTTTGGTGCCGTTGCAGCGCCAGGTGCGGCCTATTGGGCGGAAGTTCAAGGAGGTCTTGATGCCCCATTTATTGCGACAGCTATATGTTGGTTCGTAGGAGCTGTACTGGTCTTATTTATTCCAAAACCATCAAAAAACGTCGAAACATCTGAAAGTAAAACCGATACGATAAACTCAAATATCAACACCTCGGGATCTGAAGACATTATTACTGAATCTACCGCACCCCAGAGAGAATCTTCTATTTCAAGCTCCGACCGAACGCAGCTATCTCGATTATCAGAGCGAAATCGTAAACACAGGAACTATATGAGTAAGGAAGACTGAATATTATGAACAAGCTATTATGAATGTCTCTAAAACTCAGAAACAGAACCGAGGAAACTATGCCTAGCAGAAGAAACGCCATCGAATTAACAAAAGACGAGATCCTTGAGATGCTTACTACAGAGAGAGTACTGCAAGTCGCCAGCATCAACCCCGACGGTACTCCGCACCTCGCACCGATGTGGTTTGTGGTTGACGACGATGGCTCGATTTCTTTTACGACATATGGAAAGTCTCAGAAAATTAAAAACCTCGAAAGAGATCATCGAATCACTGTTGTGACTGACGCCGGTCACGCATATAACGAAGTTAAAGGAGTCTCGATCGACGGAACCGCCGAGGTAATACGCGAACCAACACACACAGCAAGAATCATGAAACTTGTCGGTCTAAAGCACAGCGATCAAATGACCAATCGAACGATTGATACTAACTCTGATAGGGATGACGACCTTCCGCCTGCGGCCTATAAACGAGTTGTTGTCAAAATCACTCCAAAGCGTTTTCGGTCGTGGGATCATGGCAAGATTTAAATGCCCATTAAGCTGGGGGCTAAGTCCGACGTCGCACTAGATGCGAAACTAGGCTCCTTAGATCCGGTAGCACTTGTCCTGCACGATGATGATATTAATTCAATGGATCACGTAGTTCAGACTTTAGTTTCAAATATTCCTGAAATCACGGCGGATGAAGCATTCGAAAAAATGCTCAAAGCACACAACTTTGGGACTGTAATTCTGGTGAAATGTCCTCTAGAACGAGCAGAACTTTATCAGCAACGTCTAACAAAAAATAATTTGATAACGACTATCCAAACCTAAAATACCCTTTATACATATTGCGAACTGATCAACTTGACCATATTCCTGATTCAGTAGTTACAATCTGACGGTAGATGTTAAAACCTATTTATGGAAGGGGTACAAAATGGCTGTAGAAAAGTTTCCAGTCGAGGCAGGGCATATTATGATGTTCGCTCGATCGGTTGGTGATTCGAATCCAATCTATGCTGACGAAAATTATGCAAAGACTACTGAAACAGGGGGGATTATTGCTCCACCCACTTTTATTCAAGCGTCTTCACAATATGATCCAGATGCATCATTGAGACCAAAAATTGGTCAGAAATGGTTCGGATCAGGTGCTAAGCCGTCAGGATCAAATGCTCCAGCTGAGGAATCACTAGCTGGAGATGCCGGTGGAACAAGTGGCGGTGGAACCGGCTTACACGGTGGGCAGCACTACACGTACCATCGAAATATGAAACCGGGTGATGTCCTAACAGCAGTCAGCAAACCGGGTCAACGCTGGGAAAAAGAAAGTAAACGAGCTGGAAAGCTCATCTTCTCCGAATCAATCACTGAATACAGCGATCAGAATGGCGAACTTGTTGTCACGGCGCGCTCAGTCGGAATTCAAACCGAACGAGTCGTTGACCAAGGATAAAACCTTAGAAAGGAAAGAAAAATGTCACTAAAAGCTACCGATATAAACGTGGGCGACGAGTATGCAGAAGTTATTGTTAATGACCTTTCAAGAACTCAATTAGTCCAATATGCTGGAACCTCGGGTGATTACAACCCGCTTCATACGGATGAATTATTTGCGAAAGAGATCGGTGGATATCCGACAGTTTTTGCTCATGGAATGCTCACCATGGGCATGACGGGGAAAATGCTAACAAACTGGGTGGGCGACGGGAGATTGAAAACTTTCGGTCTGGACTTCAGAACACAAGTTTGGCCTGGCGATACGTTAACAGCCACGGCGATAGTGTCAGAAATTAGTGAAGAAGACGGTGAACAAGTGGTTAAAGCCGATGTCACAACTAGCAACCAAAACGGTCAAGTTGTTGCAATCGGTTACGCGTCTGCAAGGTTAGACTAGCTGGATCAAACAAACGATTAGAGGCTTCACTTCTCTAATCGTTTGTTTTCCTCCAGGTAACAATAAGAATTAATAATGCATCTAACAATAAAAATAAATGCAATCAGTTCTTACGAATCGCTCGACGCCATACAGGACTAAAAGCCCAAAACCAACCAACTGCCATTTCCAATAAAATTTGCCTGGATCTTCAAGCATCAACGACCTTGCCTATCGACTTCTTAAATGAACGCCTTGATTTGATTTACCACGAAATCAAGATTGTCGTGGTGGGCGTGATGACCTGCCTCCGGTACAACTGCACTTATAGAATTTTGAAAATAGGTGTCAATTTCTTTTCCCAAAAATTCAGCTCGGGAATAGCCTGATCTATCACCCGATAAATGGAGCACTGGACAAGAAATTTTTGACCATAAAGCGGGCATCTCGTCTGCCTGCATCTCAGTGGGGGTACGCCCTCTAGCCCAAGGATCAAATTTCCAGCGATAGCCACCATCTTCCTGAATAGTTCCCCATCGTGCTAAATGTTCCGCCATTTCAGGCCTCAAATACTTATTCGATTCCAGCATTCTGTCTACCGTCTCCGAAAAGCTCTTATAAATTCTTGGCGATTGCTGCTCAATTTTTTGATAGCTCCGAGCCCATGCCGTCAAGCTCTCTGGCGTGGTTTCACCACTGCCATCTTTGCTACCGTCTAGTCGAGCGCCTGCTCCCTCAATATCTACGATTTTACTAAATTTGTCAGGAAAAATACTTGCTGTAAGGAGCGCTATCGATCCACCAAAAGAATGCCCCACAACAGTACTAGTTCCACCAATTAATTCAATGAAATTAAACAAATCTAAAACATGGTCTACTGTCGCATAGTAAGAACCTCGAGCCCATTCTGAGTCTCCATGTCCCCGAAGATCAGGCGCAAGTACCCAGTGATTTGCACTGAATTCAGCAGCTACATTGTCCCAAGTACGGGCATGATCGCGACCGCCATGTAACAATATCAGTGGCGGATTTTTGTCGCTTCCCCAACTCCAATAGGAAAGCTTAAGTCTCTGAGAATTATAAAAATGCTGCCAAGGTTGACACATACAAATTGGAATTAGGAGAATAAATTTCTACTCCCGCTCCAAACCCCCACTTTCTAACTCATTCTTTGTGCGGCCCGCAGCTGCTATGCGGGCGGCGGCGGCTTCTTCCTCGACAGCGGCTAATACTTCATCCCGCTTACGCTGCTCACCGTAACAATCCGAGCAGAGCACTGGCCTATCATCGCGTGGTCGAAACGGAACTTCAGTAAGTTTCTTGCACTGTCCGCATTCAGCCACAAATAATTGACGGGGCGTGCGACCACCATACGAAGCGTAGACACCATATCTTGGAGTGTCAGTTGACTCCATTCCAGTAGATGTCTTCTTTTGTTGACGACAATTTGGACAGCGAACAGGATCATGCTCGAGCCCCTTACTTGAATAGAATTCCTGCTCGCCAGCAGTAAATGTAAATTCGTCCGGGCAATCTCTACACTTTAGTTTTCGGTCAGTAAACGACATAACACCCCCACATATACCGTAAGTAAAACGATACCTCTAAAAATTATTCATCCACAATCTCATTGCTGAAGATTTAGCATAATGCTAATCGTCGAACTCTTCAGCGTCGAGACCAAATTCAAAAATAGGCAGTTCTAAAGAGTGTCCGTTTTTCTGTGGACAAATTGTCGCCTCACACACCTCTAGAGGTGATTTACATAACGGGCAGAGCGGTCTCCCCGACGCCACTAGCCCAGAAATATTTTTGATAAAGGTCACTGCCTGGCCTCGGGTAATCTCCATTCGAAAAGTAGGAGATGATGCTCTATCACCTGCCGATTGCTCGTCCGCTATAAAAACCAAATGCTCACGTTCGGAATTATAATCAAAGCCAGCTCGAGCGATTTGAAAGTCAATCTGTGGCTCTTCCGGAAAAGAGTCTATCGAATCGCCCTCATCTCTAACTCTGCCAGTTTGGCGAGATCTTTCAGCCAACAGTCTTGAAAATATCCTACCGATCTCTATCAACTGTTCTTTTTCCAGCCAGAGCGACGCATATTGATCTCCTACACGTGCACGTAACCTAAAATGCCGCTGCCCTGGTGGCCCCACCGCATCTGCATCAACTGCATCCACTAAACCAAAATCAATCATATTAAGAAGCGTAGGCGGTGAACCCCTTGAGGTACAACCCAACCTTTACATTCGCGATGAAATTAAGAGTACTATCTATTAACAATGGATCAGAATATTTCGTTTGCAACTGTGGAGACCATACGCACACTTCTAGATAGAGGTCAAATAACTGCAACTCAACTTCTAGAACACACATTATCTGAAATTTCCCGAACAAATCCAGCACTTAATTCATTTATCTTGATAACAGAATCATTAGCTCGGACCCAAGCCGAAGCCGCTGATGCACGAATTGAACAAGGTAAGCCAGCTAGTCCGATTGATGGAATTCCAATAGCGGTAAAAGACTTATACGACACCGCTGGAATAGTCACTGCAGGAGGCACCGCAGCATTCGAGAAAAGAACGCCTGATTACGATTCGTACGTAGTCGAAAAACTACAGCGAGCCGGAGCAATAATCGTCGGGAAAACAAATACACATGAACTAGCCCTAGGCGGTACAACCAATAATCCACACTATGGCCCGACCCGTAACCCATGGAATTTAGAAAACGTCCCAGGTGGCTCGTCAGGTGGCTCGGGCGCCGCCTTGGCATCAGGTCAGGTCTCACTGGCGCTTGGAACTGATACTGGTGGGTCCGTGCGGATTCCGTCGGCTTTTTGTGGAGTTACAGGTCATAAGCCGACATACGGCCTCGTTGGCAAAAGCGGAATAATACCTCTTTCGAAAACGCTAGATCATGCAGGCCCCATGGCCAGATCGGCCTTCGATTGTGCCCTGTTACTTAATCAAATGACCGGAAGGGATATCAACGACTCTGACAATATCAATTTTGATTCTTCCACGGACTTCACAAAAAATATTGAAAAAGATGTCAAAGGAATTACGCTAGCGATAATTCCATCTTTGCTAGTCGATAGTGAGTTGGGAGTGACTCAATCGTTCACAAAATCGATTGCAGTTCTTGAGCAAATGGGTCTGAATATAACAGAAATTGAGCCCGCGTCTAACGATAAGTTAAATACAAAAGACATAAGAAGATATGACTCTGAGATTGCTTGGGAAGAGCCTCTTCCCGCGATTATTCGTAATCTCTCACCCATCCTCTTATCGGAAGGATCTACATACATAGAAAATATTCTTCGAGCTAAACCTCATCTGATTGGTCAAGCAGTGAGAGAACGTATGATGAGAGGCATCGATATTTCTGTACATGACTACATTCGCGCTCTTGACTGGCGCAAGGAAATTGAAAGCAAATTCGAGAATTGTCTGCTTCATTCGACCATTGATGGGTACATTGTTCCCACCTCTCCGCAAGTAGCAGAGCCAATAACAAATGACCCGCATGTGGGTATAGAACCAGCAGTAAAATTTCGCAATACAAGCGTGTTCAATCACACTCGACAACCATCTATTTCAGTGCCAAACGGATTCAGCAGCGAGGGACTTCCAACAGGTTTGATGATCACAACGGCCCAAAGGAACGACGCGCTTGCGCTTCGAATAGCTCATCAATATCAGCTAAATACTGATTTCCACTTGTCGAGACCTCCCGTTAACGCTTAACTGAATAAATATGGTCGATGTTGTAGCAAACAAATTACTGACTGGTTATACATACCTCCGAATTGGCGGGGCAGCCGAATGGTTTGCTGAACCTAACAACATTGATGAACTTCAGGACTTAATCAAATGGGCCCATGAGAAAAAACTATCCGTTCGAATAATTGGGGCAGGGTCAAATATTCTAATCGCCGATACTGGCGTAGAAGGATTGGTTATATCACTCAAAATGGCTTGCTCCGATATACAGGTGAACGGAACCAATATCACAACGGGATCAGCAGTGATGCTACCTGCCCTGGCGAAGAAGGCAGCAAATTCTGGTTTGTCCGGAGCAGAATTTTGCATAGGAATACCTGGGACCGTGGGAGGCGCACTCCAATCAAACTCTGGCACAACTGCTAATTCAGACATGAGCACGATCGTCAGTCGAGTAACCGTCTTAAAAAACGGTCAACTTGAAAACTATTATCATGATGATATTGTCTGGGGGTATAGGCAAACCTCCCTCAAAAGTAGTGGTGATATCGTTATCGAGGCCCGTTTCGGCCTCGTAGGCAAATCAAACGATGCTATTCATTCCAATATGCGCGCACTGCTTGCGTCTCGAAAGGCCACCCAGCCTACGGCTGAGCCCAACGTTGGCTCAGTTTTTAAAAATCCTGATGGTGACTACGCTGGAAGACTGATCGAAGCTGCGGGCTGCAAAGGTCTTGGTACTAAGAATGCCTCGGTTAGTAAATTACACGCAAACTTCATTACCCATAATGGTAATGCTGGGTCCAATGAGATTGTCCACCTGATCACTGAGATGCAGCAAAAGGTGCAATCATCATTTGGAATTCGACTTAGCCCAGAAATTGAGTGGTGGGGCTCTGAAGCTCCACCAAGCTGCTTCGACAAATAGTTTATATCAGTGTCATATTATTGCGATGTATGATTTCCTCTCCATACTGATAACCAAGTTCGCTAAGAATTTCGGAGCTTTGTATTCCTTTAATTTGATCTAATTCGCGAGCAGAATAATTTGTGATGCCAACACCAATACGTATGCCTGATACCGAATGAATATCAACAACGTCCCCACGCTGAAAATCTCCGTCACTACCCACAACTCCTACTGGCAAAATAGATGAGCCTTTTCGCAACGCCTTCTTAGCTCCGTCATCCACTATCAGATTCCCCTTTATTACCACGTTTGACAGCAAATACCTTCGACGGCTTTCGAGTTTGCTTGACAAAGCTGGGAAGAAAGTCCCACTTCTTTCACGTGATACCGAAGATAAAACACAGTTTTCTACATTCCCATTTGTGATTAATACATCAGTACCACTTTCAGTCGCAATTTTTGCGGCTGACACCTTGGTAGCCATTCCTCCTCTGCCTCGGTCTCCGGCAGATCCAGCAATTGACGTTACGTAATCATCGACCGACACGACTTCAGTAATCAAAGTGGCTTCTTTGTTTGCTCTTGGGTCTGACTCGTACAGGCCATCTACATCGCTCAGAATAACCAATAGATCTGCATCAACCAAATTTGAAATTAGAGCTGAGAGGTGGTCATTATCGCCTATATTTACCTCGGCTATTTCATCTATGGCAACGACATCATTCTCATTAATAATTGGAACAATATCAAGCTCCAATAGCTTGAGCAGAGTGTTTCTTGCGTTCAGATAAGAAAGCCTATCGCTCACATCGCGACGAGTGATGAGTGCTTGAGCGGAGAGAATATCTAATTTAGTAAAGGCCTGCTCCCAGCCCCGCATCAATGGAACTTGCCCAACCGCCGCCAAAACTTGCTTCGAAGCGACACTTCCCGTTTCGTTAGAAAATTGATCCTTCTTGAATCGATTCAGGAGAGATAATCCCTCGGTAATTGCACCGCTTGTCACCAAAAGTACTTCATGTCCCTCATGCTGAAGCATCGAAATTTGACGAACTATGTCCTGCATCTTCTCAAAAATGACTTCATTCCCACCTTGAGTAAGTACATTCGTTCCGATTTTAACCACGACTCTATATAAATCTAAGCTATTTTTAACCAAGGCTTTGTCACTTTCATTTTGCCCAGCAACGATGAAAACATCTTACGGACTAGGGTTTGATCTACTAGAGTCTAAAGTAATAATATGCAATCTCGATACATAACATCGGAAAACGCGAAAAGTCTTATTAGACTTCTTTATTCAAGCGGCAAACGCTTCGTTCAGGTTCACGGCCCTCAACATGCCGCAGCAACTGCTTATTTCGGAATTTTTTCTTTGTTTCCATTAACTTTATTACTTAGTAGTGTTAGTGGAATTTTCTTCGAGAGTAATGCTCAAGAAATTATTATAGAGCTACTTGTAAATCAACTACAGATGAATGACTCGTCAGTTGAATCTGCACTGAAAAATTTCCTGCAGCTTGGACCCGCAGTTTTGATTGCCTCCGCACCGGCATTGATTTTGACATCAGGCACTATGACTTCTTCTTTGCGGAAAGGCTTGGATGAAACCTTTGGACCCGTGAGAAATAGATCTTT
>Ga0066372_10000083_pt1 | contig 30834 bp, 29 predicted proteins | sample Knorr_S15_td_250_FD_77011 | JGI IMG/M metagenome (GOLD analysis project Ga0066372, IMG submission 77011) | Marine microbial communities from Southern Atlantic Ocean transect - Knorr_S15_td_250_ad_251m_LV_A | ecosystem: Environmental > Aquatic > Marine > Oceanic | place: Southern Atlantic ocean... | reverse complement strand
GATTATTGAGACCGAGATAATTCCTATAAAAATGATAATAAAATAGTTGTTCATTGTTGTTCATTGAATCTGGAAGGTTCTCTCCATTTATTGTCTTCCATGGTAGTTCCTCCAATCTCGGCGGATACTTCTTTAAATTTTTCTGTAATTGGGTTATAGGTAATTATTTTGTCTTGATGCGTGGCTAGGTCAGAAGACCCTTTGCTTAACTTAATAACAGCCAGCCTCATCCCGAATCTTGTAAGCTTCATTAAAGTATTGTCTCCATAATTGAGAACCCAGATATGTCCACCGCCATGGTGGTCTGCATATAGTATTTGGAGAGGTGTATCACCAACTCTATATGTTTTGATCTCCTCACCGTCTAAAGTGATTCTCGATATTGATTTATCTCTCGCATTTGATGTCCAAACGAATTCGCCATCATATAAAACGTCGGTAGGCCATCCACCAGTTAGGTAGATTTCTCCAATGTCCCCTGATTTTGACATCCACGTAAGTGAATCATCCTCAGTACTTACAAACCAGATATTTTCACCTACAAACACCATTTTGGTTGGTCTAGTTGATACTTCATATTCATATACGAAATCACCATCTGTCGTGTATTTGGATATTGATCTTTCACTTGGTTGGGCAATCCAGACAAAATTACCGTCAAATTTCATGTCAGCAGCTTCACTTTCTATTTTTATAGATTGAAGTTCTTCACCTGCTTGATTTATCAAAGCAATCCTGTTTTCTTCAGTTAAGGAAAGCCAAATTAGATTTCCAACAACTAATGATGGGACCGGAGATGAAAAAAAGCCATCAGGTGTAGATACTATGTGTGGTAAGGACTTTATTTCATCTAAGGTGTAATATTTTTCATCAAATGGTGCAGGTGGTGGTAGATCGCCATCGACGGGACCAACTTTCCACATTATAGGGGCAGTTGAGTCAACTACCCACAAATTTTCTCCATCAAAATCCATTGCCCAAGGACCACCATCCAAAGTAATTTCACCATTTATTTCTCCGCCTAGATTCAATCTGGATAATTTTTTTTCATCAAAGCTTACAACCCAAAGAGATTCGTTGTCATACAGAATTTGTCTCGGACCATTTGGTACGGGATGAACACTTTCTATGTCTCCTTCATCATCAATTGAAGCTATACTGTCCTCGTCAACAAGGACTACCCACAAATTTTCTCCATCATACTCTAGAGATACTGGATCAAAGCCAGGATTTATCGTTTGTAGAACTTCTCCTTGCAAGTTAAGTCTTTCAACAGTATTTTCAAAATAATTAGCCACCCACAAATTTTCTCCATCATACTCCATTGCAAATGGACCAGGCATTTCACCTCCGCCCACAGGATATTCTGCTAAAGTCTCTCCACTTGACCTTGATATCTTACTAATAAAGTTAGACATTCCATTAGCAACCCAAATGGATTCGTTTTCTCGAAAAATGCTGCCTGGAGACTCTCCTGTATCAAATAATTCTAAGATTTCACCGGCAAGGCTCATTTTGGTAACGATTGGTTCAGTAAAATGTGATACCCACATAAATTCTCCATCAAAAGTTAATTTAATAGGTTCACCTTGTACTTCGATAGTCTTTACTGTCTTGCCACTCCTATCAATCTTGGAGATTAATGAGTCTTCATAATGTGCAACCCACAAATTTTCTCCATCATACTCGATATCAATAGATCTACCAGAAGTAGCGTATGGAGTTATTTTCACCCTAGAATCTTCTACTTCTAAAGAAAGTTCTTTTTGTATAATTTCTTCGTCAGTTGAAACTTCTTCTTCATTTGAACAACCTGTTGACAAGAATATTAATGCTAAGGTCAATAATAAATATTTCAGTACTTGATCCATCATAAGAATTAGGATTTAAATTTTAGATTTTGTTAAACTAGTAAACAATCTTAACACGAACTTGGTTCGTGGGCTTTGGGTTAAATAATACAATTATTGAATTTTTAGGAGCTTAATTATGAAAAATAAAATGTTTTCGGTAATTATCTCAATAATGTCCGTAATTTTGATTTCTTGTGGAGGGGAAGGCACAGAAAGTTCTGACGCCGGTGATTTTAATTTTGTAAGAATTGAAGATACCGGAAAAATTTATACTTTCGATGATTTCAAATCTATTGGATATAAAAAAGGACGGCAAGCAAAATCAGATAAGCTTCTTCCAGGTATGACTGAGGCTTATTGGGGATTTTGGAAAGTTCCACAAGCTGATTGGTCTGGAAAAGACATGATTGACTACGAATTAAGGTTTTATGCGTCACATTCAGATGCAGTTTCTATGGGGGAAGTTCCTGCTGATAGCAGGTCTGGTGCTAATGATGGTCCATCACCTGGAAAAGTTAGAAGTAAGCCTCCTGATGAAGCAGTCTGGAAAGAATTACTGAAAGAAGCTAGAGAGTGCCAAGGTGAAGGAGGACACCATACTGGAGCCTGTATCGTGCCTAAATATGGAGACTTTAAGATATTTAATAACGTGGTAATTTTGGCTCAAGGAACTAATGCTGAAGAAGCTCAGAAACATATTAATTTGATCATTATTGGATTAGCTCCTGCTCCATCTGCTTCGGAATAAACATTTCATGGTCAAGTTTTCAGTATTATCTTTCACGGCTACCTTCTTGATTTTAGCTTGTTCTGGATCAGGGAATGGATCTTCTGGAAACATGGAAGATATTATTGAAACAGCTTTCCCGAAAACCTCAAATTCAGGCAGAATACTATCCATAGATGATTTAAAGACTGTTGGCTTTAAAGTTAGGAAACAGTATAAGGAAGTTGATTTTCTGCCACCATTAAATGAATCTTGGCATGGAATGTTTAATAAGATGGATTATGAAATTCGATTTTATTCGTCTCACGAAGACGCATCCGGACAAGGTGTCGTTGATGCTGAAATTGTAACCGGAAAAGACGGTATTGTAACCGGGGATGTACCTTGGGAGGATGGGGCCAAAGACCGTAGAAGGTGTAGCAGGCCGCCAGGTCAACCACATTCTGGATGCAATTACACATCTAAGTATGGGGATTTCGTTATTTATGAAAACGTTATAGCAATGTGTGAGGGTAAGGACAAGTTGGAGTCTAGAGAAACTTGCTCTAGTTTATTGTCTCTATTATCTACACCATAACTTGTCCGCCGTCACATTGAATCGTTTGACCTGTAATATTTTTTGCATCTTCTGATGCTAGAAAAGTGGCTAATGCTCCTATATCGTCAGGCGTCTGAGCCCTTCCTAAAGGCATTACTTGCTTGAGTGATTCTTCAGAGAAAAGGTTTGTAGTTGTATCACCTTCTTTTTTTCTATTTTCAACCCATTCTTTATGAAACTGAGTGAGGATTCTTCCTGGCGCTATGGCATTTACATTTATGTTTTTTGACCCAAATTCTCTTGCTAGTGCTTGTGTGTAAGCAATCACTGCCATTTTTGTGGTGGCATAGTAGGCAGTTATATATTTTGCTGCTCTTGCAGCCACAGAGGATATGTTTATAATTTTTCCATATTCCCTTTCTAGCATATGAGGTAATACTTGCTCGGTGACACTCTGTAATCCTTTTACGTTAACTTTCCAAGTAAATTCCCAGTCTTCGTCTCTCCATCTAGTGCCAGTCGATCCGGGTGTTCCAGATACCCCTGCATTATTCACTAATATATCTATGGTCTCAGAGAAGCCAAATGCTTCTTTTATTCCAGATTTAACTTGCTCTATATCGGTTACGTTCATTTCTATGTAACAGGCTCTTACTCCAGCCGTTTTTGCCAGGTCATTTACCACCTGTTTATTACGATCGTCTAAATCAGTGACTATAATATTTGCGCCCTGTCCGGCCATCTTTGTAGATATTCCTAGCCCGAGTCCTTGTCCACCTCCTGTTATAATTGCGGTTTTTCCTGTGAGATCAGCTATCAATTCAACTCCTTACAATTAATTAAAAATAAGATCTAGATTAATGAAGTCTGACAAATAAAGAAAGAGCCCAACAAGTGGGCTCTTTCTAAAACTATTTCTAGTTAATGCTATTTAACAGCTTCTAATTTGTGAAGTACCAAAGCCCAAGTTAAGTGCCAAGATGCCTCGTTTACGTAACTGTTGTTAGGATCTGTTGGCCAGTTGTCCCAGTTTTCCCTGCTCATCACAATTCTGTGATAGAACTCAAGAACTGGTACGTCCGGTAGTTCGTCGATCCAAATTTCCATAGCGTCGTGGTAGAGAGCCATAACTGCGTCAACGTCATCTGGGTGCGTCTTTGCGACCTCGTCAGTAAGTCGATCGAATTCTGCATCTTCCCAGTGATAGAAGTTAACTTGGTGTCCACCTGGAATGTTCACAGAAGAACTTTGGTAAAGCTTCATAGTAAAGTAAGGGTCTCTTACTGAACCACCGTGTCCAAACATTAGACACTCGAAGTTACCTTCAGCCATTCTAGATGAAGCGTCAGGAGGTTGGATGTAGCTTGAGACAATTCCACCTTTCCTCAACTGCTCAGCAGTTAGAGGTCCGAGGTCAACCCAAGGGCTAAATCCGATAATTTCACAGTTGATGGTTTCACCATCTTTTTCCCACATTCCGTCAGAGTTCTTTGCGTAACCCTTAGCTTCGAATACTGCTGCAGCCTTATCAGGTGCATACAATGTAGTGTCATGGTCTCCTGTTAGAAGATCAGCCACTCCATCGAAGTATTTCTGTAGAGGTGGGTATTGTGGCATAGTCAACGGGTTAAGCGCTGCTGCACCATCATAAGCTACTTTAGAAAGTTCTTTTCTGTCTAGCAAGTAACTCATTGCCCATCGGATTTCTTTGTCGTCATATGGTCCGTATTTACCTGAGTCGTTAAACGCAAGTGATACTGGCCACCAGTCAACATATCCGTAAGGACTTTCTCTCTCTGAGTGAGTAAGAAGCTTTTCGTTTTGGCTCAAAGCCTCTTTAATAGTCTTAGGTGTAGTCATCGCAGCGTAATCTACGTCATTCTTTATAAGTGCCTGTGCAGTAGTCTGCTGGTCACCTGTACCTGGTAAGTAGATAATTCTTTCTACTTCAGGAAGTACTCCGTATCCTTTTAAGTCTGCTTTTCCTTCACCCCACCAAGAGTCAGCTCGATCAAACACTTTCTGTTCAGGTGATCCTACTGATATTCTCCAAGGACCTGTTGTTACTGGTAATCCAGCTGCAACGTCGAATGCCTTGAAAGTAGTCCAGTCCTGACCGTTAAAAACGTGTTCAGGAACCATGTAAACACCAATATCGAACTTGTATGTTAGCAAGAACATAAATCTTGGGTCTGGTCTGCTTAGTGACACCTTTACTGTGTGACTGTCAACTTTAGTAGCTGTGTTCATCACAGAATCGATGTCAGTTCCCCATCGCACTTCTTCAGCGTAATCCTTCAAAGTGTTAAGGGTGTATACAACGTCATCAGCGTTGAATTCTTCACCATCACTCCAGCTAACTCCCTTTCGAAGGTTAATTGTGAGTTCGGTGTAGTCTCCGTTCCAGTCCCAACTAGTAGCCAACCATGGAATAGTCTCGTCAGCGAAAGCGCTGAAGAAAGCTAGAGGTTCATAAATAATGTTTGGACCTCTCTGGTGGTTAGCACCAATAGCGTATGGGTTCCACAGTTCATGGTCAGTGTGTCGACCTTCAGACCCTCCTTGGAAGGTTATGAAAGTTTTCTCACGTGGAACTGCTTTTAGCCCGCCGGAACTTGCTGCTGCTTCTTCTTTTTTCTCTGTGTAAGGTGTGCTCTTTTCAATGATTTTGACTTCTGAAGTATCTGCCTTCTTAGCAGCAGGTGCTGCTGTAGAAGTAGAAGTATCTTCATCGTCGTCACCACCACAAGCTACCATAACAAGAGATAGAGACATCAAAGCTGCTAGCATCAATGATAGATATTTTCGGTTCATCTATCTTCTCCTTTATGAACGGGCCTTTTGCCCGTACTTTAGTTTGTTTATTGCCATCGTCAGGTTAACGTTAGTCTTCGGCTTTAGGCTGTACTAAGTACAAAAAGACAACCTAACACCCCTTTCGACGATTTAGGAATAATACCACAGTTTCAGAAAATGCAACATATTATTTGATTATATTTTTTACACGACAAAAATTAATACTTGAAAAAGGTTTGTAGGCAAGTTATATTTACCATGCTTAAGTCAGACTAGTTACATTTATACGGAGGATCCGTTTTTATAATGCTTTCCAATGGGAGCTCAGTCTGATTTCTTAACAAGAAGAGGGAAAGTGTAAACTTTGAGAAAGTAGAATGAAGGGTCTATAGAGTTAAATGAATTTCAGAAATATTGCCGTATCTATACTTACTAATTATGTGTTTCGCAGATTTCTGTTTTTTCTTCTTATCATCTGGATAGCTAGTACCTTAATATTCCTTATCCCCAGACTTTCAGGTCAGGACCCTGTGAAAGAGAAACTGCTACTTGAAGCCCAAAGAGGTGGTCATATGCAGGCAGGTCTTGAAGAGATGGCTGCAACTTATTCAAGAAAGTTTGGCTTGGATAAGCCTCTCATTGTCCAGTATGGACACTACATGAAAGATCTTTTGAGGTTTGATTTTGGTCCCTCGATTGCTTATTTTCCTAAATCAGTTAACTCTCTTATCGGCGACTCAGTTATTTGGACATTCGGATTACTATCCGTTTGTACATTCATAGCTTTTTTTGTTGGTACAATGGCCGGAGCCTTACTTGGATGGCCAAGATCACCTAATTTCCTTCAATATATATTTATGCCAATACTAACTCTGGCTGCTATACCTTATTATCTATTGGCTCTTGTGCTCATTTATATTTTTGCGTTCAACTTGGATTGGTTCCCTTTGTTTGGAGGATATGCCGTCGCAACTTTGCCTAATTGGAGTTTTGAATTTAGTTTGCAAGTTGCTCACCACGCAATCCTTCCAGGCGCCTCCATTGTACTTGCTTCACTTGGTTTTTGGGCGCTCGGCATGAGAGGAATGATGGTGACTAATCAAGGAGAAGACTTTATGATAGCTGCCGAGGCAAAAGGCTTGAGAGGAACAAGACTTTTCTTCAACTATGCTGTGAGGAATGCAATACTTCCTCAAACTACAGCACTTGCTTTGTCTTTAGGCACTGTTTTCACTGGGTCTGTACTTGTTGAAGTAATTTTTAGGTACCCGGGCTTAGGAAACACTCTTTATCAAGCAATTAGACTAAATGATTTTTTTGTCATAAGAGGAATGATATTCATAGTGATTGTGACTTTAGGTTTAGCAACTTTTATCATCGATGTAACTTATCCCTTACTTGATCCAAGAGTAAGTTACAAAAAGGGAGGATAACATTACTACCGAAACTACCGAAATTAAAACTCAGGATTTGACCAAAAAAACCTTCAGGCGAAGAGTCGAAGATTTTTTAAGATATGTTAGAAGGAATCCTTCTTTAGGTGTGGGCATACTTTTACTCCTTTCACTTTTATTGTTTGTTGTGATTGGGTACGCAACCTATGAAGTCGAGCGATATAGGCCGCTAAGCGGAGGTCCTGATTTGGCGCCTTTCCAGACTGACAATTACCATCCAGAAGAATTTCCTAATGGATACCCACTTGGTACAGATAGACAAGGTAGAGATATTATGGCTGTAATGATTGCAGGTATACCGTTAACACTGCAAATAGGTCTTATTGCTGGATTGATAGGTATAACAGTTGGCACATTACTAGCTTTTATATCTGCTTATTATGGAGGCGTGGTTGATCAAGTTATAAGTACGATTGTTGATGTAGGATTAACTATACCAGGCATATTAATTTTGATTGTAATTGCTGTTAACTTACAAAGTGGACTGACAGTTCCCCAGATGGGACTTGCCGTATCAGCTGTTGCATGGGTGTGGCCAGCTCGAACGATACGAGCTCAGGTATTAGTCATGAGAGAACAACTTTATGTTGAAATAGCTAGACTTTCAGGTACGAGTGGATTTTCTATAATGTTTAAAGAGATGTTACCTAATTTAGCTCCTTATATTGGAGCATCGCTTGTTGGGTCAGTTGCATCAGCTATACTTGCATCTGTTGGACTTGAAGCCTTAGGATTGGGACCATTTGATAGCCCAACTTTAGGTATGACTATTTACTGGAATATTCAATTCTCGTCCATACTTCATGGTATGTGGTGGTGGTTTGGTCCTCCGATATTGGTTCTTGCAATGATTTTCGTTGGACTCTTTTTGATGACTGCAGGTCTTGATGAATGGTCAAATCCTAGATTAAGGAAGAGAGTATGACTACTAAAACCGAATTGGGGATGGATGTTAAAGATCTTAAGGTTCATTATGACACTCCTGACGGAGTAGTAAAAGCAGTTGATGGAGTCAGTTTTTCACTTAGGCAAGGAGAAAGATTAGCCTTAGTCGGAGAATCTGGAAGCGGCAAGAGCACTCTTGCTATGGCTTTGATGAGGCTTACTAGGCCGCCAGGCAGAATTGCTAACGGACAGGTTTTTGTTGGTGGAACTGATGTGTTGGATCTTGATGACGAAGAGATGAGACTTCATAGGCTCAATGAATTGTCTCTTATACCTCAAGGTGCAATGAATTCACTTAATCCTGTAATGAAAGTGAAAAACCAGCTGTTAGATGGCTTGTATGACCATCAAGTCAGTAAATCTGACAAACTATCTAAAGAAGAAGAAGTGGAAATTGTGGCAAGCTTACTTAAGGCTGTTGATTTAGCCCCACAAGTTGCAGAAATGTATCCGCATGAACTTAGCGGAGGAATGAAGCAAAGAGTGGCTATCGCGATCGCGACCTCGATGGAACCAAAAGTCATAATTGCTGATGAACCCACTAGTGCACTTGACGTGGTTGTTCAAAGAAATGTAATGCAGACTTTAGGGAGACTGCAAGAAGGCCTGCATGCTTCCATTATTTTAATTGGACATGATATGGGATTAGTAGCTCAATTTTCTGACCATGTTGGCGTTATGTATGCTGGCAGGTTGGTTGAAATTGGACCTGTTAAAACTGTATTTAAATCCCCTAAGCACCCTTACACAAGATTGTTAATTAAGAGTCTTCCTACGTTGACTCGAAAAAAGGAATTTATTGGTATTCCAGGATTACCAGCTACTCTGTTGGATCTCCCTGAAGGGTGTGCTTTTTGCTTAAGGATCGATAAAGAGAATACAAACTTGATACCTTGGGTTAAAGCAGGAGAGGATCACTATATCCAAGATTGTAAGAATTGTGCTGACTATGGTAAATAAAATGATGATTCAGGAGATAATTTAATGGCGTCAATTCTAGAAGCAAAAAGCGTAACTAAAGTATTTGGTGGCGGATTTCTTAGTCGTGAAGAAGAAAATGTAGCCGTAAACAATATCTCAATGAAACTTGATAAAAAAGCGCCAAAAATAATTGCTGTTGCTGGCGAATCTGGCAGTGGAAAAACTACTTTAGCGAGACTATTATTAGGAATTGCTAAACCTACTGAAGGTTCTGTTGAATATGATGGTAAAGATGTATCTACTTTTACTAGACTTGAGAGAAGGGAATTCAGGAGAGAAGTTCAACCAATTTTTCAAGACCCTTATGGATCATATAACCCCTTCTACAAAGTCGACCACGTTCTTTTTACCCCCATAAATAATTTTAATATGGTTGAATCTCGTGAAGAGGCGGTAGACATGGTTGAAAAAGCACTTGAGGTTGTGGGCCTAGTTCCCGCTGAAACTTTGGGGAGACTGCCTCATCAACTAAGCGGAGGCCAAAGACAGAGAGTTATGGTAGCACGAGCATTACTATTGAAGCCAAAAGTGATATTAGCAGATGAGCCAGTATCTGCAGTTGACGCATCTTTGAGAGCTACAATCTTAGATGCAGTTTCCAGACTTAATAAGGATCTAGGGATTGCAATCGTCTATGTCACTCATGACTTGACCACTGCTTACCAAATTAGTGACGAAATAATGATTTTATACAAAGGTAACTTGGTAGAAGCTGGTTCTGTAGAAACAGTAATAAAGAAACCTAAGCATCCCTATACACAACTTCTTATTGATTCTATACCAGAAGCTGACCCAAATAAGAAATGGGGTAATTTAGACATGTCTAAAACACAAGAAAAGATATTGACTGCCCCTGCGATTGGGTGGAGATAAATGAGATGAATCATAAATCTCTGCAAATGATTTGTGAGTTCAAAATTCTGCCATAAAATATCGTGGTATCTATTCACCAAGAGGTAATTTTAGTTATTGATGTTGGAACATCTTTCGTCAAAATTGGTCTCTTCGACAAAGGTGCAAATCCACTTGAAAATCATCAAATTAAGTTTGAGCACTGGATGACTATCAAGTCTGATGGAACTTATGTTTTTGATGCAGAAGAATCTGCGAGAATAATTGAAAGAGGTATTGATGAACTTCTTTCTCAAACTAACAATGCCTTCGAAATTATTTCAGTTGCTACGGACACTATGGCAAGCACTATACTTGCTTTAGATAAAGAAGGCTCACCACTTACACCTGTATTTACTTATGCTGATACTAGATCATATGAGCATCTCTCTAAACTAAAAAAAGGAGTTAATCAAAAGAAATTTTATGATGAGACAGGATGCCCGATGCATACATCATACATCCCTTCAAGAATTTTATGGTTCAACGACAAATGTCCTGAATTAACTTCTGAGGTTAACATTTGGACTGATTTTTCTAACTATCTTTTTCGCAGGTGGTTCAAGGATAGTAACATTCCAATCAGTTACTCTGTTGCTAGCTGGACTGGCATATTGGACAGGAAACGACTATGTTGGCACGATTCTGCCTTAAAATTTATAGGCCTTGATAAGAATCAACTACCTTCTTTGGATCCTTATACTAAAAACGTATCGGGTCTAAATTCAGAATATGCGAAAAGATGGAGTATTTTGTCAGATGTGCCATTTTTTCTCCCAGTAGGGGATGGCGCTTCATCCAATGTTGGAGTTGGATGTAATTCTGGAAATAAAATAGCCCTTTCTATAGGAACAACTGGAGCACTAAGAGTTTTGACTGACAATTTGTCTGTAAAAATACCTCAAGGATTGTGGGCATATAGGCTAGGCGAGCAATTTTCTCTCCTAGGTGGCGCATTTTCTGAAGGAGGTAATGTGGGGCTATGGTTAAAGAGACTGATGAATATTCAAGTAACGACGGACAATTTGACCATTAATCAATCAGATTCTGAATTAGAAAATGCCTTGTCTAGAGCAAAGCCTGACCATCATGGATTAACCGTTCTGCCTTTCTTAGCTGGGGAAAGATCTATAGGGTGGGCTGAGAATGCAACAGGCACTCTTTCAGGAATAAGACTTTCTACTACTCAGACTGATATATATCAAGCATTTCTAGAAGCCATTGCGTATAGGTTTGGTTTAGTTTCTAAGAGGCTTTTAACTGTTCTTTCTGGTGATTGTTACGTGATTGCTTCAGGAGGAGCAATACAGTCGTCTAAATATTGGCTACAGATGCTTTCAGATGTACTCGGTATCCAGGTTGGAGTATCTAATGTTACGGAAGACACAGGAAAGGGAACCGCGATACTTGCTCTAGAAGCCTTAGGAATAGCGAAGTCGATAAACGATTTTAAATTTGAAATCTCGGATATATATGAGCCTGACGATAAAAAAATGATAATTTATCAAAATGCAATGAATAGACAAGAGGAGCTATATTCCAAAATCTTTACTTAGCCTTCTTTATATTATGTCCACCAAATTGATTCCTGAGAGAGGCTAGTACCTTGAAACCAAAAGAATCTTCATTTCTTGAATAGAATCTTGAATATAATGATGAAGTTATAGCGTGAGATGGCACATCTAGATCGATACTTTCTAGGATCGTCCATCTACCTTCTCCAGAATCTTCAACGTAAGGAGCTACATCGGATAATTCTGAATCTTCACTCAATGCGGAATCCATTAGGTCTAATAACCAAGACCTGACTACGCTTCCATGTCTCCACAATGATGAAATCTTATGTAAGTCTAAATCGAATTCATTTTTTGCATGCAATATCTCGAACCCTTCTGCCATCGACTGCATCATTCCATACTCAATGCCATTGTGTATCATTTTTACGAAATGACCAGCGCCGCTTTCCCCCATATAATCTGATCCCGAAGGACCAGCTGCTAGTGATTTAAATAAGGGCTTACAATGATCATATGCCTTTTTATCTCCGCCGATCATCAAGCAATAACCTTCTTCTTCTCCCCATACACCTCCGCTGGTTCCCGAATCTAATAGAGATATTCCAAACTCTTTTAATTTTACAGCTCTTTTGATAGTTTCTTTATAATAAGAATTTCCTCCGTCTATTATGATATCTCCCTTATTCAGGGCGGTTGATAAATCTTTGATCGTAGATTCAGTAGCACTACCTGAGGGAACCATTACCCATATGACTTTTTGAGGTTCACTAGTTAATTGATCTACTAAATCTGTGATCGAATTTGAACCACTTATTCCAGTAGAATTGTAATCTACATTCTTCCATTGAGAGTCATATCCGAAAACAGAATGACCTTTTTTTATGAGTCTCTTGGAGATACCTAGTCCCATTTTCCCTAATCCTACTATTCCTATTTCCATTTTAGTGCTTTGCTCCTTTCAATTATATATACAGTCCTTCTCAGTTTCTGAATAGCTTTAAAGTCACCTATTAGTTGAGATTGGAATATCCTTTGTAAGTCAGCATACATTGGTTTATCTCTATAATCACTTGTATCAGAGTAAAGGTAAATGAATTTTGCCTTCGGTCCACCTTTCTGTAATTGCCCAGTTGAATGTAGATAACTGGGACCATAACCTACTACGTAGTCATAGTGCCAGTATTTGGATTTCATCTTGTTAGTCACATCTCTTAAATTACATGAAGTATCTGATACGTTGTTTAGAAAATCAGATGTGTATGCATTTATATATATCAATTTTTCTTTGCTACTCTTTTTACTAAATAATTCAAGTATTTCCTCTATGGATGAATTAGAAATATTTTCTTCGATCCATCCATCCGAATATTGGTTGCTATCATTTAAGATTTTGAGTGTATTAATTTTCGAACTCTGTACGTCTGGTTCATCAAATGGAAATACACCTAAAGTTTTGCAAGCGATGGATACTGAAATCTGCCAAGCAAGCATATCTTGAAATACATTATTTATATTATTTTTTACACACCCAACCATAAGTATGGGAGTGGTGATTTTAAGGTCAAGATATTTATCAATTCGATCAGTGATGATAGGTGTCGTTGCTGATTTATCATGAAGATTTCGAGTTTCGCCATTAAATGCGTAGTTCAAGGGGATAATACCTGTACCATCCTTTCCAGATGATTCTGCAATTAGTTGTTCTATCCACTTGTATAGCTCTGGCATCAGATCAATGAGTATTCTCTTTTTATTTTTTATTGAATTTAATAACAAAGCAGTTAATTTTATTGCTTTTTTATTAACTTCATCCTTATCATTTATTTTCATTATCGCCTCAGGTTTTATACCCATAATGAGTGCAGGCAAAACACCAAAAGCAGTAGCTGAGGAAAATCGTCCTCCAACATCTTTTGAGCCCTCTAAAATGTGAAGGAAGGAATTTTTTTCTGCGAAGCTTTGAAGAGGAGTTTCCTTGTCTGAGATAGATATAAAATGGCCACCAAAGTTTTTTATACCGGAATCCTTTATCATCTTGATAAAAAAATGCATCAAGTTTTCTGTCTCAAGAGTAGTGCCTGACTTACTCATAACTATAAATATAGTAGATTTGAGATCTAACTGCTGTACCATGCCATCTATAACTTCTGGGTTTGTCGTATCTATTGTGAAATGTTTGTCATAGGAATTTAGGTATTGTTGAATTACCTTGGCAGTTTGAATACTTCCCCCCATTCCGATAAAAACTATGCTTGAAGGGTTTCTTTGCTCTATATCTCTGGCAACTTTCGTGCACTTATCTATAACTGATATTGTAGATTCAAATTTATTTATCCAACCTAATCTATTAAATGGCTCAATGTCATTTGATATCCAAATATTTTTTTTGTTACGGAGATCTTCTAGATCTTTATTTATCGAAATATTAGTGCCTTCATCTATTTGAAGGTTAAGAAGACGATATTTTGAATCCTTAATCAATAATTAGAAGTTTTGGAGTCTATTTCTTCAAGAAGCGAATCAAAAGACTCTCTAAATAGTCTTATTCCGTCATCTAGCAGGGTAGTAGTTATGTCATCAATATTCAGAACCCCATCTACATCATTCATTACTTTTTTGTAGCCCTGTAGCTTAGATTCAATCTTGTTTTCATATTTGTTTGAGTTATCTTTTATTGTAGCTAAAGTTGCCTCTGGCAAGGTATTAACTGTGTCTTTCCCAATTAAATTTTTTACATAGATCAGTTCATCATAAGAAGGGTTTTTTGCAGAAGTTGATGCCCAGAGAAGTTTTTGTTTGTTGGCCCCTAGATTTTCTAAGTACAAGAAGTCCTCATCAGAGAAAATCTCCTTGTAGTCTTGATACGCAAGAACAGCATTAGCAATTGCTACTTTACCTCGGTTTGCACTTAGTTCATCAGTTATAATACTATCTGCTGCAGTGTCTATTCTGCTTATAAAAAATGACGCTACAGAACTTACAGATTTAATTTTTTCAGGGTTCGTCTTACTTATATAACGGAGACCTTTTATGTATGCTTGGGCGGCCTTTCTGTACATATTTCTGCTGAAAAGAAGAGTTACATTCACATTTATTCCACTGCCTATCAAGTTCTCTATAACAGGAAAACCTGCTTCAGTACCAGGGACTTTTATCATCACATTAGGCTTGTTGATAGACTGGCTGAGATATCTTCCTTCTTCTATACTAGCTTCTGTGTCATTAGCAAGTTTTGGGTCTATCTCAATACTTACAAATCCATCTGTTCCATTTGAATTATTAAATGTAGGTAATAATACATTGCAAGCATCTGATATGTCCTTTATCGAAATAGCCTGAAATATTTTTTTTGGATTTTTTTCTCCAGAGTCAAATATGTCCTTGATTGACTGGTCATATATATTTTCGCTTGCCAAAGCTTTTTGAAATATTGAAGGGTTTGATGTTACTCCAGTGATACCATCATCTACTTTTTCTTGCAGTTCACCTGACCTTACCATTTGTCTTGAAATTGAATCTAACCAAATCGATTGGCCGAAAAACTTTATTTTACTTAGTTCATTGTGCATTATTCACTCGATTGTTCTATTTCGACTACTTTCTTAAGTCTTCTAATGTATTTATCGTCTTCTAAAAATTCAGCATCTAAAAATTCAGATAATATATTTTCAACGATGCTGTGGTCAACTATTTTGGCTCCAATGCACAATACATTCATTGCATCGTGCTCAACCCCTTGTCTTGCAGAATAAGTATCATGGCAAAGTCCAGCTCTAACACCTTTAACTTTATTTGAAGCGATTACTGCACCTATACCGCTTCCGCAGAGTATTATACCTTTTTCCACTGATTTATCTGCTACAAGATTAGAAACTGCTACTGAAAAATCTGGATAATCATCGTTCGGATCGAATTGAAATGCACCTACATCAGTTATATTGTGTTTTTCTGATTGTAAAAAATGAATTAATTTTTTTTTCAACTCAAATCCACCATGGTCGGATCCGATAGATATTTTCATTCTAAGTCAACTCCTCAACAGTCTTTTTGATATGCTGAGTATATTTTCTACTGAAAATCCTTTTTTTTCTAGTACAATTTTCCCGGGTGCAGAAGCACCGAATTCGTCTAGTCCCACCGAAAATCCATGATCACCTATATATTTTTGCCACCCAACTGTAGTTCCTGCTTCTACTGAAATTCTATTTTGGACTTTCTGCGGTAGTACTTTGTTTTTGTATTCTTCTGTCTGTTCATCAAATAATTTCCAACAGGGCATTGAAACAACTCTAACTTTGAGACCTGTTCTTGACAGTATTTCTTTTGCTTGCAGGCATAAGTGAAGTTCTGAGCCTGTGCCAATTAATATTAAGTCTATATCATCTTCTTCTATGTCAGCACCATAAGGATGTACTATATACGCACCCTTTTCTACGCCTTGTAATGTTTCATTTATGATTGTAGGAACTGTCTGCCTTGTCAGGACAAATGCTGAAGGGGATTGAGTAAGTTTTAAAGCAGATTGATAACAAACAACTGTTTCATAATAATCTGCAGGCCTGAAAACATATAAATTCGGTATGAGTCTTAATGACATAAGCTGTGATACAGGCTGGTGGGTTGGTCCATCTTCTCCTAAACCAATTGAATCGTGGGTAAAGATATAGAAAACTTGTAATCTACTTAGTGCAGCCAGCCTAATGGAAGGTCTCATATAATCTGAGAAAATGAGAAATGTACCCGCGTAAGGCAAAAAATTAGAGTGAAGTGCGATTCCATTATTTATTCCACCCATGGAATGCTCTCTTACTCCATAGTGAATATTTATGCCATCAAAATTATTACTACTTATTGAACTTGAATTATTTATATATGTCTTGGTAGATCCAGCTAAGTCAGCAGAACCTCCAATCAGCCATTCATTATTTTCAGCTAATTTGTTTAAAACCATTCCTGATACGTCACGGGTCGAATAATCTTTTTCCTCATTTAGGTCTAGTGCCTTTAAGGTTTTAGAAGCCCAGTCTTGTTCTAATTTATCTGTTGTAATTTTTGTTAAGTTTTTAGATGTCCAATTCTTATAATAATTTATTTTCCCTTTAGTAATTTCTTTAAAGTGTTCATTAACTTCTTTAGGAACATTGAAAGGTTCATGGTGCCAATTTAATGCCTTTCTGGTAAGTTCGACTTCGTCTTCTCCTAAGGCTTCTCCGTGGGCGGTTTCTTTTCCAGACTTATTAGGGCTGCCAAACCCTATTTTTGTTTTGAGTATAAGTAAAGAAGGCTTGTCATTTTCCTTTGCATCAGTTATTGCTTGTGAAATTTTTTCAGAATCTTCTCCGTTTATTTCATTGATTACATGCCACCCATAAGCCTCAAACCTCTTTCCTACATTTTCTTGAAAAGTTAGGTCTGTAGATCCTTCTATAGAAATTTTGTTAGAATCATAAATATATATAAGATTATCCAGTTGCAGGGTCCCTGCAATTGACGCTGCTTCAGCCGATATACCTTCCATTAAGTCTCCGTCAGATACAATTGCATATATTTTATGGTTAATATCAGGGTATTTTACTGCTAGTTTTTTTGAAGCTATTGCCATTCCAACTCCATTTGCGAACCCTTGCCCTAGAGGGCCGGTTGTAGCTTCTACGCCAGAAGTTAAACCAAATTCGGGGTGTCCAGGTGTTATACTGCCATATTGTCTAAATTTTTTTAAATCCTCTATGGACACGTCATATCCGGTTAAATGTAGCATTGAATATAACAATGCTGAAGCATGGCCTGCCGACAAAATAAATCGATCTCTATTAATCCATTCTGTATCTTTGGGATTAAAGTTAATGTGATCCCGCCACAGAATGAAAGCTAAAGGGGCAAGGCCCATTGGTGCACCTGGATGACCTGAATTTGCTTTTTGAACCATGTCAATAGATAAAAACCTTATCGTGTTTATGCACTTGGCTTCTATTGTTTCTTCAAAACTCATTTTGCCCCAACAGTGTTTGTTTTCAGTAAATATAGTGAAGATGTTGCTGTAATAAAAAGCTGTGACTTATCTTCGCCTCCAAAAGTACAATTTGCAACTCTTTCTGGCATGTTAATAGCACCTAAGTAGCTTGCAGTATCGTCATAAATATGGATCTTTTGTCCAAGAGGATCGCATATAAAAAGATTTCCTTGGATGTCAGATACCATTCCATCAGGAAAACCTCCTTCAATTTCACAGAATATTTGTTCGTTTATTGGCTTTCCTTCATCTGACAACGTGTATCTTTTTACATGATGAGGTTTTGAGAGATCAATTTTACCAGGTGAAGCTGCTCCGCTATCTGCGACATAAAGGAAATTTTCGTTGGGGGAAAACACTATACCATTTGGTTTATCGAAATTATCAAGTATTTTTTCGACAGTTCCATCTTGTAAGACTTTAAATACAAAATTTCCCTCTTGCTCACTAGATGCTTTAGTTCCTTCTTCATTGGTTAATATTCCATAAGGAGGGTCGGTGAACCAAATTGTTCCGTCCTTCTTAACAGCAACATCATTAGGAGAATTGAATTTCTTTTCTTGGTATTTGTCCGCGATAATAGTTATGTGACCATTTTCTTCTTCTCGTATAATTCTTCTGAAACCATGCTGGCATCTTATTAATCTTCCTTCGTTATCTAAGCAATTTCCATTATTGAAACCTGAAGGATCTCTGAAAATTTCTGACAAGTTACTTTTTTGATTATATGAATACATCTTGTTACTTCTCACGTCGCTCCAGATGAGATTGCCTTCCTTCCATACAGGACCTTCAGCCCAAACTGTCCCACTGAACAATTTTTCTAAGCTTGAATCAAAAGGAATTATTTTTTCAAAATTATTTGAAACTGGGATAGTTGACATCAAATTCCTTTACCTAGCTCTATAGTCTGGCGCTACGATTGGAAGTTCGTTGACTACTGTCATATCTTGAAGTCTAGACTTAATCGCTTCACTTATTTGTGGATTGAAGACTAACCCATCATTAATATTACTTGCTCGTGTAGTTATTACTGTAGGTAGTTCTGAGTTATGCCTGCCAACGATTATTTGATAAATCTTTTCTTCAGCCCAATGACTACTTGCTTGAGAGCCCAGATCATCAATTACCAAGAAAGGGCAGTCAATTAGAAAAGAGAGGAATGCTGAAGGATTTTGACTATTAGAAGATGGTTGATTGAAATTCCTTAGTCTTTCAAGAATGTTTGGTAGAAATCCAAAATATAGCGATTGGTATGATTTGAGCCTTTGCCCTGCTATTGCTACAGCTAAATGTGTTTTCCCAACTCCAGTTGGTCCTGTCAGGACAAGCCATCCTTCCAAATTATTAGAGTATTTCTGTACAGTCTCTTTTGCTTCTTCGAGGTTAGAATTTACTGAATCTGTTTTGAATGACTTAAAAGTCATCTTCTTCATCATAGCTGGCGTGATGTCTCCAATGTCTTCTACTTCCCTTAAAATTTGTTTCTGTTTATTGATTACTTCTTCCTTAACACAATCACAGAGAATTAACTTTCCTGAATTTAATCCATTTTCTTCATACCTTGGTTTCACCCAAAGTAGATCATCACAATCAGAACACTTAATCAAGTTTTGACCCTTTCTTTGTTTTTCTTTCTTGCTGCTTTCTTCTGACTTCTTGTAGATATTCTTTTGACCTGAAATAGTCACCTGATTCTGAATTTTCTGTAGTTCGTGATTTAACTCTTTCATGTTTTATATTTTGCCTTTTAGCTCTGTCCATCCAGTTTCTCCACCCAAGCTTCCAAGTCCCTTTTCTTTTCGTCTTTAGTTTTCTTTTTCCACTCCAATAATAAACGAATTTCTTAGCTTCATCTATAATTCTCAATGATTGATAATCTTCATCAATGTCATTTATAAAATTAGAATCTGCTTCAGATATATCTACTTCGTCTAGTCTGTCTAAAATTAGAAGCCATTCAGGTAGTTCTTTTTCCCACAGTAAGCTTTGCTTTTCTTTCATCCAAATTAAACTTTATTTTTAGTTCAACAGTCTCTTATTTTTTGCAGATCTGAATCTTGCAAATTTATCATCGACTGTTAAAGATATAGTACCAATGGGCCCATTCCTATGTTTCGCAACTATAATTTCAGATTGACCCCTGGGATAAGGTTCACCAGCTGATACGGACCTAACCCACTCTTCTTCGGTTACATATTTTTCTTCTCTATGGATGAACGCTACTATATCTGCATCTTGTTCTATACTTCCACTTTCTCTTAGGTCTGATAAAACAGGTCTGTGACTCTGCCTTTGCTCTATAGACCTACTTAGTTGCGAAACCGCTAGAACTGGAACATGAAGATCTCTTGCCATCCCCTTAAGTGCTCTTGATATTTTACTAACTTCTTGGGCTCTATTATTATCACTTATTCCTCGGCCACCATATATTAATTGCATGTAATCAACAACAATAAAATCTAGGCCTTTTTCTTTCTGAAGTCTTTTTGCTTTTGCTCTCATCTCCGAAACTGTTTGAAAAGGTGTATCATCGATTGATATTGATAAGTCAGACAGCCTACCAATTGCTTCTGATATCCGAGCTTCATCAGCGGGCGTAATTAGCCTCTGTCTTATTCTGTTAGTTTCTATCAGGGCTTCAGCAGATAGTAGCCTCATAGCGATCTGATCTCTTCCCATTTCTAAACTGTACATAGCAACCTTATGTCCGTTTCCTGCTACATTTCTGGCTATGTTTAATGCTAGGGTACTTTTACCAATACTTGGACGTGCTGCTAGCACTATCATGTCTGATCTATTCAGTCCTCCAAGAAGGCTATCTAGATCTGAGAACCCAGAGTCTAATGGAGCCGTCATACTTTGGTCAGTATCATCTTCTACTGCTAGATATACGTCTAGAGGTTCTTTTATATGAACAAAGTCACGAGAGTCGTGAAGGTTTCTAATGTCGTAGATTATTTCTTCGGCTTGTGATAGTGCTTGGTCTACGTCGGGAGAATCTCCGTATCCAATAGTAGCAATATCTGAGGCTGCATTAATCAATTTTCGAGATGTAGCGGTCCTATGAACAATTCTTGCATAATGTTCTATATGAAGATGTGTAGGAACTTGAGACACTAAATAAGTTAAGTAGCCTCTTCCTCCGTCTATTTCAGGCAGGGAACCTGTTGAATCCAAGTAGTCGCCCAGAGTCTTTTCATCTATTGCTGTGCCACGATCAAGCATTTCTATGCAAGACTGATAGCAAACAGAATGTGCCTTGTTAAAAAAATGTTCTGGCATTAAAAATCCAGAAATTTTTACCACCGAGTCTCCGTCAATGATTATTGAACCTATTACAGCTGTTTCAGCGGCTATATCGTGAGGTGGCAGTTTTTCACCTAGCAAATTATTTATCCTTTTTCTTCAACGTCTTCTTGTGGAACGTCTTCTTGTGGAACGTCTTCTTGTGGAACACTCTCGTCAACAATTTTAACAACTTCTTCTTGCGGAACACTCTCGTCAACAATTTCAACAACTTCTTCCGAGAGAATAACCGTGTCAGATTTGACTGTGATTTTTACTTCACTATCTACTCCTTCAAATAGTTTGATAGGTATAATATAGTCACCTATCATTTTTATAGGATCTTGAATTCTTATTGATCTGCGATCAATGACAACAGACTCTAAGTTTGCTTCGATAGCACTTGATATTTGTGCACTTGTTATTGATCCAAATAATCTTCCCGTTGGACCTGTTTGAGCTACGATATCTAACTTTAGATTATCAATATCTTTTGCTACCTTCTCCCATCTCTGCTTCATGTCAAGTCGCCTTACTTCTGCTTCTTTTTTTAACTTTTCTATTCTTACAATTGATGATTTATTAGCTCGTTCAGCGATTCCTTGAGGGATTAGATAGTTTCTAGCAAACCCTGACTTTACTTCTTTTATTTCTCCTGCCATAGCAGTCGGCAAATTATCTTTTATAAATAAAACTTTCATTTCTGTTTTTATCCTCTAAGGCTTTCCTACTTCGATAAATTTTATATAAACTATTCTTAAGCTATTTATAGATTTAGAATGATTGATAAATAATATATCAGTTACCTAAAAACATAAATAATTTACTTAAACATTAGCTGTCAGGAGCATATATGGCATTTGAATTTATTAATAAAAAGGGAGATCGTAAGCCAAAATTAACTCCCAATATAGAAGATTATAATGATTTTGTTGATCAATTTGATTGGAGTGATGTTTATGAAGAAATTTCTTGGCTACCTGGAGGAGGACTGAATAATGCCTTTGTTTGTATAGACAAGCATGTCCTTGAGGGAAAAGGTCAAAAAATAGCTATGATTTGGGAAGGCAAAAATGGAGAGGAAGAAAAGTATACTTTCGAGGAAATGAAATCCCAAACAGACAAATTCGCAAACGTTTTAAAGAGTATTGGGATAGAAAAAGGTGACCGTGTTTTTGTATTTATGGATAGATTGCCGGAATGTTATTTCTCTGTTTTTGGAGGACTTAAGATAGGAGCAATTGTTGGGCCTCTTTTTTCTGCTTTTGGACCTGATCCTGTCAAAGATAGAATGAGTGATTCTGGTGCGAAAGTTCTTGTTACTCAGCCGGAACTTAGAAAAAAAATTGGAGGGATACTAAAAGAATTACCAGATCTTGAAAAAATCATCGTAGTTAATAAGAATGGGCGAGAAGAAAACCCTCTAGTAGGTTCTGACTTGTCTTATGAAGAACTTATGTCGAATGCAGAACCTATTGAATCTATAGAGAATACTTCTCAATATGATTATTCAATTATGCACTATACTTCTGGCACTACCGGTAAGCCTAAAGGAGCACTTCATAGGCATCAATCTATTATTCAACAATTTGCTACTGGTAGGTGGGCTCTTGATTTTAAGCAAGATGATATTTATTGGTGCACTGCAGATCCTGGCTGGGTTACAGGTACTTCTTATGGTATGTTTGCTCCTTGGAGCAACGGCATTACTCAGGTGATTTATGAAGGAGGTTTTTCGGCTACAAAATGGTATGGTGTAATCGAAAAATACAGTGTAAATATCTGGTATACCGCTCCAACTGCGATCAGAATGCTTATGAAAGCTGGCGGGAAGCCAATTCAAGATCGTGACCTTACTTCTTTGAGATTTATAGCAAGTGTTGGAGAACCTTTAAATCCTGAAGCGGTGGTATGGGGTAATGAAAACTATGAAATGCCGATACACGATAACTGGTGGCAAACTGAAACTGGTGCAATAATGTGCGCCAATCTTCCATCAATGCAAATAAGACCTGGAAGTATGGGTAGACCGATGCCTGGAATAGAATTAGCAATACTTGATAAAGATTTAAAAAAACTCCCTGCTAACGAACCTGGAATACTTGCAGTGAAGCCAGGGTGGCCCTCACAATTTTTTGCTTACTGGAAAAATGATGAGCGGTATAATTCAAGATTCAAGAGAGGGTGGTATATAACAGGAGATGAGGCTTATATGGATGAAGATGGATACTTTTGGTTTCAAGGTAGATCAGATGATGTTATCAATACAGCTGGGCATTTAGTGAGCCCATTTGAAGTTGAAAGTACCCTCATAGAACATGAAGCAGTAGCTGAAGCAGGCGTTATTGGCATACCCGATAAATTAGCAATGGAAGTTGTTAAAGCTTTTGTATCTTTGAATAATGGGTATAAATGGGATACAGAACTGAGAAGAAACTTGATGAGATTTTGTAGAGACAAATTATCGTCCGCGGTTGCTCCTAGGGATATTGCTTTTGTAGAAACTATGCCAAAAACTCGCAGTGGCAAGATCATGCGACGTTTGTTAAAAGCTAGAGAATTGGGACTACCAGAAGGTGACACTTCAACGCTAGAAGATGACTAGTTGACAGACTTGTACTTTACTTTAATTAATACCCCATCTTTTATGACATCTTTTGGATTAAAGGTAAGATTTCTTATGTGATTAATAGGGTTGCTTTCGAATGAAACAAAGTCTGCAACATAATTTTGCTTTATTCTCCCCGTGTTTTTTTCTATTCTCAGAGCCTCAGCATTAACTGTAGTTATGCTTCTCAGTGCCTTCCAATGGTCAAATCCAAGCCATTCAACATGTGCCCACGCACTGGCCACTGTTTTGTTAAATGCTGCCTTAGACATTCCCATATCTAGGGCACCTATAATTTTTACTCCATCCTCATCCAGGATCCTAAAAATTTCTATAATTTCTTTCAAGTTTGGCTCTGTCTTGCTTACATTAGGATTTGGCTCTCTTTGTTCTTCTCCACGAATTTTTGATTCGTACTCTAATAGATGCTTTGAAATCGTAGAGTCAACAAATATATTTCGATCGGCCATAATTTTTGAATATTTCTTGTCAAATGAATAAGCTTTTTCTGTAGATTTATCAAACCACCTTCCATGTATAATATTGTGAACCCCCATTTCTACACATGCCACAGTTGATTCTTTAGATAATGTATGTGCACACAAATAAGTGCCGTTACTTTCACAAAACTCTACTGTATCTTTAATAATACTGGGCGAGTATTGAGATATTCTTGGATTTGAGCTTGGCGTAAAATATCCTCCAGAAGCCATTATTTTTATATGAGTCGCACCTAGATTTAATTGATTTTCTATTACCTTAAAAATTTCTTGACTAGAATTTGCAATGGTACCGAAGAACCAGCAATGACCTTGATCTATAGTAATTGGAGTACCAGTAGGTAAGATCTTTGGACCTAATATTTTCCCTCTGTCAATATCTTTTTTGAGATCAAATATTAAATCATTCGGCGCCCCTAAATCCCTCATAGTAGTTACGCCAGATAAAAGCGCTGTATTAGAATTTATCTCTGCTCTTTTTCTTATTTGCTTAGGCGTCTCCTTAAAGTAGAGGTCATAGGCAACTGGTGTTGCAGAGAATTGAACGTGGGCGTGCGTTTCGATAAGCCCAGGCAATAAAAAGCACCGACCTAAGTCAGTCAGTTCAAACTTACTAATAATTTCAGTGGTAAGTTTGGAGTTATGTATTATTTCTTTTATTGAACTCCCCTCAACTACTACAGAGTGATTTTCGAGCCATCCATCCATTTTTTCATTCGCAATATGAGATGCAGAAAAGATTTTATGTTTTGATATTGTCATTTAATTTATGATTGTTAAACTAATGATAAATTTCATCCATATAAATTACAAAGGAAAAATAAAAATGAAAAAAACAATATATTCTGAATTAGGAATAACCCCAATTATAAATGCTATTGGGAGCGTCACTTTGTTAGGTGGCTCTACTCAACCTTCTGAGGTTGTAAAAGCAATGGACGAAGCTCAAGATATGTATGTTCCAATGGATGAACTGGAAGAGAAAGCAGGAGCATACATAGCAGGTATGTTTGGTGCAGAGTCGTGCTACATAACTTCTGGAGCAGGGTCAGCTCTAACGCTGATAACTGCTGCTTTTATGGCTGGTGATGACGATGATTTAATTGTTCAACTTCCTGATACTACTGGCATGAAAAATGAAATTCTTATTCAATCTCGTCAACGGTATCATTATGAAAGATGTTTGACTTATGCTGGTGCAAAATTAGTTGAATTTGGATCCAAAGAGAAAGTTGCTAAAAGTGACCTGGAAAAAGCTATTGGTGACAAAACAGTTGCAATTCATTATGTTGCAAATGAAACAATTTCTGACCCATACGCATTAACTCTTGAAGATACGATCTCTCTAGCAAAAAAGTTTGATTTACCTGTTATGGTTGATGCTGCTGGACAAATCTATCCTCTTGAGAACCTTTCTAAGTATTCAAACATGGGAGCCGATGCTGTTGCATATGCAGCAAAATATTTTGGGGCTCCACATTCTACTGGCTTTGCGATAGGCACTGAGGACATTATTAGTAAGATAGCACTTCAAAGTTTTATTTCATATGAAATTCGGAGAGTAAGAGGTGTTGGCAGGCCTCAAAAAATTGATAGACAAGAAATAATTGGTGCTGTATCTGCTGCTAAAATTTGGATGAATATGAATCATGAAGACAGATTAGCAAAAGCAGAAAATACTTGTATGCGCATAGCATCATATCTTGAAGGAATTGAAGGAGTTGATGTAGAAGTTCAAAAAAATACTATAGGCCATGATCCGCACGGTGTTAGAATTACCCTGACTAGATCAGACGTATCTTTATTACAAGTCCAAGAAAATCTTAAGAATGGGACACCAAGAATTTGGATGCGATGCGATCAAGATATGCAGGGTAATTTTGATGGAACAACTGCACGGATTTCTCCTTTTGGACTTTATGAAGGTGAGGCAGATATTGTTGGAAAGAGATTAGCAGAAGAAATCAATAATCTTTAGAGTTGCGAAAGAATCTTATCTAAATCTTTAGCTATACTATTGAATTCATCTTTTATTGTTTTTGAAGTTAGGCATGCAGGCTTAGTTCCTTGGTTATGTTCACCGTTTAATGAGACAGAACCCAGGAATGGAATGTCGAATTGTTCTGATATCTCCAATCCAGCCCCTGAGCCAAACACTGGACCAGAAAAATTCTCGACAACGCCAACTACATTTTGGTTTAATTTTTTTATCATGTTCACTGATCTTATGGCGTCAAGCTTTGCAACATTTTGTGGAGCAGTAACAATTACAAATCCTTCCAAGTTTAATGTTTGCATAACAGTAAGTGGACCGTCTGAAGTTCCTGGAGGAAGGTCGACTATTAAGTATTCTAATGTACCCCAATGAGTCATTTGCAGAAGTTGATTTATTGCATTTGTAATCATTGGCCCCCTCCAAATTGTTGCCTCTTCTTCATTTTCATGAAAAAAAGACATTGTCATTACCTTTACATCAAATCTGGATGATGGGTGGAATTTCCCGTCTTTTTCATCTTGTCGAGGACCCTCACTTAAATGGATTATATTTGCAACATTAGGGCAGTCTATATCAACATCAAAGATCCCTACTGACTTTCCCATTGCAGATAAAGAACATGCAAGGTTTACAGCTACGGTTGTTTTGCCTACCCCGCCTTTACCACTGTACACACCGATTTTATTTTTGATTGAGGATACACCGGAAGTAATTTCTTTCCTTCTCTGGAAGTTTTCTCTGACTTGAACTAAACGTGCCTCCTCCGAAGGAGTTAACTTTCTCTTGGAGGACATGATTTAATCTATTCCAAGAAGTTTCTTGCCATCTTCAGTTATGTTGTCTGGACTCCAAGGAGGTTCGAAAACTAAGTCAACAGTTACATCTTCGACTCCTTCAAGTTCAGCTATAGCCCATTCCGCTTGTTGAGCAATATAAGGCCCCATTCCACATCCAGCGGCTGTGAGTGTCATTTTGACTGCAACATCACCTTCATCTATCCCGACATCATATATTAAGCCTAAGTCAACTATATTAACTGGTATTTCAGGGTCGTAAACTTCTTTTAAGGCTTCGAATATTTTTTCTTTATCCAATGTTATTGTCATGATAAAGCTATTATAATATATCTATACTCGAAAAATAAATTTTTACCTAATCTTTATTTTTCTTATCTCTGAAATTTCATCTCTGATCATTGCGGCTTTTTCAAATTCCATGTTCTTTGCGCAAGCCTTCATTTCTTTTTCAAGATTTTTAATTAGTTTTTGAAATTCGTATTTGGTCAGATCGTTAAATTCTTCATGTCCAGATTTATCATTTTCTTTTTCTTTTATTCTGTCTGTAAGGTCTTTTATAGAGGAGGTAACAGTTTGTGGCTCAATCTTGTTTTTAATATTGAATTCATTTTGTAATAATCTTCTTTTCGATGTTTCAGATATTGCATTTTTCATAGAATCAGTCTCTTGATCAGCGTACATAACAACTTCTCCATTTAAATGTCTTGCTGCTCTTCCAATCGTTTGTATTAAAGAAGTAGAAGACCTTAGGAATCCTTCCTTATCTGCATCCAATATTGCAACTAAACTTACTTCGGGTAGATCTAAACCTTCTCTCAACAAATTAATCCCTACTACAACATCATATATTCCTTTTCTAAGATCCCTTAAAATTTCAATGCGCTCCAATGTGTCAATCTCTGAATGCAGATAATGGGTTTTTATACCCATTTCAATTAAGTATTCAGAAAGTTCTTCAGCCATCCTTTTCGTTAAGGTAGTAACTAAGACTCGCTCTTTAATTTCTATCCTTTTATTAATTCTTGTTATTAAGTCGTCAATCTGGTTTTTTGAAGGGCAGATTTCAATTTTTGGGTCTAGCAATCCCGTTGGCCTCATAATTTGGTGAGTTCTTTTTTCTTCTTTATCTTTTTCATAAGGACCAGGAGTAGCAGAAACGTATACAATTTGATCAATTTTTACTTCAAATTCTTGAAAGTTCAAAGGCCTATTGTCTATTGCAGATGGTAATCTAAATCCGTACTCTACTAAGGTTTTCTTTCTTGAATAGTCTCCGGCGTGCATTCCTTTGATTTGAGGCAGAGTGATATGGCTTTCATCAATAAATACAACGAAATCTTCTGGAAAGTAGTCCAATAGTGTAGGAGGTGGGGATCCTTGCTTTCTTCTTCCTATGTGACGGGAATAATTTTCTATCCCTGGGCAGCTTCCAGTTTCTCGAAGCAAGTCTAAATCAAATCGTGTTCTTTGTTCTAATCTTTGTGCTTCTACAAGCTTGTCTTTGCTTTTTAAAAGACTGAGATGATCCTTTAATTCATCTTCTATATCACTAATTGCAATATGTAATCTTTCTTTTGTGGTGACCCAATGCTTAGCGGGAAAGATTTCAACTGTATTCTGGTTATTTAAGACCTCTCCTGTTAAAGGATCCACTGACGATATCTTTTCAACCTCATCACCCCAGAATTGTATTTTGGTTACCAAATCTTCATCAGAAGGTATTACTTCTATAGAGTCTCCTCTGAACCTGAAGGTGCCACGTTGTAGGTCTATCTCGTTTCTAACATATTGCATCGATACTAAGTTTCTTATGAGTTCTCTTTGACTATATTCAGCGCCTCTTGTAAGGGACACTTTCAGATCTCGATATTCGTCTGGATTGCCTAATCCATAGATACAGGAAACTGAGGCAACTATTACTACATCTTTCTTAGTCAATAGATCATTTGTAGATGCATGTCGTAGTTTTTCAATTTCCTCATTAATATCAGCCTCTTTTTCAATATAGGTGTCAGATCGAGGAACATATGCTTCTGGTTGATAATAATCGTAATACGACACAAAATAGTGAACATTTGTTTTAGGAAGAAAATCTTCAAATTCAGTTGCCAGTTGTGCAGCCAGAGTTTTATTGTGAGCAATGATGAGAGCTGGGCGCTTAATTTCTGAAATTACACTAGCCATTGTGTACGTCTTCCCGCTACCAGTAACCCCCAGAAGAGTTTGTCTTTTTATATCAGAACTTAAATATTGTGAGATATTATTTATAGCTTGCTTTTGGTCGCCTTTAGGTTTGAATTTTTTGTTAATTTCGTAGGAATTCATCAGGCTTGCTGGAATTCTGTCACTAGATCTCCTGTAATATTAAGGTTAGAAAAAACCTTCTGTATATCATCTAAATCTTCTAGCTTTTCGAGAAGTTTTAAAGTTTTAAGCGCGACTTTTTTTTCTACTGCGGCAAATGCATTGGGAATTAGTTCTATTTCTGATCTTCTAATTTTTATTGTATCGGAAGTTTCAAGTGACTTTCTAACTGTTTCAAACCCTTGATATGTAGTATAAAAAGATACTTCTTTGCCTTCCACTTCTACATCGATAGCTCCGGCATCAATTCCTACTATCGATATTTCGTCAATTAACTCCTCATCAGTTTCTACATCAATAACTCCTTTAGTTTCAAAATTCCAAGAGACTGACCCTGTTTCTGCCAAATTCCCTCCGTTCTTTGAGAAGCAGGACCTTACCTCTGCAGCAGTTCTATTTTTGTTATCAGTTAAAGCTTGAACAATAAAAGCAGTTCCTCCAGGGCCGTATCCTTCATAAGTTATCTCTTCAAAGCGTAAACCTTCAGAATCTTCTCCTGAGCCCTTCTTGATACTCCTATCGATATTATCTCCGGGCATATTGCCATCTTTGGCGTTTTGTATGGCTAATCTAAGCCTATAGTTTGTTTCAGGATCAGATCCTTCTCGTGCAGCAATAATTATTTCTTTGCTTAATTTAGTGAACAGTTTGCCTTTTTTCGCATCGAGAGCACCCTTTTTATGCTTGATAGTGCTCCATTTGGAATGACCTGACATTAAATTACCTCTGGCATAATGATCTGTATTATCTTTTTTTCTTTGTTAAAGTTTTTAATAAATTGAGGAGTATTGGCGACAAGTAACTCCTTCCCATCATTTAAGGATATAACATAAACTTCATTCCCGCCGGTTTCGATTATTTGTTCCAAAATTCCTATTGTTTTGCCAGATGAGCTAACCTTAGAACCTATTATCTCTGCATGATAAAATTTTCCTTCAGGCAACTTTGAGAGATCACTTTCTGCTATGTAGAGCTCATGCTGTGACAATTTTGATGCATTTTCTTTGTTGTTTATTCCTTTAATCTTAATAATAGTCTGATTGGCATTATCTTTAACGTATTCAAGTTGAAAGGATTTTGATTTTATCCAGATATTGGTAGTTCTATAAATGTTACCAATTGTTGAGGAATGCTGTTTGAATTTAAGTTCACCCTTTAAACCAAAAGGTCTTTTTATTATGCCAATTTCAACTAGGTTTTTTTGACTGGAGTCAGTCAATACTGAGTCTTATTATTTGATTTCTTTTTACTGCCCCCACCCTGAGTATTGATCTGATAGCTCGGGCAACCTGACCTTTTCGTCCGATAATTCTACCTTTGTCTTCTTCGTGGAGTATTAAGCGTAATTGAACAACGCCATCTTCATTTATTTCTTCTTCCACAGACACGTCTTCAGGATTGCTTGCTATAGCTTTTGCTATATATTCAACCATCGGGGCTAAACTTTCTTCACTCATTACGTATTTTCTTCCTTTGCTTCTTCTTCAGGAGCATCTTGAACTTCTTCTGCAGCAGGTTCTTCCTTTGCTTCTTCTTCAGGAGCATCTTGAACTTCTTCTGCAGCAGGTT
>Ga0066372_10000081_pt1 | contig 30941 bp, 27 predicted proteins | sample Knorr_S15_td_250_FD_77011 | JGI IMG/M metagenome (GOLD analysis project Ga0066372, IMG submission 77011) | Marine microbial communities from Southern Atlantic Ocean transect - Knorr_S15_td_250_ad_251m_LV_A | ecosystem: Environmental > Aquatic > Marine > Oceanic | place: Southern Atlantic ocean... | reverse complement strand
TGCATGTCATGGTTTTGAGCTTAATGGACAAAACCGAATTGGACCAAATTTGTGGGCTATATTGAATACGGAAAAAGCATCAAAAGAAAATTTCAAATATTCGAATTCACTTAAATCCTTGGGAGGAAACTGGACTATAGAAGATATAAATCTTTACCTTAAAAGCCCAAGGAAATACGCTCCGGGTAATGCTATGGCATTTGCTGGACTTAGAAAGGATAAAGATAGAGCCAATTTGATAGCTTATTTAAATTCCTTATCCGAAAACCCACTTTCACTAGTCGGTGCAGATTGATGAGGGTTACGTTACTTTTTTGTTGTTTTTATTAAATTTCGTGTTCTAATTATGTTGATTAAAGGTATTAATTTATTATTAATAAATTGATTCAGACACATTAAATCTGAAAGTAAGGGGAAAAATTGAAATCGTCCAAAAAAGATAATGTAAAATCTAATCCTTCAATGGGCGTAGATATAACAAAGGCACCAGAACCCAAGTTAGGTAACAAACCCATATTGGGCGATAGATATACTTCTAAAGAATTTATGAAACTAGAGTGGGAAAGATTATGGACAAAAGTTTGGCAAGTCGCCGGCCTAGAGCAACAATTGGAAAAACCGGGAGATTTTTTCACTTTTGATTTTGGCCCAGAAAATATTCTTTGTGTAAAAGGCGAAGATTCAAATATTCGATGCTTTTATAATGTCTGCCAACATCGTGGTAATCAACTCGTTCAAATTCAAGAAGGAAATTTAGAAAGCTTTTCTTGTGCATATCATGCTTGGAAATTTGGTTTGGATGGGAAACTTAATTGGGTTCCTGACGAGGAGGATTTTGTTCAAGGATCACCATGCGGAAAAAGGAATCTAATAGAGATAAAGTCTGAAGTATGGCAGGGCTTCATCTGGTTTAATTTGGATCCACAATGTGACAGTTTAAAAAATTATCTTGAACCTGTGATGACGCATCTTGAAAATTATCCCATTTCTGAGATGAAAAGGACGCATTGGGTAACTGTTGAGGAAGGCAATTGGAATTGGAAATGCGTTCAAGATAACTTTAATGAATCGTACCATACTCCCTATGTTCATCCTGCTCTAAAATATATTGCCGATGAGAAGTATTATGCATGTCAGTTTGATCTTTATGAAAGTATGCACTGCCGAATGCTTATGCCTGGTTTTATACCAAGCAAGAGCGTTTATGACGAAGAAGACAAGGTTCTCGAATCCCTAGGACCACACATGGAATATTGGGATATGAAACCAGAGGACTATAAAGGTAAGTTACTTGAAATAAGGGGAGATATCCAAAAACAAAAACGCAATTTGGCAAAAAATAAAGGGTATGATTTTGCAAAGTTTAATGATGGTCAGTTGACGGACCACTATCACTATACAATATTTCCCAATATCTCTTTCAGTGTAAAACCTGACGGAATGCAATGGTTAAGGGGAACACCACATCCTACCGATCCCACAAAGTGTTTTTTCGATTATTGGTATCTCACCTGGTTCCCTGAAAATATTAAAGAATATTATTCACCTATGTTAAGCAAGATGACTGACATTTCTGTAAAAGCAAAAAATGTTAGAGGGAAAGTGGGAGAAATAGATGTCGGTTCTGGTATAGAAGAAGATGTAGCAATATGGCAGAGTCAACAAAAAGGTCTGAGCTCAAGAGGCTACATTGGCGACTGCATGCCAGCTCAAGAAAATAGAATACGATTTTTCCATGAAAATATTGATCGTTATCTCTTTGGGGATAGCGGTGGAGACGCTTAAGGAACGAAAATGACCAATAACCTAGAAGTAGCAGCTACAAAAATCGAAATATCTGATGTTGTTTATAAATACTGTCGAGCAATCGATAGGATGGACAGAGAACTTTTGGAATCGGTTTTTCATGAAGACTCTATCCATCATCATGGCGAATATGAAGGACCCTCTTCGGATTTTTGTAATTTTGCCTTTGATATACTTTCTGAAATGGAGTTTACGCAACACCATATCGGAAATATTTTAATCGAAGTTGATGGTGATACCGCTTGGTCTGAATCCTATTGGACGGCTTATCATCGAATTGCTAAAGGCAAAGAATCGGAGATGGGATTTTTGGCAGAACATGATTCTAGCATTGACGAGGATGTTTTTGTAGGTGGTAGATATATTGATCGGTTCGAAAAACGTGATGGACAATGGAAGATAGCCAAACGTCAGGGTGTTCATGATTGGGTTAGATACGAACCCGCCAATGAGAAAGGGCAACTAGCTGCCGCGGGCCCGACTCCTAGCAGAAGTCGAAAAGATCCCGCCTATCAGAGAGATTAGAGCTTATTAAAAGTTCCTATAATTAATTCAAGAATTTACTTTCCAAGTTAACGTTTTTTAAACTTGATTTTAAATTCATGCATGGGCATGAAGAGCAAACTGAAGTTGTGTACTGGCGTCGGTAACGGTTTTCCTAATTCTATATTGCCAATTCGCTGTGTGATATATTTAAAGGAACTCATCATTTCCTGACGACCTAATGCGGCACCGGGGCAATGATGCGCACCCGAGCCAAAAGCCATATGGGCCCCCACACCTTTACGATTGAGTTCAAATTGGTGTGGACATTCAAATTTAGTCTCGTCTCTATTAGCGGGACCATAACCGATCATTACTATTGCTCCTTGAGGGATCAATGTGCCGGATACTTCAACATCTCTTGTCGCCTGACGCATTAGAAACTGAACAGGACTTTCAAATCTCAAAACCTCTTCAACAAAAGGTTTAAGGAGTGTCTCGTCCTCATAAAGTTTTTCGGCGATTTCTGGAAACCTCACCAGTGACCACATTCCGTGGTTTAAAGCGCTTTGAGTTGTCTCAAATCCACCTGTGATCAATTGATGCATCAAATTCTGCAGTTCATGCATGCTGAGAGGTTCTTCGTCATCACCATGGGCATGTACCAGGGCTGACATAAGATCATCATGCGGATCTTTTCTACGCCTTTCAAATACATCAGCAAGAAACAATTGCGCTTCCAGTTCAATACCAGCGTCCCGTCTGACATCTTCTTCCGTCGCAATTGGTGCCCGTGTTGCACCAAGCATGGCATCAGCCCATTTTTTGAATGTTGCCACATCATTACGACTCAAACCCAACTGCTCAGCAATAACAATACCCGGCATGCGCATAGCGAAACTGTCATTGAACTCACACGCTTCATCATCAACAAAATTGTCGATCAATTGATTGACGACTTCGTCAATATAAGGTGTCATTTCCACAACTCGTTTTTTTGTAAATACTCTATCAACCAGTTTTCGATAACGACCATGAGTCGGCGGATCTGTTCGCTGCAATGTCTGAACATGCTCCCAACCGCCGCCGTCTGTTAATATAGATTGATGCAATTCAGCAAATTCACTTCTAGCGCTAATTTTTACATCTGAACTAAAAGTTTCGAAATCCCTCAAAGCTTGCCTTATATCATCGTACTTGGTGATAACATACATTCCCGTTTCTGGTATCTTGTAGACAGGAGATTCTCTGTGAAGCAAATCATAGAATTCGAAGGGATCACTGCTCACCATGGGATCCAGCATACTAAAGTTCTTGACATTTAATTCAGACATTTAACTCTCTCTTTAGGAATTAACTAATTAGTTTATACAGTATTTCTGAAGAATCAAAAAAAAGTCAACTGAAAGGCAGTCTTTAATTATTTTGGTTTTATAAAAAAACGACCCGATTGAATATTTATCAACCGGATCGTTAATTTAAATAGAGAAATTTTAATACTTAGCAGAAAACTCTATTCCGTAAGTAGCGCCTTCATTCCACCATCCACGAGATGTTAGACCACCAATAGTGGACCACCTCTGCTCTCTCTCATCAGTTATATTTTTTCCAAAAACTGAAATGCTGTAATTATCAAAAGAGTAAGTTACGGTTGCATTAAGATTATCAATACTATCAAGGCTTCCAAGCGGATTATTGGAAGCTTCCGCTTCCATTTCATCTCTGAAGCGGTAAGATAATCTAGTTTTAAGATCGCCGTTTCCTACTTGAACAGTATAGGATGTAGTTATACCAAATGTATTTTCAGGAGTATTACGAGATGATAAACCTGAATTATCGGTAATAATATTGTCACCATTCAGATCGGCAAGATATTCGTCAAATTCTGATTTCATATATCCATAAGTCATCATAACATTCCATGCTGGTGTAATTTGATACATTAACTCTAACTCTAGTCCCTCCATATCTAAAGATGCAGCATTACGTACAACTGTTGCAACATTTGTTAGATCGACTGGAACTAGAATAGATTCCTGTTTATCTTCATATTTAGCCATAAATGCAGCAGCATTAAAAATCATTCTACCGTCTAGCCATGTACTTTTCATACCGATTTCATAGTTTTTAACATATTCAGGTTCGTATGAAGGATCGATATTAAAGTTAGCTTGACGACCGAAGAAACCACCACTCTTAAAACCTTCACTATAGGAACCATAGACCATCATATCATCATTAGGCTGATATTTTAGACCAATTTTTGGAGTAGTTTCATCCCATTTACCTTGAAATGGTACAGGATTGGTAAGAGGAGGTCTTGGATCGCCTCGTAGAGGATAATAAGGCACACCCGCATTTCCACCAAGGAAATCTTTTTCTTCTTCAGTCCAACGGAAGCCTGCTGTTAAAGTCCACTGATCATTAATAAACCAATCTCCTGAAAAGAATACCGCTATGGATTCAGTTGTTTGTTCCTGACCATTACTATTCGCAGCATCACTTTCTAGATTTCCTCCTCCGTAGCCAATTAAACGTGATAATTGATAAAATAAATCATAAACATTCCAAAATTGTTCATAATCTACTTCCCAGTCATAAATACCAGCAACAAACTGAAATTTTTCAGAGAATTGTGAAGTTACTCTAAATTCGTGACTTGTTTGCTCCCAATCATTGAAGAAATTCATTCTTAGAAGATGAGCTGGAGAACCGTCAAAATCCTGCATATTTTGTTCATCCATATCTCGGTTTGAATATATATATGTGTAAAGGAAATTCTCAGTATTATAATTTGCAGTAACTATAGTTGTCTCATATTCATTATCACTGAAATTCGTACCATCAGATTCAGTTATATCAGGGCCATCCTTAGCATCTTTTTCACAACCTGTTGCGGGATCAAAACCAATAAGTTGAATAGTACAAGCTAATTCACCAATTTGGTTTCTATTAACATAAGCACCTTGTACACTCTGATCTTCCATAATCTCATAATGAATTTTCAGATTGAACTGATCATTGGGTTCCCAAAGAGCAGCAAAACCATAATTTTTAATATCATCTCCACCAACATCTTCTTTACGAGTTGTGTTATATATATGACCATCGTGCTCAATATTCGCAGCGAATAACTTAATACCCAATTTATCTTCAACAATAGGAAGTTGAACCACTGCTTTGAAATCTTGACGACCATTTTCACCAATTGTTGCTTTAAGATCGGCTCCATATTCCATAGTCACAGGAGTACGAATAACATTCAGTATCCCACCAGTAGTATTTTTACCATAAAGTGTTCCTTGTGGACCACGAAGTACTTCGATACGTTCAATATCAAAATTCTGTAGAAGTACACCACTTGATGTTCCCAGGAACATACCGTCCATTACAACACCAATTGCAGGCTCAAAACTTTTATCGACTTCAGATGAAGAAACACCTCTGATAGTAATAGCAGCGCCACTAGCAACGCCCGGTATTCTGTTAATGTAAAGGTTAGGAGCAAAAGATTGAATATCTTCTAAACGACGAACACTGGCTTCAGCCAATTCTCCTTGGATCGCCGTAACAGATAACGGAACATCTTGAATTGATTCATCTCGCTTTCTAGCTGTTACTACAATTTCTTCTATAGCAAAACTAGTGACACTTTCTTGACTAGCGTCATTGTCTTGTGCAAAAGCAAAGTCTTCCGTAAAAATTAATAAAATAGGTAAAAATAACCAAAAGAAAATTTGACGTTTGATATTCACCGTAATCCTCCCAATATTGTGATTTGAAGCATCCACGTATATAGTATGTAAGTACTGAAGACAACAGGAAATAACGGCAATTTTAGTGGCCTCTTAACGCACTCTAAGAAACAATAAAAGGCCGCAAAAAAAAGCGGCCTTTAATCTTTTGAGAAGCATTAAAAATTTAAAAAACAAATTTAATACTTATAACCTACAGTTAGTCCCCATGTCCGAGTCAGTGCTGGAATTCCTACGCCAAAGGTGCTGGAAAATGGAACTCTAACAGAGTAATACTCATAGTCGTCAAGGTTTTTACCAAATAATCTTACAAAATAATGGCCATCTGCAGAATCATATTGAATACTAACGTCTGCTAATTTAACAGGTCTATAGCATTCAAATTTATTAGATATAGCTGGGCGTGGCGCACCGGAAGGACAGTAGTCCTCTTGATAAGAATATGAGGCACGGTATCGCATCTCTCCCCCGCCGGTCACAGGATGTTCATAGCTTAGACCTAAATATACAGTTTCATGAGGCGCAGCAAATTTTCTGTAGGTTAAATCATTAGCACCCACGATATAGGGAGAATCATATCCTGAACTTGATTTTCCGTAGTTAAAGTCCGTACGAAACATGTCCCCATCTGCCAATATATTAGTGCCCATAATTGCACTAAATTCAATTTCAATTCCGGAAACGTGCGAATCTTTATGATTGGCTGTTCGTTGAACTAAATTTCCAACTACACCTGAGGACAGGTTACGTTGAATCCCGTCCCACCATTGGTAGAATGCCGTTACATTCAATCTTAAAGTGTTGTCTAGCCAATCGGACTTAAACCCCAATTCCAATTGATCAACTCTCTCACGATCATAATAACCGGGACGAAATGAAGGATCAACCGCTTGAATTCCTAACTCAGATCCTCCTACGCGGAAAGAAAATCCACCGCTACGGAAACCACGAGTTGCACTGACATAAACCAAAACGTCGTCCTGCGGACGGAATTCAAAAGCTACTTTTGGTGAAAATGATTTCCAAGTTTGTTTGTCCTGAACATCCCAGCCATTCACTGCACCCCAACCATGAATCCAGCCGCCGGCATTTTCAAAAGGCGGAGTTTGGGGACCTTTACAAGAACCAGTGTAGATAATACACATACTTACATCTTTAGTTTCTTCAGTATAACGACCACCTACGATCATAGCCTGTGTATCATTTAACTCCCAACGTGCTTCAGCAAAGACCGCTTGAGCTTCATGGTCTAATTGATCATGAGCTGGAGCACGAATACCATAAGGATTGGCGGGATCATCTACTCCTGGGGTTACTTTTCCTACTCTTCCGCCTTGTGCACGCTGCTCACCATACATAAGATCTTGTTGAAAATAATAAAGACCAACAGTAATATCGAATGTATCGGAAAAACTAGATGCATAACGCAACTCTTGGCTTATTTGTTCCTGATCAATATTTTGTCGCGAGTTTATGATAAAAGGAGCAATACCTTCAAATTGTGATCCTGAAAATTCAGACACAGTAACTAGTCCTGTTATCGAAGTAATTACTCCATGTCCTAAGTCAAAATTAGCTTCTACGATAAACTTTTCAATTTCAATATCTTGATGAGAGGTCCATGGAAAACCCTCATCATAGGCCTCGTCCCATGCACGATCTGCAATACCTAATCCATGACAGCCCGTACCATTATCACATGTACCAAGACCGACAGCTGTAGCACCATCACCCCCTCGTTCAACAAGTTCTGCAAGCAAAGTCACATCAATCGTTTCACTAGGGGTAAATACCAACGCTGCCTTAATATGAGTGGAGTCCCTTGCTCCTAAATCGGGAGAGTTAGGGGCGGTATTTGTAATCCAACCTTCATCAGTATTTCGTTGCTGGATGGCAAGTTTTGCATTAATCGAATCTGAGATTGGTCCACTTACTGAAAATTCATAATCATTTCGTTCGTAATCACCTACCGTTACTCGAGCACTCATTTCAAGCTCATCAGTGGGACGTTTTGAACGAGTAATAACTGCTCCAACTGATGTATTCCGACCAAAAAGTGTGCCTTGGGGTCCACGAAGAATTTCAATTGACTCCGTATCAAAGGTATCCAGTATAGCTGCTATATTCTGAGCGATAAACACACCGTCCTGATATACGCCGACCGCTGGATCAAAATTCGGAGTACTATAAGTCACTCCTACTGTACGCATCCAGAAACGCTGGGTTCCCGGAAAGGTACTGGTTTCTTTGAATTGTGCATTTGGTACCATTCTTCCAACATCGAGAAGATCCACTAAATTGTTTTGTTCAATCATGTCGGCTGAAACTACTGTTGAAGCACGCGCGATATTTTGTGCTAACTCTCCTGTTGCCCTTTTAGTTGAAGTAACTGTTATTTCTTCTATTACATAGCTTGGGCCACTGTCTTCCTCTTGTGCATTAGAAGTGGTTGTAACTAAAAATAAAGAAATAGAGAAAAAGGTATATATACCTATTTTTAAAAATTTCATATGAATGCCCCTCTTGTATAATAAAATCATATCATTATGATTAAATTTGACAACAATTTTGTTAAACAACATTATATAGGGCGATGAAAGGCTGTTAAAAGTAGGAAAACGTATACATTTCAGGAGTTAAAATGGACTTAGGAATAAAAGGTCGTAAAGCAATAGTTAACGGTGGAAGTGCTGGAATGGGGAAAGGAAGCGCATTTGCCCTTGCAAGGGAAGGTGTAGATTTGGTTATATCGGCTCGAGGCGAAGAAAGATTAATAAAAACTTGTGAGGAAATACAGAAAGAAACAAATGTTAATATAACTCCTATAACAGCTGATCACAGCACTGATGAAGGAAGAGAGAAGATTCTTGCAGCATGTCCAAACCCCGATATTCTAGTCGGAACTTGTACGCCTCCACCTGTTACTAACAGCTACAAGGATGTTTCAACCAGTGAATGGCGACAAACACTTGATGTATCATTACTTAGTCCTGTAGAATTTATGAAAGCCACTATACCAGGGATGGTGGAAAGAAAATGGGGAAGAGTTGTCAATATTGGAACAGGTGCAGCAAAAACACCTACAGAAATACGCATACTTTCAGGTCCTCCCAGAGCCGCTTTAGTAAATTATTCTGTGGCCGTTTCAAAAAAAGTGGCAAAACATAATGTAGTCATTAACAACATTCTACCTGGAATGCACCACACTGCTAGTATTGAAGAAAGATATAACAAACTGGCAGAAGAAAATGGGACGTCATATGATGAAGAAATACAAAAATTTGTGGAGAATTGGAAGATCCCTGCCAAAAAATTTGGTTCCCAAGATGATCTAGGTGTGTTTGTTGCCATGTTCTGTAGCGAACAAGCTTCATATGTGATTGGTCAAAGTCTTGTCATAGACGGTGGCATAGGTAACACCACTTTTTAAGGAGGTAGAAATGTCTGAAAAAACTGTATTGTTAGATATAAAAGATAAAATTGGCACCATTACAATTAACAAACCAGAAAGAAAAAATGCAATCGATACAGAAATGGTTAACTTATGGGCTGATATTTTGGACGAGTGCAAAACCAATAAAGATATATCGGCAATTATTTTGACTGGTGCTGGAGATGCTTTTTGTGCGGGTGGCGATAAGGCCAATTTAGGGGCAAATAATAAGATTGATCCTCTTCAAACTAAAAACCATTTCTGGGATCATTTTCAAAGAATCGCAAAAAAAACCGCAGAAATTGAAAAACCTATTATTGCTGCCGTGAATGGTATGGCAACTGGCGCAGGAATGGATATGAGTCTACATTGTGATATTAGATTTGCAGCTAAAAGTGCATTTTTTAGGGCTTCTTATGCAGCTTTTGGATTGGTTCCAGGAAATGGAGGTACTTACTTTCTCCCAAGAATAGTGGGAACATCTAAAGCATTAGAATTATTTTGGTCTACTGATGTTATTGAATCCGAAGAAGCTTTAAGAATAGGATTGGTGAACAAAGTTTTTGATGACAAGATCCTAATGGAAAAAACAATTGACTGGGTAAAAAATGTTCTTGATCAAGCTCCTATTCCTGTAAGAGTTATAAAAAGATTAATTTATCAAAATATGAATATGGATCTTTTAACTAGTCTTGATCTAATCTCATCTCATATGTCATTTGCTAGAACAAGTTATGATCATGCCGAGGCTATTTCTGCAAGTGAAGAAAAAAGAAAACCAGTTTTTGAAGGTCGTTAGTCTTGTAAGGGGAATTAATTATGACTGTAGTTAAAAATAAGTCTTGGGATAATCCTTCACTCAAAGGAACTAAGGTTGATGGGGCACGTTATAACTCAAGAGAATTTATGGAAAAAGAATGGGAATCTCTGTGGCCAAAAGTTTGGTTACTGCTAGGAAGAGAAGACGAACTACCAAAGCCGGGCGATTATCAAATGGAGGAATTTGGTCGTGAAAGTTTTATTATGGTTCGTCAAAAAGATAATACGGTTAAGACTTTTTATAATGTTTGTGCACATAGAGGTGCAAGGCTAACTAACAATCCATGGGGTAAAACAAAGGCGTTTAAATGCCCTTACCATGGCTGGATATGGAGTTTAGAAGGAGAGTTGGCTGAAGCACAAGACTCCGAGGACTTTCCTGAAGGTAATCCGTGCGGAAAACTTAAATTAGAAGAAGTTAAAACCGAAACTTTTGCTGGTTTTGTATGGATCAATATGGATAAGGATGGAATTTCATTAAAAGAATGGCTTGGTCCTGTTTGGGAAGATTGGGAAGCTTATGAGATTCATAAATGGAAACCATATTTGATGCAGACAGTAACTATGCCTTGTAATTGGAAAATTATACTCGACAATTTTAATGAATCTTATCACCTCAACACAGTACACGCCCCTGAAAAATCAGTCACAACTAAAAGAATCGCAAGTGGTATGGATACTAGCTATAAAACCTCTCAATTTGATTTGTCCGAGCAAGGACACAATCGTATGATTATGAAGGGCGGTTATGCGTTTGCAACAATTAATGAAGATGGAGAAATAAAGGATCCTCTTTATTCTGTTTTGAAAGAATGGGGTTTAAATCCTGACAATTATAAAGGTAAACCAGAAGATACAAGAGAAGCTTTACAAAAGGCGAAACGTGAGGTTGGCCCTATAAAGGGCTACACCCATTATAAAAATCTTCGCGATCAACAATTTACTGATGTCCAACATTATACTTTATTCCCTAATTTTGCAGTTTCTTTATGGACTGATGGTTTTCATTTTCTAAGAGCTCGACCTCATCCCACAGATCCAGAAAAATGTTTGTTTGACCACTTTTGGTACGCAAGTCAACCAGATAAAGAAACAGCGCCCGTGAGAACTACGAAAGGGATACTTGATCGTAATCAGTATGCTGAACGCGAGTTTTTTAATTATGGTGAAGAAAGTATGGGGCAAACTATTGACCAAGATGGAGCCATTTTCGTTCTTCAACAACAAGGATTGCGATCAAGAGGTTTTAAAAGGGCTTATTATTCTAATCAAGAAAGCCGAGTTCATCGCTTTCACGAATTGATTGATGATTATTTTAATGGAGGAGAATCATGATTATTATATCAGCAACATTGGACTTTGGTTCAGAAGACGAAAGGGATAAAGCTGTCGAGTTGAGTGCATCTATTCAATTAGCAACTCGGGAGGAGGAGGAGGGGTGCGCAAGCTACTGTTTTGCCCCCGACCCGTCTGTACCAAACCGGATTCAAGTATATGAGCTTTGGGAAACCGAAGAATCTCTTGTCGCCCATTTTAAACATAAAAATTACGCCAATATGGTCGAAGCTTTAAATTCCATTGGAGTTAGAGACACGGAAAATCAAATGTATCTAATTGATAAACACAAACCTGTTTATGATGAAGAAGGAAATGCGAGAGAGGTTCTTTTTGCCAATGACTAATTCTCCTAGAGTCATAGATACTCACGCCCATATAGTTCTTGGAAAAGCTTTTGGTAAAGCTGGAAAGTATGGCCCTGAAACAGGGACTGACGAAAATGGCCTGCCCTTTTTTAGAATTGGTGACTACAAAATGAAACCCATGCAATACAAAGGCACCGTTTTCATGGAAAATAATTTGAGAATAGAATTAATGGACAAGTTAGGGATAGATTTGCAATTGCTTTCACCTAATCCATTAACAATGTTTCATCGCATTGAACCCGATGTTGCTGCAGAATTTTGTAAAATCCATAACGACGCAATGGCCGAAGCCGTGAACGAATATCCAGATAGATTTTTAGGGTCGGCCGCCCTACCCATGCAAGATGTTGAAGCGGCCTGTAAAGAACTGGAAAGAGCCACTAAGACCCTTGGTTTAGTAGCTGTGTCAACCGGAACGGACTACCCATTCGGCCTTGACGATTCACGGTTGGATGATTTCTACAAAACTATGGTGGAATTTAATATTCCTTTATTTCTTCATCCTGCTTCAACGGGAGGGGCTGAAGGCCCTGATGATTGGAGAATGGGAAGATACGACATGAGTATTATGCTGGGATATGCCTACGAAGAAACACTTGCTGTGGCAACTATTGTCATAGGGGGTGTAATGGACCGCCATCCGGACCTGGATATTTGTATTTCTCACGGTGGTGGAGCAATGCCCTATCTTATAGAACGTTTTGTTGAAATGTCTGAATTCCGAGATTGGGCATCTGATGGAGTCAAAGAGAATGGTTTTCTAAGTGAACTCAAGCGTTTGTGGTTTGATGCACATGTTCATGGGGAAAAATCTCAAAAAATGTTGTTTGATTTGGTTGGAGAGGATAGACTGGTCTATGGAACAAACTTTGGAGGTTGGGATACACCAAAGAAATTGGAAGATTTTGCACCAGACTTGACCGAAAACGCAAAAAAACTTTTACGCTTAAACAACTAGAAGAGGTAATGGAATGTTAATAACTAACATCAGGTTGTTTGATGGTACCGACGATAACCTCATTGAAGATGCTTCAGTTTGGGTTGAGGATAATATTATTCGTTATGCCGGCCCATCAAAAGACATTAAGAATGCTCCGGAAAGCATTAAAAGCATAGACGGCAACGGTTTGTTTGTCATGCCTGGTATGGTCGAATCGCATGCTCACATCTCATATACCAACAACGGCCCAACGGAACTGGATAAAACTCCTGTCGAAGAAGCTATGATTAAGACCGTCGATAACGCACGCATTATGCTTGGATCGGGCTTCACTTCAGCAATAAGTTTTGGTTCTGTTCATCGGATCGATGTATTTTTAAGAGACGCGATTAATGATGGTCAAATTCCAGGACCACGTTTACTTGCTGGCGGAAGAGATCTTGGTGCTACTGGAAGCAACGCTGATCTTTATGCGGATTACGCCCAACTTGCAATCGACGGACTTGGAATGATTACCGATGGTCCTTGGGCAATTAGAAAGGCCGTTCGAAGGTTGTGGAAAAATGGAGTTGATGTTGTCAAAGTTATGATAGATGGAGAGTTAATTTCTATTCAAGGAAAACCAGGTGACCTTGGCTACAAGGATGAAGAAATAGAAGCCCTTGTAGATGAAGCTCATCGAAAAGATATGAAGGTGGCTTGTCATGCCCGATCAGCTGAAGCAATCAAACAAGCTGTCAGACATGGTATCGATTATATTGGTCATGCAAACTACATTGATGATGAGGCCTTAGAGCTTCTGATAAAGAACAAGGATAAAGTCTTCGTTGGTCCTGCTATTGCTTGGGAAATAGCTTTCCTTGAAAACTCTGAATCTCTTGGATATTCAAAAGACAGTAAGGAAGTTGCCGCTTATGAAGCCGAAGTTGAAGCAACAATTGTATCTTACAAACGTATGAAGGAAGCGGGAATTCGTATTCTTTTGGGCGGTGATTATGGATTAGATATTGCACCCCATGGCACCTATGCAAATGACTTAGAACACTATGTTAAACTCTTTGGATTTTCGAACGCCGAAGCTCTTCATTCAGCAACCCGTTTAGGAGGTCTAGCCATGAAATCGGATGGGTCCTTAGGTACCCTTGAAGAAGGAAAATTAGCCGACCTTGTTGTTGTCGATGGAAATCCTCTTGAAGACATTACTGTTCTTCAAAATCACGAACGCATCATAGCGGTTATGAAGGATGGACAATTCTATAAAGACCTCTTTACAAATAATAAACCTTATCATGTTCATGACAATCAATTGGGATTGATCCTTAAGCCTTCTTCAATATCAAGAAGAGAAAAAGTTAAGGTTGTTGAGGGATAAAGAGCGGCCCAAATGAGCTGGGCCACCCTCATGGGAATATCGGGGTTTGGTTATCTAACATACTGAAAATTATAACTTTTTAATTATTCGGATTGTATCTATCTTCAGTTTTATATACTCTATCATCTTGTCGCCCTCCACGAAAACAATCAGGGGCTGAGTCGAAATATGGCTCGTTTGTAGGTTCTGTTCTTGACCAATCCACCACCTCTGAACGATAGGCCATTTTCCACACGCCGTCTCTTTTCTCATAGCGATCTAGATAACGCCCTGAAATAAAGACATCATTGGTAACACCTTCTTGATCGACTTTATGATAGGCCTGGAAATATACTTCCCCAAAAGCTTCATTCGCGTCATCTCCAAACTCTATGAGAACATTACCGATCATATGGTGATTAGCGTGATGTTCTTTTAAGGCATCCATACAAAATTGAGCGAACGTGGCCGCATCACTTTTTGTAAAACCATAATCGCACCAAGCATCTTCATGAAAAACAGATTTCAGTAATTCAATATCTAATCTATCAAGTCCTCTCATATATTTGCAGGCGAGATCATAAATTTCAGATTTATCAATACTGCGCTGTAATCTTTGTTGATCACTCATAATTTTTTCTCCATTAATTGTTTAAAGCTTCTAACTCTTCCCTAATTTCTTCATGCTTTTTTTTGGTTAAGGGGTAATTGTAAATCGTCAGTATAGTTGCACCCATAAATATCGTCGTACTTAAAGCATAGATATATCTAAGACCGAATAATTGACTTTCCGAATTCGTAGCTTCCGGCGTCGGGTCGTAACTGGAATAAGACAAAAGCATGAGAGCAAACCACGGACCAAAAGAAAAAGCGATTTTAATAACGAACGACCATACAGAAAAAAATACGGCAGCCCTATCTTCTCCGGAACTGATTTTGTCCATATCAATGACATCAGCCTTCATCGAATTGGGAAAGATTAAACTCGTTGCTCCGCCAAAACCTGTTATCATTAACCCTAATGTCATCCAGTAAATATCACCCGGTCCCAATAAGAGATAAAAAGGGTTTGTTATGACAAAGGTCAACATACCTAAGATCCATGCTGTATGTTTTTCAATTCTTTTCCCAACCCATACCCAAAAAGGAATAGCGCACAAATTCACAACATAATAAGATAATAAGAGAGCGATTCCAGCCTTTTCATCTGCTATAACTCCTCTGATAAAGAATATAAAAGTCGATCCAGAAATAGCTGTTGCAGTAGAATACAAAAAGAAGGCAAAGATCAAACGCCTAAAAGGCAAATTTGCCCACATAATCTTAGCCCCCTTGGTAATAGGAATATATGTAGGTTTGTAGTCCTTTTTTTCCGGAACATTTACAGTTGTAAGAATAATTGTAAGCGGAATTAAAATTAACATAAATACGCCTATCATGTGCGTAACCTCTCTCGTACCCCCATAAGCAAAAAAGAATAAGGCTAATGTTGGTATGGATTTGCTGACAACGTTTCCAAGCACTCCTAACCAACTTCGCCAGGCTGTTATGGTTGATCTTTCATGATAGTCGGGAGACAGTTCGGCTCCCCATGCATAATAGGGAATTAATAACATGGTCCAACCCAACCAGAACAAAGCTAGCCAGATAAACAAGTGCACAGTGGTGACAGTTTCTTCATTAGGGAAAAAAAGGTTATATACCGAAATCACCAGTATTGGGATTGAAGCAACCATCCATATGCGTCTTCTTCCCCAACGAGTATCCGTTTTATCACTCCAATAGCCAATTAACGGGTCAGTAATAGCGTCAAAAATTCTTGTAAAAAGCCAAATTGTAGCAATTGCCGATAAACTTATTCCTATTTCTTGACCATAATAATTTGGTAAATACGTCAACAAGGGTAGAGAGGCAATAGATATAGGCATCTCCGATAAACCATAGAAAAATAAATTCTTGCGACTTATTTTTTTTGAACTCATGCGCTTGCCATTCTCTCTCTTTTTTTATTCTCCATTTAATTGTTTAAAACTTCTAACTCTTCCCTAATTTCTTCATGCTTTTTTTTGGTTAAGGGGTAATTGTAAATCGTCAGTATAGTGGCACCCATAAATATCGTCGTACTTAAAGAAAAAATAAATCTAAGACCAAATAATTGACTTTCTGAATTCGTAGCTCCTGGAGTGGGATCAAAACTGGAGTAAGCCAAAAGCATAAGAGCAAACCATGGACCAAAAGAATAAGCGATTTTTATAATGAACGACCACACAGCAAAGTATATAGCTGCCCGATCTTCTCCAGAACTTGTTTTATCCAAATCAATGACATCAGCTTTCATCGAATTGGGAAATATGTAGCTCGTTGCTCCACCAAAACCTGTTATCATTAAACCTAAGGTCATCCAATAGAGATCACCTGGTCCCAAAAGGAGATAAAAAGGATTTACTATGGCGTAGGTCAACATACCAAAGATCCATGCCGTATGTTTTTCAATTCTTTTGCCAATCCATACCCATACAGGAATGGCGCACATATTCACAAAGTAATAAGATAGCAGTAATGCAATACCGGCCTTTTCATCTGCCAGAACTCCCCTGATAAAGAAAATAAAGGTGGATCCAGAAATAGCTGTTGCAGTAGAATACAAAAAGAAAGCGAGAATCAATCGCCTAAAAGGTAAATTCGCCCACATAATCTTAATCCCCTTTAGAATAGGAATATATGTAGGTTTGTAGTCCATCTTTTCAGAAACATTTGTAGTTGTCAGGAGAATTGTAAGCGGTATTAAAATCAACATAAACACGCCTATCATTTGTGTAACCTCTCTTGTACCGCCATAAGCAAAAAAGAATAAGGCTAATGTTGGTACGGATTTGCTGACAACATTTCCAAACATTCCCAACCAACTTCGCCAGGCTGTTATGGTTGATCTTTCATGATAGTCGGGTGAAAGTTCGGCTCCCCATGCATAATAGGGAATTAATAACATGGTCCAACCCAACCAGAACAAGGCTAACCATATAAACAAATCCGTAGCAGTTACAGTTTCTTCGTTTGGAAAAAAAAGATTGTACACAGATATTACTAAAATCGGCACAGAAGCCACCATCCAGATCCGTCTTCTTCCCCAACGTGTATTAGTTTTATCGCTCCAATAGCCTATTAACGGATCTGTAATAGCGTCAAAAATTCGTGTAAACAGCCAGATGGTTCCAATTGCCGATAAACTTATTCCTATATCTTGACCATAATAACTTGGCAAATACGTCAACAAAGGAAGAGAAGCAATAGAAATTGGCATTTCAGACAACCCATAGAAAAACAACTTCTTATTGGAAATATTTTCAGTCATGCCTCTACTCTTGTTTCTTTACCTGCTTTTCTATCTTCCAATTGTTTTCTTATCTCTAACTGTCTTTTTTCGGTTATGGGATATCCAAAGGCAATCAAATTGGTAATTATAAAAAATACAGGACAAGCAAAAGAAAATATAATCTTAAGTCCCAATATCTGGTTTGGGCTGTTAATTGCACCGGGAGTCGAGTCAAAACCCGTGAAAGCAAGAAGACTTAATCCTAAAAATGGACCGATGGACAAGGCTATTTTTGAAACAAATGACCACACAGCAAAGAACAATGCTGCTCTATCTTCACCAGAATTTAACGTATCAAGATCAATAACATCAGCTTTCATGGAATTGGGCATAACATAAAAACTTGCCCCGGCAAAACCTGTGGTTGATGTGATAGGAAGCATCCAATAAAAATCTCCTTGACCTAAAAACATATAAAAAGGACTCATTACAATATAAAAACTCAATCCAATCATCCATGCAATGTGCTTTCCTATCTTCTTTGAAAACCACGCCCAAAAAGGAATCCCACATAGATTTGCAGTATAATAACAAAGAAGAAAAATAATTCCGGCTTCTTCTTCTCCAGTAACACCTCTTATATAAAATAGGACAACTGCTGTAGAAAGAGCCGTTCCCAAACTGTTAAAGAAAAAAGCAAAAACGAGCCTTTTGAAAGGACCATTACTCCACATAATCTTTAGACCTTTTACAATAGGTATTCTTGTAGATGAATAATCTTTCTTTTCGGGAACATTTAGAACGGTTAAGGTTACAGTTACTGGAATTAGTAAAAGTAACGACCACCCTATCATAACTACGACTTCGCGTGTTCCTCCATAGGCAAATAATAATAATGCCAAGACAGGTAAGATCTTGGTAGCAACATTTGCTATCATCCCTATGAACATACGCCAGGCTGCAATTGTTGTTCTTTCATTGTATTCAGGTGATAATTCTGCGGCCCATGCATAATACGGAATAAACAACATGGTCCAACCCAACCAAAAAACAACTAGCCACAACAATAAATAACCGCCATCAGCACCTAATTGCGGAAAAAATATTTTATAAACAGCCATCATTAAAAATGGGACAGAAGCGACCATCCAAACCCTTCGTCTTCCCCAACGAGTATCGGTTCTATCTCCAAGATAACCAATAAGAGGATCTGTTATAGCGTCAAACACCCTAGCTATCATCCAAACCGCTCCGATAACAGCCAAACTAATCCCTAAGTCAGCACCATAATAATTTGGAATATATGCAGCAAGTGGAACATTGGCTACTGTTATTGGCATCTCTGAAAGGCCATAAAAGAATAACGTTTTTTTTGGAAGCCTTTTTTCAGACATTTAAAGAAATCCTTTACGAGTCTACTTGGAATTACTAATTTTTGACCATAGAGAATCTTTACTAAGCCAATTATCTACCCAGTTATGAAAATGTTGAACTCTTTCTTCATCGTTATTTAGCACTGCAGCTTCGAATCCTCTTGAGTGCATACCAGCCTGCATACCATTTAAATAGTGTATATCTTGATCAATGGTGATCGTCATAGAGTTTCTACCTTCAACAACATCTTCTCTTGAAAAGATTTCGTGCTTTGCTCGGTCTTTAGGATATTCATAATCCGAAGATCCAGGAAGTAATTCAAATCCTCTTTTATCATCTCGGATTTTGTTCTTTGGAATTTGAAGCGTCCATTTTGAAAACGAACATTTATTGGGATCAGAATGGTGCGGTTTTGGGCCAAAAATCCATAACCTTTCTGGATGAATAGTCATAAAAATATTTGGAAAGATGTCATATTGCAAAACATCTGAGACTTGATCATCTGTAAATTCAGAATAATCAAAGCCTAATTTTTTGCCTATCACTCTTTTCTGTTTCTGAATTGCTTCACGAATTTCAGAAACTTTACCGATAAAATCTTTGGGATCTAATTCAAGTCCATTTAAATATTGACTCATAAAATCAGGCGGCTCTTCTGGCATTGAATATCGTGGGTTCATAACAGGACTGAGAACCATTGTCCTAGTATGTCCAAAAGGCCACATATCATTATTGGCATCACAACAATCGACAAAACTTGCATGTTGAGGATGAATAAAGTCAACGTGGTATTGTTCCAAAAAATTATCTCGAACAGTTTTCCAATTGGTTTCAAGAGAAACCGTTTGGTGTTTAACAAGCTGCATATTTTCAAAATGATAAGGATTTAATTGATCAATGATAGGCCCAAGAAAAGTTTCAAGAGATGCAGATTCTCCAGTCATATTTATAAATACTAACCCTGCCCACGTCTCTACTCTTACAGGCTTTAAAGATTTCTCATCACAAGAAAACTTTTGATTAAAGAGTTCCACATCTGGAATTTTTTCTAGTTTCCCATTCAATTTGTAAGTCCATCCATGATAAGGACAAGATACTTTTTTAACTGACCCCCGTTCTAAAGTGAAAATTTTGTTTCCACGATGTTGGCAAGCATTATAAAAAGCGGAGATCTTCTTATCTTCATTGCGCGTTACTATTACAGATTCACGTCCAATATCATAAACAAAGAAATCACCAACTTCTTGAATGTCGGATACCAAACCTGCAAAAAGCCAAGTTTTGGTCCAAATTTTATCCCATTCGGACTGCATAAATTCTGTATTGGTATATCTATCGGTCGAAAGAATTGCCTTATGTTTCGGATCAGAAGTTATTTCTTCTGAAAAATCTATATAATTGAACCTTTGTGGCATAAATTATAGTCCCTCCCCCCCAAACTAAGACGCCAAAACATCTTATTTCTATTTTGATAAGAGTAAAGAATTTAGTTCTTGTAATTCATTTGCATTATGCTTCAATAACAATAAAGGGAGATAGATATGATAGTAGTTAATGCGAAAATGATTACAAATGACCAAAATACTGAACTTTTGAAAAGAGAAGTAAAAAATCTTCAAACAGAGACACGAAAAGAAGAGGGGTGTGTTGATTACGCTTTTAGTGTAGAGATGTTTGACCCGAACGCTGTTCGTATAACTGAGTTATGGGAAGACTTAAAATCCCTTGAGGATCATCTTAAAACGGAACATGTCTTAAATTTTATCAATGCCATGTCTGAAAATCCTACTGAAACTGAAGCTCACTTTTATGAAAGCAATGAGATTCCATACCCTGGACAATAGAGTTTAATCTTTTCAAAGGAAGAAAGTTGATGGCAAATAAAATTAGTACTTGGCAAATAGGAAAGATCAAAATTACCAGAATAATTGAGGGTGAAGGAGCTGGGCCTTTATTTGTTCTTCCTGATGCAACTCCAGAAAACATTATAAAAATGCCTTGGCTTCAACCTCATTTCGCCGATAGTGATGGCAATACAATTGCTAGTATCCATGCCCTAATACTAGAAACACCTAACAAATGCATTATGGTGGATACTTGCATAGGCAACGACAAGCAACGACATATTCCGGAGTGGAATATGTTGCATACAAAGTTTTTGGAAAACTTGGAGAGAGCTGGATATTCGACTGAAAAAATTGACACTGTTTTATGCACTCACATGCACACCGATCATGTAGGTTGGAACACAGTTTTGACAAATGATCAATGGGAACCAACATTCAAAAAAGCCGACTACCTGTTTGGGAAAAAGGAATGGGAGCACACTGAAAAACAACTGAAAAATCCCTTATTTGCTGAATTTATAAATGATTCAATAATACCTATCATTGAATCAGGTCTTGTGAAGTTTGTCGAAATGGATGAAGAAATATGCGAAGGAATAACTCTTGAACCTACAACTGGACATACCCCTGGACATGTTAGCATTAGAATTAACTCAGAAGGGCACAAAGCAGCAATTACAGGAGATTTTCTTCACCATCCAAGTCAAATGGAAAAGCTGGAATGGGAATCAATTGCTGATTGGGATAAGGAATTAGCGAAAAAAACAAGGAAAAGCAAATTAAGCGAGTACGCCGATGAGAATATCCTAGTATTTGGAACACATTTTGCGACTCCGTCGGCAGGATATGTGAAACGACAAAAAGATCATTTTACATATGAGGTAAAACATCCAGATAACTCATATTAACGTTTTCATTTTACTATTTTGAAATTTTGAGGTTTAGTTAATTTTATAGCGATTGTCGGTTTTAATAAAAAAGGAAATAAATTAATGAGCGATACAACGAATCTGAAACCTGGTGAGGCAAGATGCCCTGATCATCCAACAACGAAACAGTTGGTCATGAGAGACGCAACTGGTGCCCCAGATTCAATTTTGGAAGAATCTTATCAATTCCTTGGAGATGAAGATATTTCTTTTGAGCATTATACATCGGACGAATTTGCTGAAGAAGAAAATAATCATATGTGGTCTAAAGTTTGGCAATGGGCATGTCACGAAGATCACATCCCTGAAGAAGGGGATTATTATGTCTACGATGTTGGACATTTATCAGCATTGATCGTAAGGCTCAAGAATAACAAGATTAAAGCATATTATAATTCTTGCCTTCATAGAGGAACTCAGCTCAAACCATCAAACAGCTCCGGAGTTTGTAAAGAGTTAAGATGTCCTTTTCACGGATGGACTTGGTCAATTGAAGGAAAACTTGAATTTTTACCTTGCGACTGGGATTTCCCTCATGTGAACAAAGAAGAATATAACCTCCCTGAAGTTCAGATTGATACTTGGGGTGGATTTGTGTTTATAAATTTTGATAAACACGCAAAACCTTTGAAAGATTATTTAGGGGTTCTCCCTGATCATTTTAAAAATTGGAAACTCGAGGACAGGTATATTGAAACACATGTTGTAAAAAAACTTCCGGCCAATTGGAAGGCTTCAGCTGAAGCTTTTTTAGAAGCTTATCATGTCTTGGAAACACACTCTCAAGGTGTTTACACTGCCGGGGATGCCAACGCAGATTATGATATCTTTGGTGATCACGTTTCAAGATTTGTTCACACGATTGGTTATACTAGTCCCCATATAAAAGAAGAAGATAGGCCTGATGAACAAGGCATTCTTGATTTATTACTGGGAAGACGATTAGGCGATGAAACCGGAAAAATTAAAGTCTCTCAAGGAAGAACGGCGAGAGAAGTTTATGCGGAAATCGTACAAAAGGAAATGGCTAAGGAATATAATCAGGATTTTTCTCATCTCACTGTTACTGAAACCATAGATTCCATAGAATATTTTCTTTTTCCTAATGCTTTTTTCTTTCCCGGTCTTCAGCTTCCTATGGTTTACCGATTTAGACCAGATGGTACAGATGGTGCAATATTTGATCTTTTATTTCTTAGGCCAAAACCACCTGACGGAAAATATCCACCGCCACCAGAACCCCATTATCTAGAGGTGGATGACAGTTATACCGAAGTTCCAGGAACGGGATTTTTAGGTGCCGTCTATGATCAAGATACTAATAATCTTTTGTCACAAACGCGAGGTTTTAAAACGAGCCCTAAAGGAGCTCAGTCCCTAGGTAATTATCAAGAAGTAAGGTGTAGGCATCTTCATATGATGGTTAATAAATATTTGGAGGAAAAAAATGGGTAGATTAGATAATAAAGTAGCAATTATAACTGGTGGAGCAATGGGTCTTGGAGCGGCCGATTCGACTCTTTTTGCCAAAGAGGGTGCTAAAGTTATTTTAACCGATGTAGCGTCTGATGAAGGACAAAAAATCGCTGATAAAATTGGAGCAACCTTCATGCAACAGGATGTTACCGATGAAGAAAGGTGGAAAGAAATAATAACCGAAACTGTTAATCTTCATGGCAGACTTGATATTCTTGTTAATAATGCTGGAATTGTCGAGGTGGGTGATCCCGAAAATCAAACAACTGCAGAATATAGAAAAACAATGGCTGTTCATATGGATAGTACTTTCTTCGGATGTAAATATTCCATTCCCGTTATGGCCGAAACGGGAGGAGGTTCAATAGTTAATATGTGTTCAATTGCTTCGGTTCAAGGTGAATCCTACGTTGCTGCCTATTGTGCTGCCAAAGGCGCTATTGAGGCTTACACTAGAGCTGTTGCTGTGCACTGTGGACTAAAAAAGAATGGTGTACGATGCAATTCAATACACCCGTCAGGTATTGCTACTCCTATGGTCGCAAGTGTTCCGGATAAAATGAATGCAAAATTTGGCGCAAGTCCGAATCAGGATGCTCCAGTCAGTAAAACAGGAGAACCTATAGACATTGCATACGCAGCATTATATCTTGCATCCGATGAATCAAAATTTATGAACGGAGCACAGTTGCGAGTTGATAATGCTATGTCAGTTGCATCAGGAACTATGCCAGAGTAAATTCTATTTAGGAGATAAAGAATGAGTGAAAAAGTGGATTACTTCGATAATGAAACTCGCTTAGAAGGAATATTTTATCCTGCAGAGAATAAAAATAGCCCAGTAGTATTAGTTGTCCCAACATATGCAGGTCGGGATGAATTCACACTGGGAAAAGCACAAAAACTAAATGATCTTGGTTATTCAGGTTTTGCGGTTGATATGTATGGGGAAGCAAAAACAGGAAGTACCCCGGAAGAAAACCTAGCGCTCATGCAAGCTGTTTTAGGTGATAGAGAGATGTTACAAAGAAGAATGCTTCTTGCCCTTAAGACTGCAACAGAAAAAGCAGGGGTTGAAAATTCAAGATCCGCAGCAATAGGCTTTTGTTTCGGTGGCCTGTGTTGCTTAGATCTCGCTAGAACTGGTTCAGATGTAGGTGGGGTAGTTTCATTCCACGGAATTTTCACTCCTCCTGTAGGATCATCAAATAATACTGACGGAACCATAACCGCAAAAGTTCTTGCGTTACATGGTAACGACGACCCCATGGTACCCCATGAATCAGTCAATTCTTTGGCAAATGAGTTAACCGCAGCAAAAGCTGATTGGCAGATTCATGCATATGGCAACACAACTCATGCGTTTACTAACCCAACAGCTAATTCTCCTAACGATGGAATGGCTTTTAGTGAAAGTGCTGACCGAAGATCTTGGAAAACCATGTCTGATTTTCTTGCAGAGGTGTTTGCTTAATTTTATGTCTGAAAATAATGATAATCGTCCGATAAAAGCAGTAGTGGTTCCTGTCACTCCTTTCCAACAAAACTGCTCTATAATTTGGTGTACCGATTCATCAATTGGCGCAGTTGTGGATCCAGGTGGGGATCCAGAAAAAATTTTAGCAACTATTGAAGAACACAAAGTTGAGGTTGAAAAGATCCTAATCACACATGCTCATCTTGACCATGCAGGAAGTGCAGCAAAATTATCGAGAGAATTACAAGTTCCTATAGAAGGACCACACAAAGAAGACATTTTTTTAATAGAAAGTCTTGAGGAGCAAGGAAAAAGATTTGGCCTTAATGGCGCTGAAATATTCGAAACTTCGCGATATCTTGTTGGGGGAGACGAAGTTACAGTTGGGGATCAAACCTTTGGAGTTCGTCACTGCCCTGGTCACACGCCTGGTCATATTATATTTTTTCATAAAGAGGCTAATCTTGCGGCCGTAGGCGATGTTATTTTTCTTGGATCTATTGGGCGTTCTGATTTACCGAGAGGTAACCATGAGCAATTAGTTCAATCGATTATAAATGAATTATGGCCTTTGGGAGATGAAATGACTTTTATACCCGGACACGGTCAGCTTTCTACGTTCGGACAGGAACGAATGACAAATCCTTACGTCTCTGATTTTGCTCTTGGCGTTGATAGAGAAATAAACGAAAAAATTAAAAATCAAGAAGATTAAGCCATTGAATAATTTTTATTTTTCAAAAAATCGTTTTCAGAGGCGAACGGGGTTATGTGTTCTATACTTTCTTCAGGGAATACCGCAAGGATTAATTTACTTCGCCTTAATCGACTGGTTAGTATCCCTAGGCCTCTCGATAAAAGATATTGCTATTATCACCGCAATTGCATCGATACCCTGGTCACTAAAATTCTTGATAGGGCCATTCGTAGATACATTTTCAAAATCCGCAATGGGAAAAAGGAGACCATGGATAATCTTTTCTATTTTTGCCTTGAGTTTCGTATTTCTTGTTTCCTCCCTAACTATCAGTGAGAACACCTTACCAATTTACATAGGCCTATCCTTTTTTATAGCCATTCTTTTTACTTCTATATTAGATATAGCCACTGATGGTCTGGCTATAGATACCTTGGAGGAAAAGGAAAGAGGACTGGTAAACGGAATGATGTGGGCTTCCCGAACACTAGGAATAAGTTTATCAGCAATCTTCTCGGCATACTGCTTGGCTCAATACGGATTAAATCAGACCATGATATTTGTTGGTTTGGTTGTCCTAACTCTTAGCATATTTCCAATCCTACAATTAGAAAATCCAGAAGATAAAGTTCTTTCTTTTAGAAATCTTTCATCTCAAGATAATAAGATTAGGATAAGTATCTATAAATTAATAATTAAAATGAAAGATGCAGTTCTTTCAAAGCCAATTATATTTATTCTTGTTTTTTGCCTAACTGCAAATTTAGCTTCGGGGATTCATTATACAAGCATATCGAATCTCTATACAAATTTTACGGATTGGGAACATTCCGATTTAACTAATATCCGGTCTTACGGACTTTTAGGCGGTGTCGTAGCTGCTTTATTGGGAGGAATACTATCAGATAAACATACCCCCTATCCCATTATTATAACTTCTCAACTAGCTATATCGGCCCTAGCTCTGAGTGTAGTTTTTTTTGTAGAATTAATTTCTATAAACATGGCTGGAATATTACTGCTTTTGGCTTTTTCTTTTTTTGGATCTTATGGAATGTCCGCGGCGTTATCCTTATGCATGCAATTTTCTCTTCCAACTGCTTCCGCAACTATGTTTGCTGTATTTATGAGTGCAAGGCATTTTTCAAGAATTATAGGTGAATCTATAGCAGGCACGATGGATAGTTTTGGTTTAGATATTAAGGATATTTATTTAATGATGGCAATTCTATCGATCCTACCCTTATTATTCTTAATAAGAGTTAAAAAATTAACATAATAGAGAGCTTTTTCTTCAGGATTAATAAGCTTGACACATATTGTTGCAAGGTTATAGTCGCGCCCACTAGTTTTTTGTAATCGTCAAAAATATTAAAGAGATTAAAATGTACGCTGTAATTAAAAGTGGTGGAAAACAGTACAAAGTCGCGAAAGATGATGTAATTGCTGTAGAAAAACTTCCTTTGGAAAAAGGAAAGAAGGTTAACATTACTGAAGTTCTTTTAATTTCTGAAAATGGTAAACCTGTAGTTGGGAATCCTTTAGTAGATGGTGCAAGCGTAGATGCTGAAGTAGTTGATCAGATTAGAGCGAAGAAAATTATTGTCTTTAAAAAGAAGCGTCGCAAAAATTATAGACGGAAAATTGGGCATAAACAAAATCTAACAAGTATTAAAATCACAGCAATTAATACTAAAAAAACAAAGACTGCAGAAAAAAAAGTTACTAAAAGCACTAGCAAAGCTGGAACAAAGACTAGTACCAAAGCGAAGGCATCTCCAGCAAAAAAGAAGACTGCAGAAAAAAAAGTTGAAGACAAAATGAAAACTGCTACTACTAAGAAAAAAACTAGTGTAAAAGCTACCTCTAAGGGTAAAAAGGAGTAAGAAATGGCTCACAAAAAGGCTGGTGGATCATCAAGAAATGGAAGAGATTCGGAGGGGAGAAGACTAGGCTTAAAAAAATTTGGAGGCGAAAGCGTTATTCCTGGAAATATAATTGTAAGACAAAGAGGAACAAAGTGGAAGCCAGGTGAGAACGTAGGCCTAGGTAAAGATCACACTATTTTTGCTCTTATTGAAGGTACTGTTGATTTTAGAAAAGCTAGAAATGGAAGACCGATTGTCTCTGTAAAACCGGCTACAGGAACTACAAATTAATTATCACTTCCTTCTTTTATTAATATTATTATTAACAAAGACTAAAATTAAAGAGTCAGGTTATGAAATTCCTTGATCAAGCTAAAATATATACTCGCTCCGGAGATGGCGGAAATGGTTGCATCAGTTTTCGAAGAGAAAAATATGTCGAATTTGGAGGGCCAAATGGAGGAGATGGTGGAAAAGGTGGAGACGTTATTATTAGATGCGTTGAGGGCCTTAATACGCTTATTGATTACAGATTTAAGCAACATTTCAATGCAAGAAGTGGTTCCCCAGGAGCAGGAAGTAATAAAACTGGGAAATCAGGTGAAAATTTAGTTTTAGAGGTCCCGACGGGAACAACGGTTCTTGAAGAAGATAATGAGAATATTATTTCTGATTTAACAACGGTAGGACAGGAAATAGTTCTTCTTAATGGAGGTAATGGCGGATTTGGTAATAATCATTTTAAAACTGCAGAAAATCAATCGCCTAGACATGCAAATGATGGGCAAGCAGGAAAAGAACAATGGATATGGTTTAGACTAAAATTAATTGCTGATCTGGGTCTATTGGGTCTCCCCAATGCAGGAAAATCAACTTTTTTATCAACTATTACCAGCGCTGAACCTAAAATTGCTGACTATCCTTTTACTACAATCCATCCTGTTTTAGGCATTGCAAATCATAAATCTAATGAAATCACGATAGCTGACATACCAGGTCTTATTGAGGGTGCTCATGGTGGAAAAGGTCTAGGAGATAGATTTCTCGGGCATATTGAAAGATGCAACACACTCTTACACCTTATAGATTCCTCAAATCAAAATCCGATCAAAGATTGGGATATAGTCCGCAATGAGGTTATTTCATATTCTATAGAACTTGCGGATAAGGAAGAAATAATTGCATTATCAAAAACAGACACAATAAGTGAAGAGGAATTGAAGGAAAAAACAGAATTGTTAAAGAAACATACTGGGAAAAAAGTTATTTCTATATCTTCAATAACAAAAGAAGGGATAGAGGAGGCGCTTGATTATATTATTGCAAATCTTATGAACGTCGAAGAAAATGATGAGGACCAAAAATGGACACCATAAAGAATATAAAAGATTGCGCAAGAATAGTAGTAAAAATTGGATCCTCTTTAGTTGTTAAAGGAAATAAAGACATTAATGAAGAATTTTTGAAAAATATTTCAGAAGATCTTCTAGAACTGAACAAGCTCGGCAAGGAAATAGTTATAGTTTCATCAGGCGCCATAGCTTTAGGAAGAAAACATCAGAAAGACAAAAAGTTGACTTTGGCAGAAAGTCAGGCTGCCTCAGCAATAGGACAAATAGAGTTAATAAATGGATGGAAAAAAGTACTTGAAAAGAAAGGTTTAAAAACAGCACAAATCTTGATAACTGCCAACGATACCGAGAACAGAAAGAGATATCTTAATGCCCGAGCAACATTTGATGAGCTTTTAAAGGAAGAGTACATCCCCATTGTTAATGAAAACGATACGGTTGCAACTTCAGAGATAAAATACGGAGACAATGATAGATTGGCAGCAAGGATCTCGGGAATGATTTCAGCGGATAGTTTGGTTTTACTTTCAAATGTTGAAGGTTTGTATTCTAAAGACCCCTCAAAGGAAAAAGCCGAAATAATAAGAGAAGTTAACAATATCGACAAAAATATTATTTCTATGGCTGGAGGAGCAAGTGATATGGGCCAAGGCGGGATGGTAACAAAGATTGAAGCTGCTAAGATCTCAACCAAATCTGGTTGTTATATGATTATATCATCAGGAAAAAAAATTAACCCTCTAATTTCACTAGAAAAGGGAAAATTTGGAACATGGTTTCTACCGCAACCAGGGAATAAGAATTCTTTAAAGAAGTGGATCTCTGGAAGTATAAATCCATCGGGAAAATTATATATTGATAATGGTGCACATAAGGCCTTAATGAATGGAAAAAGCCTACTGCCTGCGGGAATTTTTAATTTCGAAGGAACTTTTGAAAAAGGTGACACCATAATTATTGAGTTGGAAAATAATAATGAAGTTGCAAGAGGCTTGATAAGTTTTAATTCAGCCGATCTTGAAAAGATTATTGGTAAGAAATCAGAAGAAATTGAGAACATATTGGGTTATCTTGAAAGGCCTGAAGTAGTACACAGAAATAATCTAGTTTATTCTGGAGATAAAATAAAAGGCAATGACTGAAAAAATAAAAAAAATACTTTTAGAAATAGGTAAGGAAGCGAGAAAAGCTTCTCAGCAACTAGCCATGGCCGATAGTAAAATTAAAGACAATGCTTTAGCTTTAATGGGAAGATCTATAATCGAAGATAAAAAAATAATTATTCAGGAAAATCAAATTGATATTGAGAAAGCTAAGGAAAATAATATTTCTAATGCCTTTCTGGATCGCCTTACATTAAATGAAGAAAGAATAGAATCTATTGCTATAGGTTTAAAAGAAATTTCAAATTTAAATGATCCTGTTGGCGAACAGATCGGAAGGTGGAAACGGCCTAATGGTCTAGACATTGCAAGGGTTAGAACCCCATTAGGAGTCATAGGTGTAATTTATGAAAGCAGGCCTAATGTTACTGCTGACGCTGGCGCCTTATGCCTTAAGGCGGGAAATGCCGTAATACTTAGAGGCGGATCAGAAAGTTATAATTCCTCAAAAGCTATACATAGATGTCTAGTGAAAGGACTTGAGGCAGCAGGTTTGTCTGGAACATCTATACAAATAGTTCCTACTACTGATCGAGAAGCGGTAGGATATTTACTTTCTGGACTAGATGGAAGTCTGGATGTAATAGTCCCGAGAGGTGGAAAAAGCTTAGTAGCTAGGGTTCAAAAAGAAGCAAGGATTCCCGTCTTCGGACATCTTGAGGGAATTTGTCATCTTTATGTGGATAAGGATGCAGATGTTGAAAAAGCTAAAAAAATTGTAGTTAATGCAAAAATGAGAAGACCAGGAATATGCGGCGCTGCGGAAACCTTACTTATTGATGAAGCTAAAGCCAATACTATGTTACCAATTTTAGCTAATGCTTTAGAAGAATCAGGTTGCGAGTTAAGAGGGTGTAATAGAACTAGAAATATCATTAACAGTCTAATTCCGGCTGAAGAAAAGGACTGGACTACAGAATATCTCGATTCTGTAATAAGCATTAGAATTGTTGATGGTATTAGAGGGGCAATTGATCATATAAATTCATATTCTACCAACCACACTGATTCTATAATCACAGAGAATAAATTAACTGCTGAAGTCTTTCTTAAAGAAATTGATAGCGCTATAGTCATGCACAACACCTCAACTCAGTTCGCAGATGGTGGAGAATTTGGAATGGGTGCAGAAATTGGTATAGCTACAGGAAGATT
>Ga0066372_10000080_pt1 | contig 30987 bp, 28 predicted proteins | sample Knorr_S15_td_250_FD_77011 | JGI IMG/M metagenome (GOLD analysis project Ga0066372, IMG submission 77011) | Marine microbial communities from Southern Atlantic Ocean transect - Knorr_S15_td_250_ad_251m_LV_A | ecosystem: Environmental > Aquatic > Marine > Oceanic | place: Southern Atlantic ocean... | reverse complement strand
CAATCAGGGTTGCATTTATGCTCATAACTTAAATATACCTTTTGTTTAGACGCTGTATTTATAAAATTACGCGACAGCAAATATGATGTACATTGAGATACCAACAGCAATCATTGGTACCGCATCAACAAGACCCATTACGATAAACATTTGCGTTCTTAACATTGGGATAAGTTCTGGTTGTCTAGCAGCACCTTCTAAAAAACGCCCTCCAAGAATTCCAATACCAACGGCTGCGCCAAGTGCGCCCAAACCCATTAAAACAGATCCTGCCAAATATAACATTGCGCCTACTTCAGTCATTTCATTCATTTTCTACTACTCCTAAAGTTTTATTAATGGTCACTTTGGTAGGCCATATCCATATAGACAATTACCAAAATCATAAAAATAAAAGCCTGTAATAACACGATTAAAATATGAAATATTGCCCATGGAAGGGACAAAGTCCACTGTACCCAAAATGGTAATAATGCAATCAAAATAAATATCATTTCACCTGCATACATATTACCAAACAAACGTAACGCCAGTGATACTGGCTTTGCTATCAAACCAACAGACTCCAATAAAAAATTTGCTGGAATAAATAAGATTTGAACAAATATATTTTTTGATGAGAATGGGTGTAATGTGAGTTCAGCCGCAAAACCACCCAGACCTTTCATCTTAACGCTATAAAATAAAATTAATGCAAAAACAGTCAACGACAAGCCAAAAGTTATATTCGGATCAGTGGTTGCCACAACCTTAAAATAAAGATGCGGATCACCTGTTACCCACTGGGCAACCACGGGTAACCAATCTACTGGCACCAAATCCATTGTGTTCATTAAAAAAACCCAAACAAAAACAGTTAATGCCATTGGTGCGATAAGATTATTATTACTATGAAATATGTCTTTAACACTCTTATCAACGAATTCAAATATCATTTCAACAAAATTAGAGAAGCCAGTTGGAGTCCCTTCGCTTACATTCTTAGCAACACGATAAAACAAAAAACTAAATACAATACCAAGAAAAATTGACCAACCTAAACTATCAACATTGAATGACCAAAATCCCATTTCTACAGCTTCCTGATGAGTATGAGCAAAAGTCCATGTAGCCTCATCCAAAATTTGTCCATCTCTTTCATAACCTGCAGGTAACTTCCCATAAACTAAATTTTGTAAATGGTGCGTAATATAAGACTTTGATGTAATTGTTGCTTCGCCCGTCATTGATTTATCGCTATAAAATTATTTATTAATTTTTTATCAAAATTGATAACCCAATTAAATTTCCTAACAACATTATTCCGTAAGTAAGAATCATCAATCCAGCATTTAACATTTCAAAGAACAAAAAAGATAACGCAAAAAAAACTATTGTTGTTATAACCTTAATTGCTTCACCAACATAAAACCAAATCAAGATATTGCTTGAATTTGTCGTCGATGTTTTAAGCGAAAATTTTGTAAACATCGCATTTGGTAAAACGTAAGCAAAACCACCCAAAATTACAGAGTATGTAAATTCAAGACTGGTGAATATAAAAAAGACAAGCCCGGCCAAAACGACTATGAATGTCTCGAATAACAACACCTTATTAACAATAGCGCGATTTCTTATTATTTCTTCCATTCCTGTATTTCGCACTAACCCTAAATCATTCACCGCTTGGTGTAACTGACCCAATATGTCGCTACACCGCTTCCCCCCGCCCTTGTATCTCTAAGGGGAGAGAAAGTATAAATATCTACCCTATAATGATCAATGACTGCGGTGGTAATTTATTTAATCTAACCGTTTGAGTATTCCTTGAAGCTCATCTAATGAATTGTAACTAATCTGTAATTTTCCCTGGCCACTTGATTGATGTGTAATTGAGACTTTAGCGGCTAGACGTTCTGATAAATCACTCTCTAACCTAGCAATATTTGAATCTTTAGAATCTTTTTTGGGCCTATTTTGCTGATTATTATCTAAAAATTGCTTAACCAAATTCTCTGTCGCTCGCACCGAAAGACCCTGTTTTACTATTCTCAGTGCTGCTTCTAATTGCCTAGGTGGACTTAATGAGAGTAATGCTCTTGCATGGCCCATATCCAACTTACCTGTTTCTACCATCTTTTTAACTCTATTATCTAATTCTAGTAATCTTAATAAATTAGAGACTGCTGGTCGTGATCGCCCAACCGTCTCTGCAACTGCATCATGTGTCATTTCAAATTCATTGATTAAACGTTCAAGGGCGCCCGCTTCTTCGAGTGGATTTAAGTCTTGGCGTTGAATATTTTCAATCAAAGCTATGCACATCGCTTCATTGTCTGATACATCTTTAATAATTACAGGAATGTCGTGAAGACCGGCTATTTGCGCTGCGCGCCATCGGCGCTCGCCTGCCACGATTTCATATGAATTTTTGTCTTCTACTGGCCGTACCAGAATTGGTTGTACCAAGCCTTGAGTTTTAATTGAATCTGCAAGACTATCAAGAGCGTCTTGGTCAAAATCACGCCTCGGTTGAAATGGGCCTCGTTCTATAAGATCGATTGCCAGCATTTTTAACGAACTATTCTCCGCAGAAGCCGCTATGCTTATATTGGAATCCTCTCCCAAAAGAGCATCAAGACCTTTACCTAATCCACGTTTTTTTGCATTCATATTCGTTCTTACTATTAGTTACTCAATACTATGCGGCTATACCTTCTTTTCTTAATATTTCTCCAGCTAGAGCCAAATAAGCAACTGCACCACTTGAGGATTTATCGTATTTTAAAGCCGTTAACCCATGGCTTGGTGCTTCAGCTAATCTAACATTTCTAGGAATAATGGTTCGATACACTTTTTCTCCAAAATGATCAATTAATTGGGCAGATACTTGCGTTGCTAGATTATTTCGGGGGTCATACATTGTCCTTAATAGACCTTCAATCTTGAGATCTGGGTTTAAGTGTTTACGTATTTTCTCGATAGTCTCCAGTAATCCCGTTAACCCTTCTAACGCATAGTATTCACACTGCATTGGAATCATAACTGAATTTGCCGCAACCAGTGCATTTACAGTTAACATATTTAGAGAAGGCGGGCAGTCTATGAGAATAAAATCATAAATATCTTGTACCGTCTCAAGCGCACTTCTCAACCTAACTTCTCTTGCAATTTCATCCAAAAGCGCCACTTCTGCGCCTGTTAAATCAGAATTGCTAGGAATTAAGGCATATTTTCCTTCTAGGGAATCGACAATAACCTCACTAACAGATTTATCATTCATCAATAAATCATAGCTCGAAATTTCAAGTTGTTGTTTATCAATGCCGCTGCCCATTGTTGCATTGCCTTGGGGGTCAAGATCCACCAATAAAACATGTCGTTTTGTCGCTGCTAATGATGCGGCGAGATTCACGCTTGTTGTTGTCTTTCCTACGCCGCCTTTTTGGTTGGCAACCGCAATGATTCTTCCCATTTAATTACCATGAATCTAACGCTAAAGTTGAGGGACATACTCTACCATACTGAAACCGAACTGCCATTCGTAAACAATTTCAATTTACCTTCTGAATTTTCACCAATTTTGATTTTGCTCCCGAATCTGATGAGGATAGGTCAAACAATTTAATTTGATAATTAGAACTAGATAACTCTCGAATTTCATCTCCTACTGTTTCTCCTTTTATTGCTAACAACTGATTACTGGACGTAATTAGATGCTGCGTCTGGTCCATCAGCCGCTTCAATGGCGCAAAAGCTCTGCAAACCAGTGTATCAAACTCCGTTTCAGGTCTATATGCTTCAATACGTGATTGAACAATTTCAATATTTTCCATGCGAAATTCATGTTTTATATGCCGAAGAAACCTAATTTTTTTTTGAACGCTATCTAGTAATACCCATTTTTTTTGTGGTTGAGACAACGCCAAAATTACACCTGGTAACCCTGCTCCAGTCCCAATATCCAAACAATGCGCTCCTTTAATATATGGCAAGACAGACAAAGAATTAATAATATGGTCTATGATCATTTGCTTTGGCTCTGTAATTGCGGTTAAGTTATAAGCTCTATTCCATTCGCTTAACAACTGAAGATATATCAAATATTTTTTACAAGGATATTTTTCTGGAACGAATCCTAATTTTCTAAGCTCACCTTCTAAAAGGTCTCGCATAAATGTCCTCTGTAGATTATGCGCTTCTCCGAAAAAGCAATGATAACTTTTTGAGATGAATACGTAATAAAGAAATTGCTGCTGGTGTTATTCCTTGAATACGAGAAGCTTGTCCTAAATTAACTGGGCGATGCTTAGAAAGTTTTTCAATTACTTCACTCGATAAACCTTTCACTTTTGTGTAATCAAAATCCACTGGCATTGCTGTTTCTTCATATTGACGATTGCGTTCAACTTCTTCTTCTTGGCGTTTGATATATCCTGAATACTTAGCGCTCACCTCAACTTGCTCCGCTACTTTCGGATCAATATCTTTGCTGCCAATATTAGGTAATTGTAAAATATCATGATGACTAAAATCAGGGCGTTTTAACAACTCCAAAAGATTTATATCCTTTCGGATTTTTTGACCAAGTAATTTTTCAATAACTTCATTTGGAAATGACTTAGAACCTATCCAAATGTTTGCTAAACGATTTGACTCCTTCTCAATAGCATCACGTTTTTCATTGAATAATCTCCAGCGTTTTTCGCCAACCAAACCCATTCGATTGGCATGTTCTGTTAAACGAAGGTCGGCATTATCTTCACGTAACATCAAACGGTATTCCGCGCGACTAGTAAACATTCTATAAGGCTCGGTTGCCCCCATTGTAATTAGATCGTCTACTAGTACGCCAAGATAAGCCTCATCCCGACGAGGGTACCAAGGATCTTGTTCATTATTTCTGAGGCCCGCATTTAATCCAGCCAATAATCCCTGTGATGCAGCTTCCTCATAACCTGTCGTACCATTGATTTGGCCAGCAAAAAAAAGACCTTTGATAAATTTAGTTTCGAGCCATGGATATAAATCTCTAGGGTCAAAAAAATCATATTCAATGGCATAGCCAGGACGTGTTATGTGTGAATTTTCAAATCCTTTAATTGAGCGTAGCAACTTAAGTTGCACATCATAGGGAAGTGACGTTGAAATACCATTCGGATAAACTTCCCCTGTATTCAGTCCTTCTGGCTCTATAAAAATTTGATGTGAATTTTTGTCGGCAAAACGAACAACTTTATCTTCTATAGAGGGGCAATACCGTGGTCCAATACTTTCAATGTCGCCATTGAACATAGGCGAACGTTCTAATGAACTACGAATAATCTCATGAGTAGATTCGTTCGTATAAGTTATATGGCAAGGTATTTGTTTTGGATGTTCATTTCTGTTACCAATAAATGAAAATACGGGAACAGGTTTATCGCCAAATTGAACATCGCATTTTTCGTAATCAATAGTGGTTCCATCAATTCGTGGAGGAGTTCCTGTTTTTAATCTGCCAACATTAAATGGTAATTCCCTTAGACGATTAGCTAAGGCAATTGATGGTTTTTCACCAGCTCTTCCGCCCTGATACTGGTCATCGCCAATAAAAATTTTTCCGCCTAAAAATGTACCTACAGTCAAAATGACAGATGGGGAAAAAAACTTTATCCCAATTTTAGTAACTACTCCTTCAACTTTATCATCCAAAATTAATAAATCATCAACGGGTTGCTGAAATATAAATAAGTTCTTTTGCTGTTCTAGTGTAGGACGAACCACTTCTTTATAAAGTGAGCGATCAATTTGTGCTCGTGTTGCACGAACTGCGGGACCTTTACTAGAATTAAGAAGACGAAATTGTATACCACTTAAATCCGCAGCATGGGCCATTAGACCACCCATAGCATCGATTTCCCTAACCAGATGACCTTTCCCAATTCCGCCAATTGCTGGGTTGCAAGACATCTGTCCTAATGTATCTACGCTATGAGTCAGTAAAAGTGTTCTTGCGCCCATACGGGATGCTGCCAATGCAGCCTCTGTCCCGGCATGACCACCTCCAACAACAATAACGTCAAATATTTCTGATTGTTTCGTCATAACGCAGCATATTCTAGCTATTACCCACAAAAATGTAAGAAAAAACGTACGTTCTATATATTTTTTATGTAGCTCTTTTAGCTTAACATATCAACTATGGACAAAGATTTGGTAATCTCGTCAACTGATAAAGAATGGGAAAATTCAATAATCCCTGAATTAATGGAATACATTCGTGTCCCAAACAAATCTCCCGCATTTGATCCCAATTGGCAAATTAATGGGTACATGGAACAGGTTGTCGAGCAATTTGTTGCATGGAGTCATCGTCAAAATATCGAAGGAATGAAACTTGACGTAATCCGCCTACCTAAACGCACACCCCTTATCTATATAGATATTCCTGGGGATATAAAAAATACAGTGCTTCTGTATGGTCATTTAGACAAACAACCCGAAATGAGGGGTTGGAAAGAAGGATTTGGCCCTTGGGAGCCGGTGCTTAGAGAAAATAAACTTTATGGGCGTGGAGGTGCAGATGATGGTTATGCGTTATTTACTTCTTTATTAGCAATTAAATTATTACGCGAACAAAATATTTCTCATGCGCGTTGTGTTGTGATCATTGAAGCATGCGAAGAAAGTGGTAGCTACGATCTTCCATTCTACATTGACCATCTTAACAATCGTCTCGGAAAACCAGAATTAGTTATTTGTTTGGATTCAGGATGTGGTAATTATGAGCAACTCTGGTCTACTACGTCATTGCGTGGGCTAGTGGGAGGTGAATTAAAAGTAGAGGTACTAAATGAAGGTATCCATTCTGGTGATATTAGTGGCATTGTTCCTTCCAGCTTTAGAATACTAAGGCAATTACTCGACCGTATTGAGGATCCAATTTCTGGAAAGATTCTTATAAAAGAATTTTATGTGGATATACCAACCAAACGTATTCAACAAGCAAAACACGCGGCTAATGTACTAAATAAAAATGTTTATGAACGCTTTCCAATGAAAGAAAATACAAAACCCGTTACAAATAACCTAGTAGAACTGATTCTTAATCGGAGCTGGCGACCCGCTTTATCATATCTTGGTGCAGGTGGTTTGCCCGAAATTAACGATGCTGGGAATGTACTTCGTCCTTTCACATCAATTAAATTATCAATGCGATTACCGCCTACATGTAGTGCCAAACGTGTCGGTAAAAAACTTAAAGAACTTTTATTAAATAACCCCCCAAATGATGCAAAGATTTCTTTTAAGATCGATTGGGCTGTTGACGGCTGGATGGCACCTGAAATATCGCCTTGGTTAGAAAAAGCACTAGATGAAACATCAGAAAATTATTTTAATAAACCTGCTGTTCATATGGGTGAAGGTTGGTCAATCCCTTTCATGGGAATGTTGGGGGAGAAATTTCCTGAGGCACAATTTTTAATTACTGGTGTACTCGGACCTGGCTCTAATGCGCATGGCCCGAATGAATTCTTACATATACCAACCGCAAAAAAAATTACGTGCTGTGTGGCTGAAATTATTGCCAAACATTATCAAGCACATCAATGACCTTGTTGTGACAGACAAAATTTAGAGGTATATAAAAATGAAAATTGGTTTTATCGGACTTGGAGCAATGGGTACACATATGGCAAGAAATCTTGCCAAGGCAAATTTGTTAGAAACAGTTTTTAACCGAACCATATCCAAAACAGAATCACTAAAAAAAGAGTTCGCTTGTTCGGTGTCAACTTCACCTCTTGAATTAGCAAAACAGTGTGAAGTTATTATTATTAGTGTTTCGCGTGATGCTGATGTTCTGGAAATAGTTAACGAAATAAAAACTAGTATAAAGACAAACAGTATTGTTATCGATACATCAACTGTAAGCTCAGATACGGCAAAAAAAGCAGCAGGTTTATTAAACGAGGTAAATTGTAATTTTCTAGATTGCCCCGTATCCGGTGGTGTTGAAGGTGCGAAAAATGCGACATTAGCAATGATGGTGGGTGGGGATAAAAAAATTCTGGATAAAGTGCGGCCCGTTTTAAATTCAATTGCAAAAAATATTGTCTATATTGGGATAAATGGTTCCGGCCAAGCAACAAAGGCAGTCAATCAAATTATGGCAGCGGGAATAAATCAAGCAGTCACCGAGGCTTTGGCATTTGGTGAAACAATGGACTTACCCATGAACGAAGTTATAGAAATTGTCTCTACGGGTGCTGCCGGTAACTGGTTTCTCGATCACCGAGGTAAAACAATGCTATCGGGAGAATTTGAGCCAGGATTCAAGCTAAGCCTACACCATAAAGACCTTTCAATTTGCCAATCTATGGTAAGTTCTCTAAATAAAGATGCATTTCCACTTATTGAAATGACGTTAATTCATTATCAACAACTAATAGATGAAGGCTATGGAAACGAGGATATTTCAGCCCTATTTCGTTTGAAACGCAAAAATCTAAACTAGTTAAACCATTCTAACGATAAATTTGAGCTGATATAGTTGTTTTCAAGTCTATAAAAAATTGACGCCATACTTTTTTTGTGCAAAATAGTGCGGTCTTAAATCTAAGGTGTAGTTACATACTAGATATAATTTAAAAATAACTAATACATTAATATAATAAATTTTTTAAATCTATAAATTAATAAAAACTAATGTCACATGCGATCAAAATAAAATCGTTATCAAAGTCCTTTGGTCCAATTGATGCCGTGCGAAATATTTCATTTAATGTTGGGTATGGTGAAGTTCTCGGTTTTCTAGGCCCAAATGGCGCGGGTAAATCAACGACTATGAAAATGATAACTGGCTTTCTTGGACCTACAAGTGGCACAGTTGAGGTTAATGGTCATGATGTTCTAGAAGATCCTTTGTCTGTAAAACGTTCAATTGGTTATCTCCCGGAGGGCTCACCGGCTTATGGTGAAATGACGGTAAGGAGTTTTCTTAATTTTATTGCTGACGTTCGCGAATTAAGTAGTTCTGTACGTAAAGAACGTCTTGATGAAGTTATCGAAACAATCAATATCAGAACGGTTATTGACCAAAGTATAGAAACTTTATCTAAAGGCTATAAACGCCGAGTCGGTTTGGCGCAAGCAATACTTCATGACCCAAATATATTAATTATGGATGAACCTACAGATGGGTTAGACCCCAATCAGAAACATGAAGTTAGAAATTTGATAAAAAAAATGGCCAAGAAAAAGGCGATCATTATATCAACCCATATTCTTGAAGAAGTTGATGCAGTATGTTCACGTGCTATTATTATTTCTTCTGGTAAATTACTTTTTGATGGGACCCCAGCGCAACTCATAGCCAAATCGGATCAAAGTAATATTGATCATGCTTTTCGTGATATAACGATGTCAAATCCTACGCAATCATGAACGGAATACTTTCAATATATAAACGTGAATTTGCTAGTTATTTTGTAACTCCCGTTGCATATGTTTTTATTGTGATATTTCTATTTATGACTGGTGTCTTCACATTTTATCTAGGCGCTTTCTATGAAAGTAACCAAGCTGATTTAGAGCCCTTTTTCCGATTTCATCCTTGGTTATATTTATTTTTAATTCCAGCTATATCAATGCGTCTTTGGTCAGATGAAAGAAAAAGCGGAACAATTGAATTATTAATGACTTTACCAGTATCAATTACTGATACGGTAATTGCTAAATATCTGGCTGCTTGGAGTTTTACTGGTATTGCGCTTTCTTTAACTTTCCCAATGTGGATTACGGTTAATTACCTTGGCAATCCTGATAATACTGTAATCCTAGCAAGTTATATTGGTAGCTTAGTTATGGCAGGTGGTTTCCTTGCGATTGGTTCTTGCATTTCTGCTTTAACCAAAAGTCAGGTTATTGCCTTTGTGATAAGCGTAGTAATCTGTTTCATGTTTATTTTAAGCGGCTTCCCAATGGTATTGGATTTATTTGAAAGTTGGGCCCCACAAGCTGTTATTGATGCAATCGCATCTTTTAGTTTTCTTACCCACTTTACATCGATAAAAAAAGGTGTGATTGATATACGTGATGTTATTTATTTTGCTGCATTAATAACCTTCTGGTTATACGTCAACATTGTCATTATTGAAAACAAGAAGGCGAATTAAGTAATGAAACATACGGTTAGAAGCAGCGTAATTTCAGGAACTGGCCTTGTGCTTGCAGTATGTTTGTTCGTTGCCACTATAGTTCTTGCGAATACTGCACTTACAACTTGGCGTATCGATTTAACACAAAATAAATTATTTACGCTTTCGAAAGGAACAATAAATATCCTTAATAACTTAGAAGAAGCCGTTCAGCTTGATTTTTATTTTTCCCAAAAAGCGATGAATGACTTTCCATTACTAGCTAATTATGGAATTCGCGTAAGAGATATATTGGAAGAACTAGCGACTCACGCTCATGGCAAATTAATACTGAATATAATTGAACCGGAAACATTTTCAGAAGCTGAGGACCAAGCTGTAGCAAGCGGTTTAAGAACTGTTTCAGTTAGTACTAATAGTGATAGAGTTTATTTCGGATTGGTTGGTACAAACTCAACTGATGATGAAAAAGTTATTCCCTTCTTCCAAACTAATCGTGAATCTGCGCTTGAATATGACTTAACTAAATTAATTTATAACCTTGCCTATCCTGATAAACGTATTGTCGGTGTTTATTCGCAACTACCTATCATTGGCAAAAAAGGTGACCAAACTGCACCAACTTGGACCATTATTAATGCGCTAAAAGAATTCTTTGAAATTATAGACCTTAATGAAAATATTGATGCGCTTAACCAAAAAATCGACGTACTGATGTTAGTTCATCCAAAAAAATTAAATACAGAAACTTTATACGCGATCGATCAATATTTATTGAAAGGAGGTAAGGCTATTATTTTTCTTGACCCTCTTGCAGAACAAGACCGGACACAACCCGACGCTGCTAGCCCAAGTGTTATGCCTATACTTTATTCTTATTTGGACGAAATACTCGAAAAATGGGGTCTTGAAATAAGTAAGGAAAAAATCGTTGCCGATATTAATGCTGCTATGCGTGTACAAGCAAGCGGGCCACGAGGTCCTCAAGAAATTGATTACCTCCCATGGCTAAGATTTACGGAAAAAAACTTTAATACTGAAGATTTTTCAACAAGCGAATTAAATATATTGCATATGGGTACTGTCGGAGCAATTGAAAGTATTGCAGAAAAAGAAATAAAAGTAGAAATAACGCCTCTAATTCAAACTTCAAAACAATCAACAAAATTAGAACGTGACTTGATACTTTTTCAACGTGACCCCAGTGTTATTTTGAACAATTTTAAATCAGATGAAAAAAATCTCCTCATTGCTGCACGTATAAAGGGAAAGGCACAAACGGCTTTCCCAGATGGATTGCCTATTGACGAAAATAAAGAGCAATTGATGGATGATGGTTTCATTAATGAAGGTGACATAAACGTTATTTTAGTATCAGATACAGATATTCTCGCTGATCATTTTTGGATTCGTAAACAAGATATGCTTGGTGTATCTGTTCCACAACCAATTGCAAATAATGGTGATTTTGTAATAAATAGTATTGAGAATCTTTCTGGTAGTACTGATTTAATAAGTTTACGTGGTCGTGGAAAATACTCACGTCCATTTGAAAAAGTTGAAGCTATACGCAAAGAGGCCGAATCAGAATTTCGTGAACGTGAGAAAGAATTACAGGCAGTACTTCAAGAAACCGAAAATGAAATACGAAAACTTCAACAAGAACAGGGCAATGAAAAATCATATTTGCTTAATAATAAATTAACCGCAGAAATTGAAAAATTTAGAAATGAACGTTTGGCAACAAGAAAAGAATTGCGTAGCGTCCAACACGATCTAAGAAAAAATATAGAAAAACTTGGGTCACAACTACGATTTATTAATATTGGTCTTATTCCCCTATTAATAACGCTACTAGCATTAATAATTGGCATCTATCGAGCTAACAAACGAACATAAATTACACCTTTATGATTAAAAATAAACTCATCGTTCTATCTTCTATCACAATTACTGTTATTGTTGCTGCAACAATATTTGCGAATTTACGTGCGCCGCAATCTCAAAAGGAAAAAACTCCTTTTTTCCCAGAATTAGCCAAACAAATTGAGTCAGTGAATTACATTTCGATCAAAGGGTTTAGTGATTCAATTAATCTTACTCGTAAGAATGATGTTTGGGGTATCGATGAATTTGATGGGTACCCCGCATTAGCAGATAAAATTAAAAGTACTGTGCTCGGAGCTGCCGATCTTAAAATTAACGCACCAAAAACAGCTCTACCTAGGTTATATCATCGACTCGGTGTTGAGGGACCGGATGCTGAAGGTACAAACTCACTATTACTTACCTTGTATGGCTCAAATAAAAATAAAATCATTGAAATGATTGTTGGCAAATCAAGACTTAGTAGTTCAGCAAAAAATATTTCTGGTCTTTATGTTAGAAAACCTGAAGATAAAAAATCCTATCTAGTTGATGGAGTTCTTGATGTATCCTCAATAAAAACAGATTGGATAATGCGAAATCTTTTTGACGTTCCGGCAGAATCTATAAAATCAGTTAACATTAGTCATTCTGATGGAGGTTTATATACTCTGTATAAGAATGAGAAAGGTCAAGAGCATTTTGAATTAGAAAACGTGCCTACTGGTCAAGAACTAGCTTCTGAATTAATTGTTAATAGATTTGGCACCATACTTCAAGACCTACAAATAAGCGGAGCTAAATCAAAAGAATCGCTAAGCGAAGAAAGTAAAAGCACTAGGGTAAAAATAACGACTTTTGAAGGTATTGTTGGGAATATTATCGCCTTCAAATACAATGATATTGCCTATGCATCTTTCGAATTTTCATATGATGAAGAAATTGAAAAGAATAATAATGAAGAAGAAGTAAAAAATGAAGATATAAAGAATTATATAGCCAATCTTAATTTAGACACTGAAAATTGGTGGTTTGAAATACCTGAGTTCAAGTATGATATTATTAAAAGACGCTTAAACACAATCACGCGAGACATTAAAAGTATTAGCCCTGAAGAATTGACAGAATAAATTTCAAGTAGTCATCTCTCCATTCTATGTTATGCCATATTCACGGATATCTATATTTTTTTCTATTTTAACTTAGGGAAGTTGGATATTATTCTCGTCCGATACGGTATAATTTCTGTTAATTAGAACTGCCAAAAAAATGACACAAAAGAAAAAACAAAATCCAACTAAAAATTCTGGACTAAGCTTTCAGGAGCTAATCTTTGAACTACAAAAATACTGGTCTACCCAAGAGTGTGTCATTGTGCAACCCTATGATATAGAAATGGGAGCCGGAACGTTTCATCCTGCTACATTTCTTAGGGCTATAGGTTCGGAACCCTGGCGTACAGCATATGTGCAAGCATCTAGAAGACCAACTGATGGACGTTTTGGCGAAAACCCTAATAGACTACAACATTACTACCAGTTTCAAGTTGTCCTTAAACCATCGCCAGACAATATTCAGGAACTCTATTTAGCTTCGCTTGAAGTTATAGGTATTGACACAAAAACACATGATATACGCTTTGTTGAAGATAACTGGGAATCCCCAACTCTTGGTGCATGGGGTCTCGGGTGGGAAGTTTGGATGGATGGAATGGAAATTAGCCAATTTACCTATTTTCAACAAGTTGGCGGGCTTGATTGCAGGCCAGTTACTGGTGAAATCACTTATGGACTAGAAAGAATTGCCATGTGTTTACAAGATTGTGATGATTTATTTAAACTTGCATGGTCAAGAACAAAAGAAAATAAAGTAACTTATGGTGATATCTATCATCAAAATGAAGTTGAAATGTCTCGCTATAATTTCGATCTAGCAAATACGGAAGCATTATTTAATTGGTTTGATACATGTGAAAAAGAATCACAAAAACTAATTAAGGAAGGGCTGTCAATCCCTGCATATGAAATGACGATGAAAGCATCACATTCATTTAATTTGCTTGATGCACGTGGAGCTATCTCAGTAACAGAACGACAACGTTATATTTTACGTGTTAGAGCACTTGCAAATGCGGTGGCTCAGTCCTATTTCGAAAGTCGCGAAAAACTAGGATTCCCTCTAGCAAAAGATTAAACAATTTAGAAATGGTTAAAAAACAAGATTTATTAATTGAAATTGGCACAGAGGAATTACCACCGAAGTCTTTAAAAAACCTTGCGATAACTTTCAGTGGGCAAATGTGTCTGGCTCTAAAAAAAGAAGAATTGGATTTCAGTGATACAAATTGGTATGCAACACCACGTAGACTTTCACTATTAATCACTGATCTTGATATAACTCAAAAAGATAAAGAATATCAGCGTAGAGGCCCTTCTTTATCTGCAGCATTTGATAAAAATAAAAAACCGACGAAAGCAACATTAGGATTTGCTAAATCCTGTGGCGTTGAAGTTAAAGAACTAAAAAAAATTGAGACTGAAAAAGGTATTTGGTTAGCATTTGACGCCATCTTAAAAGGAAAAAATACTGATAAACTTATTCCTGACCTAATAGAAAAAAGTTTGGTACGATTGCCAATTGTAAAACGCATGCGTTGGGGAAATCATAATATTGAGTTTGTTAGGCCAATCAAATGGACGCTTATTTTATTTGGAAATAAAGCGCTTAATTGCAAGATTCTGGGGGTAGAATCTGGAGCATACAGCTATGGACACCGTTACCATCATCCAGATGTCTTAAAAATAAAAAAACCAAGCGAATACAGCGATACATTAAAAAACAAAGGATATGTTATAGCTGACTATAATGAACGACTTTCATTAATTAAATCGCAAATCTCCTCAGTTGCAAAAGATAAGAAAGGAAATGTAATTGTTGATTCTGAATTACTCAACGAAGTTACATCTTTGGTCGAATGGCCAGTTAGTTTTGTTGGAAGCTTCGATCCAAAATTCCTGGAATTACCAAAAGAAGTACTCATTGCGACTATGCAAGATAATCAAAAATATTTCCCGATTGTAAATAACAAAGATGAGTTGATGCCGTTATTTATTTGTGTATCAAATATTGAAAGTAGCAACCATGAATTAATAAAAAGAGGAAATGAAAGAGTCATAAGGCCTAGACTTAGTGATGCCGCTTTTTTCTGGGAATGGGATTTAAAATATGGTCTAAAGAATCACCACAAATCACTAAAAGAGGTGATTTATCAAAAAGATCTGGGAACACTACATGACAAATCAGAACGTATAGCCAAGACTCTCTCATCAATGACGAAAGAAATAGATATTGATGCTGGTTCAGCAAAAAAGGTTGCTAAACTCTGTCTGTGTGATTTGCTAACAAAAATGGTTGCTGAGTTCCCCAAGCTACAAGGAACGATGGGCCGCTATTATGCAAAAGCTGATGGTGAAAATGATGATATAGCAATTGCATTGGAAGAGCTTTATCAACCTCGCTTTGCCGGAGATAAGCTACCAAAAACCTTGCTTGGTCAGTGTTTATCAATAAGTGAAAAGATTGATAACTTGATTGGTATATTTTCAATCGGGAAAGCTCCCACTGGAGATAAAGATCCTTTTGCTTTAAGACGTTCGGCAATAGGGCTTTTGCGTATTATTATTGAATGCGAAATTGATATTGATTTAAAAAATTTGCTTTCGATAGCAGCATCAAATTTTCCTGATAAAAATCAATCATTAAATTGTATTGATGATGTTTACACATTCCTAATGGAACGATTACGTTATTATTACCGTGACGAAGGATTTAGTGCAGATGTATTTGAATCTGTGCTTGCTATTAATACATCTAGACCTCTTGATTTTCACTATCGCATGGTTGCAGTTACAGAATTTAGAAAACTTATTGAAGCAAAAAGTTTGGCGGCTGCAAATAAGCGAACTAGTAACCTTTTAAAAAAGTCTGGAGGAATTGATGACATAAAAATAAAAGATAGCCTTTTAACAGAAGAAGCAGAAATAAAATTAGCAAGTACACTTGAAGATTATAAAAAAATAATTGCTCCAATGATTGATAATCGTGATTATAAATCTGCACTTAGTAAACTAGCTGAGTTAAGGAAAGTCGTTGACGATTTTTTCGACAACGTGATGGTATTGTGTGATGAACCTGAACTTAAAAAAAATAGACTCGCACTGTTGAGTAATCTAAATTCTCTATTTTTAGAGACAGCAGATATCTCGAAATTACAGGATTAGTAAATGAAACTTATAATTTTAGATCGAGATGGTGTTATCAATGAGGACTCTGACGATTATATAAAGTCCCCAGACGAATGGATTCCAATTCCCGGAAGTTTAGAATCAATTGGAAAACTTTCCCAAAATGGTTTCAGAGTCGTTATTATTACCAACCAATCTGGAATCGGAAGAAAAATTTTTTCTATCGAAATGCTTCACGCAATTCATAAGAAAATGAACGTACATCTTTCACAATTTGGTGGCGTTATTGATGGAATTTTCTTTTGTCCTTGTAAACCTGAAGAGAATTGTAATTGCAGAAAACCAAAACCAGGATTGTACAATGATGTATCAGATAGATTACAAATATCATTAGAAAATGTTTTTTGTGTGGGTGATAAAATTACTGATATACAGGCGGCAGAAAATGCAAAGGGTAAGCCCATACTTGTTCGAACTGGAAAGGGGAAAGATGAAATTGACCGTGGGACAATACCTAAACATGTTCCAATTTATGATGATCTTGCATCTTTTGTAAATAAGATAATAACAGAAGAAAGATAATGCTAGTTTTAAGATCACTTCTCTTTTATACAGGTCAAATTATTAGCACAATATTGATTGCCCCAATTGGCGTAATCGCCTTTCCTTTAGATTTTAAAAAACGTTACTACCTCATTACCCGTTGGGCAGTTTTTAATCTCTGGTGGTTAAAGATATGTTGTAACATTAGATACGAAATTACGGGAGTAGATAATATCCCAGAACAACCCTGCATTGTTATGTGTAAACATCAATCTGCATTCGAGACACTAGCATTACAGCGGATATTTATTCCTCAAGTATGGATACTAAAAAAAGAGTTATTACAGATCCCAATATATGGTTGGGGACTAGCCTCTATGCAACCCATTGCTATTAATAGAGACTCCACAATAAAATCGTTTAAACAAATTGCTGACCAAGGCTATGAACGTTTAAAGAAAGGATACTGGGTGATTATATTCCCAGAAGGAACTCGCGTAGCTCTAAATAAAAAGAAAAAATATCTACCAGGCGGAGGAATGCTCGCAGAGAAATCGGGCGCCCAAGTTATTCCAGTTGCTCATAATGCTGGGCGTCTATGGCCGCGAAATAGCATGATTAAAAAAGCTGGATTAATTACAATAAAGATTGGGCCAGTAATAAAGTCTGAAAATAAAAGTGCTAAAGAAATAACCAAAGAAGTGGAAAACTGGATTGAGAAAGCAGTCGGAGAACTACCTGATTAAATGAAAAATAATTCGCAAAAAAATAAATTTCCACTAACAAGACCGAGAAGAATGCGAAGCGATGATTTTTCTCGTCGCCTCATGCGTGAATCAATATTGACAACGGATGACCTTATTTATCCAATGTTTGTAGTTGATGGAGATAATCAACGAATTCCAATTAAGTCGATGCCCGGCATAGAAAGATTAAGTATCGATCAACTATTGAAAGAAGCCAAAAAATTAGTTGAACTTAAAATTCCAGCAATCGCACTCTTTCCCGTTGTCCCTAAAGAAAAAAAAAGTGAGGATGCATCTGAAGCGTGGAATCCTGATGGATTAATACAAAAAAGTATTCTGGAATTAAAACAACATTCTCCTGAATTGGGTGTCATAACAGACGTTGCCCTCGATCTCTATACTCTGTCTGGACATGATGGTTTAACTAATAAAGATAATGAAGTTATGAATGATGAAACCGTTGAAGTATTAGTTAAGCAAGCCTTATCGCATGCTGAGGCAGGTGCTGACGTAGTTGCTCCATCTGATATGATGGATGGACGTATTGGGCATATTAGGAAGGCGCTTGAGTCTGCCAATTATATAAATACTAAAATTCTTGCTTACTCAGCAAAATATGCATCGAGCTTTTATGGGCCCTTTCGTGATGCAATTGGCTCCGGAGAAAATCTAGGAAGTGGAAATAAATATACCTATCAAATGAACCCAGCAAATACTGATGAAGCTATAACTGAGGTAGAACTCGATCTAAATGAAGGGGCTGACATGGTAATGATAAAACCCGGACTGCCTTATCTTGATATTGTTTATCGAGTTAAAGAAACTTTCGGTCGTCCGACCTTTGTGTATCATGTAAGCGGTGAATACGCAATGATTAAATCAGCAGTAAGTAATGGATGGTTAGACGAAAAAAATGCAGTTATGGAATCAGTATTAGCATTTAAACGCGCGGGTGCTGATGGAATCTTGACTTATTATGCCAAGCAAATTGCAGAATGGATTAATACCTAAAAAAATTACAAACTAATATTTAACTGTTTTATTTTTCGCGTCAAAGTATTTCTACCCCAACCAAGTAATTTTGCTGCATCTTGTCGACGTCCACCTGTCTTTTTTAGGGCCTCTTCAATTAAGATAGTTTCAAATAATGGCGCTGCATTTTTCAATAATTCAATGTCGCCGTTTAATAAACTAGATTCAACCCATCTTCTAAAATTTGACTCCCACGAATCATTTTCATCATATATGCCAATATCTTTTTTTAACTCAGGGGGGAGATCATCAATATGAATTTCTGTACCAGACGCCATGACTGTTATCCAACGACAAAAATTTTCAAGCTGCCTAACATTGCCAGGCCACGGTAAATTTGTTAAATAACTTTCTGTCTCTGACAATAATTGCTTCTTCTCTTCTCCTAATTCTTTTGCCGCTATATTAAGAAAATATTTTGAAAGTTCACCAATATCAGTTTTTCTTTCTCGTAACGATGGGACATGTACTCTTATCACATTCAACCGATGTAATAAATCTTCACGAAATCTACCTTCCTTTACTAACTGCTCAAGATTCTGATGTGTAGCTGCAATCACACGAACATCCACCTTTATCGGTGTGTGGCCACCTACACGATAAAACTCTCCTTCTGCTAGAATCCGAAGTAACCGTGTTTGTAAGTCGGCGGGCATATCACCGATCTCATCAAGAAAAAGTGTACCGCCATTAGCTTGCTCAAAACGACCTTGTCGTTGTGAAGTTGCGCCTGTAAAAGCACCTTTTTCATGCCCAAATAGTTCTGATTCCAGTAGGTCCTTCGGAATAGCAGCCGTATTTATAGCAATAAATTGGCTTTTCGACCTAGGGCTATGGGCGTGCAAGGCTGCAGCTACTAATTCTTTACCTGTGCCAGATTCACCGGTAATTAAAACTGTAAAATTAGAATTTGATAATCGTCCAATTGCCTTAAATATTTCTTGCATTGCTGGAGCTGAACCAATAATTGGATTGCCCTCAATTTCAGGTTGAGAAATTGGCATTGAATCATTTGCACGTTCATGTGTTATAGCTCGCCTAACCAAACTTACAACTTCATCTACATCAAACGGTTTAGAAAGATATTCGTATGCTCCCCCCTGAAATGCTGACACAGCTCTATCAAGGTCAGAATACGCGGTCATTATGATTACTGGAATATTTGGTGAATGCTGTTTAATTCGATCCAATAATGAAATCCCGTCCATACCCGGCATACGGATATCAGTAATGATAACATCGGGCTCTTCGTTTTCTATTTTTTCTAGCACCTGATCAGGATGGGAAAAACTTTCAATATCAACATCAGCTGATTTCAAAGCCTTTTCTAAAACCCAACGAATGGATTTATCATCATCAACTATCCATACTTTCTTATTGTTTTCCATTACTACGCTCGATTGGGAATAATATTGAAAAGCAAGTATTGTTTTCTTTTCTTTCATAATTAATTGTCCCACCATGTGACTGAATTAATTGTTGAGCAATAGACAGCCCAAGCCCAGTTCCTTCGGCATGGCCTGTAACCATTGGGTAAAATGCGCCAGATTCAATTTCTGCTGGTATGCCGGGTCCGTTATCAATAATATCGAGCCGAACAGCTAATCGATTTAATTTGTTTTGAATTGTCATCTGACGTTGGATACGTGTTCTTAATAAAATACTTTCATCTTCCGTCGTTGCTTGTACTGCATTTCTCAATAAATTTAATACCGCCTGAATAAGTTGTTCTCTATCTGCATGAATACTCGGAATACTTGGGTCATAATCTTTTTGAATATCTAGATTTCGAGTACTTTCAGCACGAATAATAGAAACAACATACTCAACAATTTCATGAATATTTGTTTCTGATTTCACAGGATGTGTATTAGCCACCATCATGCGGTCAACAAAATTTCTCAAACGATCTGATTCGTTGATTATAATCTTTGTATATTCAAATAAACTTTTATCATCCAATTCCTTTTCCATTAATTGTGCTGCGCCACGTATACCACCCAGAGGATTTTTAATTTCATGAGCTATGCCTTGTATCGATTCTTTTGCTGCCTTTTGTACGGCTTGTTGGTTAAATTCTTGCATAACACGAACAAAAGCATCGGCGCAAACAAGCTCAACAAGAATCTCTTTCGTTTCATCGCCGATAACGAGTGGAGTAAATATACAATCCACTTTAATTGAGTTTTGATTAATGAGTTGCATTTCAATACCACGCTCTATGCGCGTGCTAGCATACTGAAAAGACTTTTTAATCGCATCTGTAAAAAACGAAGTGTTTGGCCAAATTTTTTTGGGGGTCTTACCTAGTAATCGCTTGCTACTGACTAATAATAGGCTTTCACCTGAGCTATTAATTGAAACCAGACGTAAATTTTCATCAAATAACAAAACAGCAGTTGCTATATGATCAAAAATACGAACGGCCCTTTCTTCTGCCTGAGTCATAGTGTACCCATTATTGCACTCTTTTAGTGCATTTTTCACGCATTAATCCTCTTTATTATATTCAGTATAAAAATTTTATTAATAATTACAATAAGTTAGTTTTTAATTAAAAATCTTTTTCTTGTATATTAGTAATGCAAGAAGCAGACCATTTGCCTTGAAAATGAGCAAATTACTAAGTGAAATATTAAACTGGTCTTAGTTTGCGGCTATTGTGATGCACGAAGTACTGAAAATGTGCTTGAAGCTGAAATTATTGAATTTGATGAACTATCAATAATGCTGACGCTTATTGTGTGCGTACCTCTGTCAACATTCGTAAGTGAAGTACTTTTACCTGTACCCTTAGACAACTCTTTTCCATCCATAGTTATTAGAACCCTATGTCCTGAACGGAGAGAGGGTTCGGAGACAACTGATATACTTACATTCCCAGTATTGCTTCTAATTGATGAGCCATCTGTAGGACTCGAAACGAGTAACTTCTTATAAGAAAAATCTTCTGTATTCTCACCTCGGCTTGAACTGCCTGAAGAAGAACTAGATGGCTTGACAGTTTCCGTTGTTTTTAACTCTTTGAGTTTTATTTTTTCAGAATTTGTAGCCGGCCTATCTGTAAAAATGATATTCCCATCTTCATCCACGGTCTTATAGACCTCTCCAAAAAGACTAGGTAGATAAAAAAATAAGAATAATATAAATACTAGTTTTAATTTCATAAATTAACTATAAATAAACTGTGGCTACATTTTCTTTAGATTACCACTATCCTGATGTAGTTCAAAAAAAATCCCCCTATTGGAGAGGGGGATTTTCTAATATCAATATAAATTACAAAGTTATAAACTATAATACATATCAAACTCAATCGGATGAGTGGTCATTCGAAAGCGATTTACTTCTTCCATCTTAAGTTCGATATACCCATTAATCATATCATCAGTAAAGACACCACCTGCAGTCAGAAAACTTCGATCATTATCAAGTGCTTCAAGAGACATATCTAACGATGAAGAGACAGTCGGGATTCCTTTTTCCTCCTCAGAACTTATGTCATATAAATCCTTTTCTATTGGTGCGCCTGGGTCAAGTTTATTTTGTATTCCATCAAGACCAGCCATCATCATTGCAGCAAAGGTAAAGTATGGATTACCACAAGAATCAGGGAAACGGACTTCAATACGCCGTGCCTTGTCGCTAGGAACCCACGGAACACGAATCCCAGCGGAACGATTACGCGCCGAATATACTAATAGAGTTGGTGCCTCAAACCCCGGTACTAAACGCTTATAACTATTAGTACTCGCATTCGCAAATGCATTTATAGCGCGCGCATGTTTAAAAACACCGGCTATATAATGCAATGCAGTGTCTGAAAGATTACCGTACTTGTCCCCTGCAAAAACATTCTTATCGCCTTTAACTAATGATTGGTGAACGTGCATACCATTACCATTATCACCTACCAATGGTTTCGGCATAAATGTTGCTGTCTTACCATAGCTATGTGCAACATTTTGAATGACATATTTGAGAATTAACAATTCATCAGCTTTTCTCGTTAACGTTTTGCATGATGTTCCAATTTCAGCCTGGCCCGCTGTTGCAACTTCATGATGATGCACTTCTACCGTGACTCCCATTTCTTCGAGAACTGTGCACATTGCCGATCGGATGTTCTGACATGAATCAACTGGCGGTACTGGAAAATAGCCACCTTTTACGCCTGGTCTGTGACCAATGTTTTTATCTTCATCAATACGGTCACTATTCCAACAACCTTCTTCTGAATCAACTTCGTAAAATCCTGAATGTAATTCATCGCCCCAACGTACCTCATCAAAGATAAAAAATTCAGGCTCAGGGCCAAAATATGCCGCATCTGCAATGCCAGTAGATTTTAGATAGTCTTCTGCACGCTTTGAAATTGAACGCGGATCACGTTCATATCCTGTCATTGTTAATGGTTCAACTACATCGCAACGAATATTTAATGTGGCATCATCAAAGAAAGGATCAATAACTGCACTTCCCGTCTCCGGCATTAGGATCATGTCCGATTCATCAATGCTCTTCCAACCTGCGATTGATGACCCATCAAACATTTTCCCAGCTTTAAGCATTTCCTTGTCAACCACGCTAGCAGGAACTGTGACGTGCTGCTCTTTCCCAATGGTATCGCAGAAACGAAGGTCAACGAATTTTACATCGTGCTCCTTTATTAGTTTCAGTACATTATCGGATGACATTTTTAACTCTCCTCTGTCTATTTTTTATTAATTATCAATTTCTATTTTAGCTGATACACACGCAATTAATATGCCATCATCAAATAAACACTATAACTAAAAGAATCAATAAGTTACTTCAGCAAAAATAATAGAAAAATCACCTTTTTTGTGCACAAATTCTATTTTTGCACTATAACAGTGCAATTATCTAACAATTACTAATAACGATATGTCGATCTGACACAGTCGAAACCTTCAGTGATTCAAGCCTTATATGTTGTAACTGTAATATGACTTCTTCGGGAGTGAAAGCAGCTTTCAATGAGTTTCTAAAATCTCTTTGTAGTATCTCTGGCTCTTCCCTTGCGTATTTATGCACTAATTCATCAACTTCTTTCATATTTTTAGGTCGTGCCAGATCCATAAAAAAAATTATTGGTGTACCCTTCGCTTTTTTTACCAATTCCCATAGAACCATCGGGTTATGCAAGTGATGCAATAAACTATTACTCATTACAATTTCATATTCTTTTTCTATTAGCGCTATCTCTTGTATTGGGGTGTGAATAAGTTTAATCCTACTATCAAGGTTAACCTTACTAATAGCTCTTTTTGCTTCATCAAGCATTGCGCTTGATCCGTCTACTGCATCAATATTAAAAGATGGATAGGTTTGTGCAAATCTTATCGCTATATCCGCAGTACCTGTTCCAAGGTCAATAACATTTCCCGAAAATGTGAATTTCTTTTCTATTGAATAGCTTAATAATTCTAAAAAATGGTTGTGTGGTTCTTCAAAATTAGCATTTGCATAAGCGATTGCTTGTTCCTTATCGCTCATTAATTCGGGCTCTATAACACGCTCCATTATTTAAAAGTCATAATGATTCGCCATTAATTAGATCTTCCAGCTTTTCCCTTCCGCGAATCTCATAGGGCTCATCACCATCGACTAATATTTCTGCGGCACGTGGCCTTGAATTGTAATTTGATGACATACTAAAACCATAAGCGCCTGCTGAAAAAATGGCGAGTAAATCTCTCTCGGTTAATGATAACGTACGATCCTTACCAACAAAATCGCCTGTTTCGCAAATAGGGCCAACAATATCATAAGTCCTCTCTTTTGCGTCTGAGTCTTGCACCACCCTTTTGATTTCATGCCAACCATCATAAAGAGATGGTCGTATCAAATCATTCATTGCTGCATCAACAACTGCAAAATTTTTAAAAGGAGTTTCATTAAGATATTCCACTTCTGTAAGTAAGACGCCCGCGTTGCCAATAATGGATCTACCTGGCTCAATAATTATCTCAAGATCGTGTCCATTTGTAGTATTAGTAATCGCACTTACATATTGAGTTGGTGTTGGTGGTACTTCATCTTTATAAGTAATACCCAAACCACCCCCAATATCAACATGTTGAAGTTGAATCCCTAGCTGTGTGAGTTCATCAATTAAATCTAGTGACTTTTGCAACGCATCCTGGAAAGGGCTTAATTCTGAAATTTGAGATCCGATATGGAAATCAATTCCAATCAAATTAATATTACTCATTTTTGCTGCTTGTCTAAAAGTATCCTTAGCTAATTCAAAAGAAATACCAAATTTATTTTCCTTTAAACCAGTTGCAATATAGGGATGTGTTTTAGCATCGACATCAGGATTCACGCGTAATGATACTGGTGCAAGTATTTTCATGCTTTCGGCGACCGTGTTTAATTTTATCAATTCACTTTTCGATTCTACATTAAAGCATTTTATATTTTGCTCTAAAGCAAATTTCATCTCATCTACACGTTTGCCTACACCAGAAAAAACTACTTTATCGGGATTACCCCCAGCTTTTAGAACACGAAATAATTCTCCTGATGAAACAATATCAAAACCAGAGCCCATTTTTGCTAAAATATTTAGAATAGAAATATTTGAATTTGCCTTTACGGCGTAACAAAGCAAATGTTTCTTTGAAGTAAAAGCTGAATCAAATTCCAAATATTTGGTCTCAATAGCTTTTTTTGAATAGATATAACACGGCGTATTGTATCGCTTTGCAATTTCTAACAAAGAGACACCTTCGGCATGTAGTTGGCCGTCTTTATAGATGAAGTCAGACATAAACTCTAATTAATATTTTGAAAATCCGACGACGATACTTTGTCCTTATCTGGGTAATAAAGGGGGCCTTTCTGCCCACAGCTTGAGGCACAAAATAAAATGATAAATATTAACCCAACTCTTAAAAAATCAATTTTATAAGCTTCTTTCACTTTACTGCCCTCTGATTGTTTTTATCTATTCGTTCAGCATAACAAATTATTTGTTAGTAAAAAATGACTGGAGTTCACTTCATTTGGTAAATTAGTAGATCTGGGTCACAACTTTATTCTAAATATGAGAATTAAATTATGTCGTTTAGACAGGAAAACGTTGTAATAATTGAGCCTCAAGAAACACATAGAGCAAGTATTATTTGGTTGCACGGGTTAGGTGCTGATGGGCACGATTTTGAGTCTATTGTCCCTGAGCTAAATTTATCTAACAAATTAGGGATTCGTTTCATATTCCCAAACGCACCTATCCGACAAATAACAATTAACAACAATATGAAAATGCGTGGATGGTACGACATAAAATCCACCAATCTCCGTGAGATAGAGGATGTTGGATCGATTATCGAATCTTCAAATTTAATTCATGGCTATATCGATACTGAGGTTAAAAAAGGTATTAAATCAAACAAAATTATTGTTGCGGGATTTTCTCAAGGAGGAGCTATTGCGTTACACTCTGGGACAAGATATACGTCTAGACTGGCTGGAATACTTGCACTCTCTGCATATCTTCCAATACCAGAAAATCTAAAAAAAGAAGCTTCTAAACATAAAGAAACGCCTATCGTAATGGCGCATGGAAGAGATGATAATATTATTCCAGTTGAGCAGGGTCGTTCTTCTTGCCAAACCCTTATTGAAAATGGCTATAAAATTGAATGGAATGAATACATAATGCAACACACAATCTGCCCTGAAGAAATCTTAATGATAAGAAACTGGATTAAAAATCAATTATCTTAAATTATTCTGCGAAGGATTATTGCGACTCTTAAAATGTTTTTTATTTTTTGAAGAATAAGATATCTTCTCATGATGTTTCTTTTTTATAGGTGGCAATACTTTCTGTAATGTCTCTTCAATAATTGCAGCTGTGGGGATCCGATACCCTATAAATGATTCGATATCCATCAACGAATACACGTAGTCTTCACACGCAAAACTTACGGCATCGCCGGATGCGCCTGCTCGAGCTGTTCGACCAATTCTATGAACATAGTCCTCGGCATTTTGAGGTAAATCATAATTAAAAACATGACTAACATCGGGTATATGCAGACCGCGTGCTGCGAGATCAGTAGCGACTAAAACTTTCAAATCACCTGTAGAAAATTCACCGAATAGGCGTTGTCTTTTCTTTTGTGGCACATCCCCCGATAACACAGCAGCATGTATTTCATTTCCCTCAAGATAAGCCCACACTTTCTCGGCAGCTTTCTTAGTATTAACAAAAACAATCGTCCTTGTTGTTTTTATGCATTTCAATAAACTAATTAATAATGACATCTTCTCATTATTAGCAACATGATATAAAGTTTGGTTTACTTTTTCCGCCGTAATTCTTTCCGGATTTATTTTTATCAACGCAGGATCATTCATATGTTCATATGCTAATTCCATAACACGATATGATAATGTTGCTGAAAATAACATATTTAAACGCTTCTCTGGTTTTGGCATACGTCTTAGGATATAACGAATATCACTAATGAAACCAAGATCAAACATTCTGTCGGCTTCATCTAAAACAACAACTTCAACATATTTAAAATTAAATACGCCTTGTTTAAAATAATCAATTAAGCGACCTGGTGTACCGATTAATATATCAACTCCATTCGCTATTTTTTTTTGCTGCTTCTCATAATCAATACCGCCATAAACGAGCCCTATTTCAAGATCACAATGTCGATTAAGTATTTCAGCATCTTTATGTATTTGTATTGCTAATTCACGAGTTGGTGCAATAATAATTGCGCGTAAATTTTTGTTATTTCGTATCTTTTTTGTAATTAAAAAATGGATTGTGGATAACAGAAAAGCCGCTGTTTTTCCAGTTCCAGTTTGTGCTTGGCCTGCTACATCGTGCCCTTCTAATATCAATGGTAAACATTCAGCCTGAACCGGAGTACAATCTGCAAACCCTATCTCATCCAAAATACGAAGTAGACGATTATCGAGTTTAAATTCTCTAAATTTTATAGTTTTCATATATCATTTTTTAAATGCCTTTGATATTTGATAAGATATAAATATCTAAGCTTGCAATTAATCTTTAATTTAGTTCAAATTGCATACTCACACATGTCAGAAAGGAACTCAAAATAAATGAGCAATAATATATTAAATGTTACGGATTCAAGCTTTGAAGATGAAGTCTTGAAATCAGAACTACCTGTAGTTTTAGACTTCTGGGCAGAATGGTGTGGGCCATGCAAAAATATTGCGCCTATACTTGACGAATTAGCTAATGAATATAAAAATAGATTAACCATTGCAAAAATAAATATAGACGAAAATCAGAAAATACCAGCGTCCTATGGTGTAAGAGGCATACCTACGCTTATCCTATATAAAGGTGGTGAGGTTGTAGCTACAAACGTAGGGCAGGCTACAAAATCACAATTGGAGGCCTTTTTCGACACAAATATTTAGTGATTTTTAAAAAAATTAACTGGACGAATAAGAAAACGCATGTTAAGTTGGCAGTCGAATTCGTAAAACTTTTCAACCAAAAACCAAATCCCTCAAAAAAAAGACCGGTATAAAACTCGTTTCGTTATAAAAAAACAAAACCGATTTTTCAACAAACTAAATCAATAAAATGAAATTTTAACGCCTATGAACCTAACAGAACTAAAACAAAAACCCGCATCAGAACTTGTTTCACTCTCCTCAGACCTTGGCCTTGACAATCTAGCACGCTCACGCAAACAAGATGTAATCTTTGAAATATTAAAAGCTCACGCAAAAAAGGGTGAGGATATCCATGGGGACGGTGTGTTAGAAATTCTTCAAGATGGATTTGGATTTTTGCGTTCAGCTGGGAGCTCATATCTTGCGGGACCTGATGATATTTATGTTTCACCAAGCCAAATTAGACGTTTTAATCTTAGAACGGGTGACAACATCTCTGGGAAAATTAGACCTCCAAAAGATGGGGAACGTTATTTTGCGTTATTAAAAATTAATGAGATTAATTTTGAGACACCTGATAAAGCTAAGGGAAAAATTTTATTTGAAAATTTGACTCCTCTCTTTGCAGAGGAAAGAATGACACTCGAACAGGGTAACGGTAGCACAGAAGACTTAACGCCTCGAATTATCGATCTTGCTGCGCCAATAGGAAAAGGGCAACGTGGTCTAATAGTTTCCCCGCCAAAAGCAGGTAAGACAATGATCCTGCAAAGTATTGCTCAATCAATTACACACAACCATCCTGAAGTACACTTAATTGTTTTATTAATTGATGAACGACCTGAAGAAGTGACAGAAATGGAAAGATCGGTTGGTGGTGAAGTTATCTCTAGCACCTTTGATGAGCCAGCGAGTCGGCATGTTCAAGTTGCCGAAATGGTAATTGAGCGCGCAAAACGTTTAACCGAACATAAAAAAGATGTTGTGATTTTGCTTGATTCTATTACACGTTTAGCCCGTGCCTATAATACAGTTATCCCGGCTTCAGGTAAGGTATTAACAGGAGGAGTAGATGCAAACGCATTGCAAAGGCCAAAACGTTTTTTCGGTGCAGCCCGAAATATTGAAGAGGGTGGTAGCCTAACCATAATCGCGACTGCCTTGGTTGATACCGGCTCAAGAATGGATGATGTGATATACGAAGAATTTAAAGGAACAGGTAATATGGAACTGCACCTAGATCGAATTATTGCCGAAAAAAGAATTTATCCAGCAATCAACATAAATCGTTCTGGTACACGTCGTGAAGAAAAACTTACGGGTGATCAGGATTTACAAAAAATATGGATATTGCGAAAATTACTCCATCCAATGGAGGAACTCGGTGCAATGGAATTTTTACTTGAGCGTTTAAAAGCGACTAAAAATAATGCTGAATTCTTTGACGCAATGAAAAGATAATTTTTTAATCTATAAAAAACCCGTCATAAAGACGGGTTTTTTTATGCCAGAGAAATTTTTCAGAAATTATTACATCATACCGCCCATACCGCCCATACCGCCCATATCAGGCATTGGAGGATGTGCAGCTTCTTCTTTTGGTATCTCAGCAACCATTGCCTCAGTCGTCAACAACAAGCCTGCAACAGATGCTGCATTTTGTAGTGCGGAGCGGGCTACCTTTGTCGGATCAAGAATACCCATTTCTATCATATCCCCAAACTCACCACTAGCAGCATTGTAACCATAATTACCTTTACCATCAGCAACTGAGTTCAAAATAACAGAAGCTTCTTCACCTGAATTACTTACAATCTGACGTAGCGGCTCTTCAAGTGCTCGTTTTAAAATATTAACACCAATCCTTTGTTCGTCGTTCGCGACTTTAATCTTATCAATAGCAGATCTGGCACGAATTAATGCAACACCTCCGCCAGGGACAACCCCTTCTTCGACCGCTGCACGCGTTGAATGTAAAGCGTCTTCAACTCTCGCTTTCTTTTCTTTCATTTCAATTTCTGTTGCAGCCCCAACCTTAATAACAGCAACACCGCCAGCTAGTTTAGCAACACGCTCCTGAAGCTTCTCGCGATCATAATCTGAAGTTGTATCTTCAATTTGTTGACGTATTTGTGTAACACGGCCTTCAATATCAGAAGTCTTACCTGAACCATCAATAATTGTGGTATTTTCTTTCGAGATTTGTACGCGTTTTGCACTACCCAAATCATCCAAACTTGTTTTTTCTAAACTCAGACCAACTTCTTCTGAGATTACTGTGCCAGAGGTTAAAATTGCGATATCTTCAAGCATTGCTTTACGTCGGTCACCAAAGCCTGGGGCTTTAACGGCCGCTACTTTAACAATTCCCCGCATATTATTAACAACTAGGGTCGCTAATGCCTCTCCCTCGATGTCTTCTGCAATAATTAATAAAGGTTTGCCTGCTTTTGCAACTCCTTCAAGCAAAGGTAATAAATCACGAACATTGGAAATCTTTTTATCATGCAGAAGAATGTAAGGTGTCTCCAGTTCTACGCCCATGGTTTGTTGATCATTAATAAAATATGGTGAAAGGTAGCCGCGATCAAACTGCATACCTTCAACAACATCCAATTCATTCTCAAGACCCGATCCTTCTTCAACAGTAATCACACCTTCTTTGCCGACCTTTTCCATTGATTCGGCAATGATATTACCTATATCTTCGTCCGCATTGGCAGAAATAGATCCCACCTGAGAAATTGCCTTAGTATCTTCACAAGGCTTTGACATTGACTTCAAATCCTCGACTGCTGCAGTTACAGCCTTATCAATACCTCGTTTGATATCCATTGGATTTGTTCCGGCGGTTACTGCTTTTAGTCCTTCACGCACGATGGCTTGTGCCAGTACGGTTGCAGTCGTTGTCCCATCGCCAGCAACATCAGAAGTCTTTGATGCAACTTCCTTAACCATCTGTGCTCCCATGTTCTCAAATTTATCTTCCAGTTCAATTTCTTT
>Ga0066372_10000079_pt1 | contig 31384 bp, 32 predicted proteins | sample Knorr_S15_td_250_FD_77011 | JGI IMG/M metagenome (GOLD analysis project Ga0066372, IMG submission 77011) | Marine microbial communities from Southern Atlantic Ocean transect - Knorr_S15_td_250_ad_251m_LV_A | ecosystem: Environmental > Aquatic > Marine > Oceanic | place: Southern Atlantic ocean... | reverse complement strand
CTAAAAAGGTTGGTCGGGGAGCCGGGATTTGAACCCGGGACCTCCTGGTCCCAAACCAGGCGCGCTGCCAAACTACGCCACTCCCCGAATTCTGTTTACTTTAAAGCCTTGACAATAGCCTCACAACCCTGCATATAAATTGTTGCATCAGTATTAATTGAAATATATTGAATTCCTAGGTCTTTTAGCCATTTCCCCATTTCAACATCTTTAGCATATGATCCTACGGCTCTTCCTGCACTTTTTGCCTTGTCTACTGCTTCTTTCATGGCATTTGCCACTATCTTATCCGTCACTTGGCCTGGTATTCCCAATGACTGGGAAATATCATAGGGACCCAAAAAAAGTACATCTATTCCTTCGACTTCCATGATTTCATCCAAATTATCCAGACCTCTCTTTCCTTCTATATGTACAATCACCATAGTGTCTTCATTCTGTTTGTCTGTATGATTTTCACCTTTATTTACGAAATAATCCCCTGCCCGTGTGAATATAGAAAGACCTCGGTGTCCAAGAGGATCATATTTAGCTGCATCTATGACGTCTTGAGCATCCTGCTTAACGTTTATTTGAGGTACTTGAACACCAGATGCACCCACATCTAAGGCTCTTAGAATTAACCTCTCATTATTTTCACCGACTCTAACAATTGGATCGATTCCAGTTCCATTAGCTACCATTACTAGGTCAGTAATCGACTGCATATCAAGTGGGCCGTGCTCAGTATCTAAGATACAAAAATCCATCCCAGAGTAACCCAATGTATCAATTAAGGTTGCTGACGGCACTATACAGAAAGGTCCCACTACAGTTTCGCCTCTCTTGATTTTATTTTTTATAGACTCTTGATTTGACATTTGACACCTCATAGATTTTCATTAGATTCAGGGCACTTCTAGTACAAGGTGTTAATTTAGCAACACAATAGGAAATAATCAATAATTTATGAATAATTTTACTGAACCTAACCAAGGAAAACTAATATTCCTAGGGACTGGTTCATCAGACGGAATACCAAGGGTAAGTTGTTTAACTGACTCTCCAATCACATGCAAAGTCTGCAAAGACGCATCTGATCCTGAATCTAAAAATAGAAGAAGAAATACTTCTGTTGCCATACAAACGATAGAAATCAATGGCAATAAAAGAAATATAATCATAGACGCTGGAAAAACATTCTGGGAATCTGCGATTCAATTCTTTCCAAGGCACAATATAAGAAAAATAGACGATTTGATAATAACCCATGCTCATGCTGACGCTATAGGAGGCATTGACTACTTGAGAGACTGGACTAATTTCGTACAAAAAAAAGTAAGAGTAAACGTTAGGTCTCAAGATTTTGAAGCTATTAAGAAAGTTTATTTCTATTTATTTGAGAATGGCAAAATTAAAAACAAAGGGCCGATCCCTAAAATTGATTTCAGAATCATAGACGACAAACCTTTGAAATCGGGAGAGCTGTCAATAACTCCAATTCCAGTTTTTCACGGCAATCAATATATCTCATTTGGATATAAATTTGGGAAGATAGCTTATATATCCGACGTCTCCGAAATACCACAATCATCCGAAAACCTACTTGAAGATTTAGATATCTTAATAATCGATGCCTTGAGACCAGAGCCAGCTTATTTTTCTCATTTCACTTACTCTCAAGCATTGGATGTTATAAGAAAATTCAGACCTAGAAAATCTTATTTCACGGATATAATGTGCCTTATTGATCACAAAGAAACTAATAAAAAACTGTCAAAGTTGAAAAATTCTGAAGGTTTGGATGTTGAATTGGCTTATGATGGACTCAGTTTCGATTTTAGATTCTAAGAAATTCTTACAAAAGAAGGCTACTAGTCTCTAAATTGTCTTTTGGATTTTCTAAATTCTTCGTAAGTGTTCTTATCAGGAGGATAATATTTTCCGGGGGATAAATTCTCTTTATCCAACTTATGCTTAATCCATTCCTCCAACTCACTGTACTCAATTGCAGCTTGTGCTACTTCTTTAGCTATAATCCTTGGAATAACAACTACCCCATCATTATCAGCAACTATATAATCTCCTGGCATCACCAGTATCCCATCTACTTTTATAGGTTCGTTAGTCGAAAAAGGTGTTCCTATTTTAGTTCCAAGATTGGATGTTTTTCCATAAGCCCAAATGCCTATATTGTATTTTTCAACGGAACCCATATCTCTCACTCCACCATCGCACACAAGGCCATCTACAAGTCTTTGTTTCAATCTAAGAAATTTAATATCTCCTCCAATGGACATCAAACTAGTTTCCATAGAATCCATAACTATTACATCGCCTGGACCAGCTAATTCGAAGGCAACATATTCAGGTGATTTTTCATTTCTTGGTTTTGACGCATCTAGATCTGGTCTTGCAGGTAAATATTTTACTGTAACAGCTCTAGCTACAAGTCTCTTTGATGAACTCAAAGGTTTTACATTGTTCATCAAAACATATTTAGGGTCATAGTCAAATTGCCTAGCCATAACGTCAACAAAGGCAGATGAATTAATTCGTTTCAATTGATCTCTAATGTGCTTATTCAATCTATGAGGGGGTGTAGTCTGAATATTTTTAGTCATTTGGTCTCCCTGTTCCAAGACCTGTAGCGATCATACCTCCATCAACCAGTAGAGTTTCACCATTAACATATTCACCCATTTTAGAAGATAAAAATACAACTGCATTAGCTATGTCACTAGGCAGTCCTTGTCTACCTGCAGGAACCCACGGGGCGGGCATAGATTCGGGTTCGACCTGATCACTTTTTGGAATAGTATTATTAATCCATCCTGGAGCTATGCAATTAGCATTGATTCCAGTATTTGCTAGATCAGCAGCCAACCCTTTAACCATCCTTCTAGTTCCTATTTTTGCTATACCATAAGGAGTCCAATCCTCTGCAGCCCTATACGAATGTACGCTGGATATACATATTATTGAACCAGCAGTTTTCCTCTCTATCATTTCCTTTGATGCCTTTTGAGCAGCAAAGAAATATCCTTTTAATGACAAGTCCATCATATAGTCCCACCATTCTTCATCTATTTCAAAAAATGGTTTATTTTGAGGTTGCATTATTGCATTGTTAACTAAAACATCAATATTTCCATGAAATTCTAAAAATTCATCAACCATCTTATCAATATTTGTTTTTTTGCTAACGTCATAAATATGGGTGCTGCACTTTCTACCCAAGGATTCAACTAAATTAGCAGTTTTACGAGTCTCATCATCATCAATGTAGTCATTGACACCAACATCAGCTCCTTCTTGAGCAACTTTATAAGCTATTCCTCTTCCTATTCCTTTTCTAGCTCCAGTAATAAGAATTTTTTTTCCTTCAAGTAAACTCATTTTAATTACCTCTCATCGTAAAAATATTTCCATAGAATAATAACAATTAAACTAAGCTTTTTCACCGTATGGACATATCTTCCAGTAAAAACACCATTTTTCAGAGCAATACCAACTGCCTTCGGGAGCTGGCAGAAAGACTCGCTTTCTAATCGCACCACTCACAGTCCTAATCTTTTGTGAAGTAGCATCTATAGCATGCTGATCAATAGTTTGAGTTAATAGTTCAGATTTTGGAACCTTAGTATCTACAACTTGGGCTATAGCCACTTTCATTATTTTAGTTATATGGGCATATGTCACTAATTGAAGATCTCGGCTTAGATCTACTTTTCTATCTTGAGACCTTACTTTCGTATCAACAATCGTTCCATCCTCTGTGATTAGGTCTGCGAACCCAACTACTGGAACTTGAATTCCTAAATCCCCTTGAAGTCGAACTTGGACAGATTCTTCTGAAGCGGGCATCAACTGCTGTCCATGTGTTTTATGATATAAATCCGACAACCGCATCACCCTATCTCTACTTTCAGACTTTTCTACTTCCAAATCAACTTCATCTGCCAATTGATCATGCTGATCAATTGCTAAATCAATAAAGTCTTTATTCTGCATGCCTTTTGAGTTTGTAGATTTGATTAAAAAATGACCATTAGCGGCCCTATCGATGCTTAGTCCTCGCAACATGGATCCATTTAGTGGAGCCTTTATTTCTTCGACGTATCTAAAATAATACTTCATACCGCATTGTAGATAAGTTCGTATCTGGCTTACTGATATATGATCAGGTAGTAAGAAATTGGATTTATTTTTTTTTATTCTATTGATTTAAACTCCCATTAATCTAACGATAACTTCTCACAAGCATTATTGGCGCAATAATTGTAGTAACTAATGTCATAATTATAGTCACGCCAAATATTTGTTGAGAAATTACACCAGAAGCTAAAGCGATTCCACCTATTATTAATGCTACCTCGCCTCTGGGAATCATTCCGACCCCTATTTTCCAAGATTCAGATCTGTTAAATCCAACTAATAATGCGGGGAGTCCACATCCAGCTAATTTACTAATAATACCCAAAATAGATAATGCTATTGCAAAAAGCACAGCGTTAACTATAGAATTTCCGCCAAATATGGCCTGTAAATTCACTTGCATTCCGACAACTGTGAAAAAAATCGGAACTACAACGCCGTTCAATCTGTGTATAGGGGTTTTAATTTGCTGGAATAGAGGAGTTCCAGATAATGCCAATCCCAAAGAATAGGATCCAATAATCATAGCCAACCCAAAATATTTCTCCGCCAATCCTGATATTAAAAAAACCAAAGCTAATGAAAGGCAAAGTTGAATACTCGGTTCGCTGTAAAATCCTGGTTTTGTACCTAATCTCATTATTAGACTAGAAATCCAAGGGGATGCCCAACTTCCTGCTACGCTTACAAACAACAGAAATGCTATAGCTTTCACAGATATAATTAATATTCCGATCCCCGATAAAACCCCGGTAGTTTCAATGCCTACAATCACAGCAAGGATTAATATTCCGAGAACGTCATCAACCACTGCTCCGCCTAGTATTGTGACTCCTTCTGGTGAATCTAATTTATTCAAATCACCCAGAACTCTAGCAGTTATACCCACTGAAGTTGCTGTCATCATCGCACCTACAAAAAGTCCAGGAATAAGATCTTGGATAGAATCAAAAGAAGCGAATCCAAACATGGTAGTACAAAATAGACCTAAGAAAAAGGGGAAGATTACTCCTCCCAAAGCAATGAAACTTGCAGGGCCAATGGTATTAAAAAATCTTTTCTTATTGGTCTCTAATCCTGCTTCGAACAGCAAAATCACGGCTCCGATGTTTGCTAGGAAATAGAGAGACTGGTTTACAGGAATTACTGAACCTTGCTCCATCGGAAAGAGTGGACCTAGGTTACCCCATGCCAGTCCTCCCAAGGCAAATGGACCAATTATTATTCCGGCTCCTAGCTCACCTATAACCCTTGGTAGCTTCAAGAATCTGTAGGTGAATTCTCCAAACAGTTTCGCACAGATCAGGATTACAGATAAAAGAATTATTGACTCAGCAACCAAGCTGAGCGGAGAATCATGCATACTTTTTCACGCCTCTAATCAATAAAATATCAAATCACTTAAATGTTTTCAAAAATTCAATTAAAGATATTTTCTCAGAATCATCTAAATCATCAAATGCATCTGAAGAAATCTTAGCATCTCCCTGATGCATTTCAATAACATCGCTCAACAAACTTGATCTCCCATGATGTAGAAATGGGGGTTCAGAATAGAATCCCCACAGTTTCCTTGTAAGCCAATAATTTGTGGGAACACCTTTTTGAAGCGGCCTTTCATTATCTAACTTTGATCCTAGATTATGTCTTTTAAGATTACTGTAAAGTGGAATAAGGAAGTCACCATTTTCATCAACCTCAAGTTCTCCAACAAATTCTCCCAAATTTATAACAAGATTATTTTCAGATTCTGTTAAATTCAAACTTCTCTCTGGATTAAATGGTCCGGGCTCGACAAAATTCAGGCTCTTTAATGGGAGATTAGGGACATGGCAAGCTGAACAACCAATGTTTTCGAATACATCTTCTCCTTTTTGTATTATGCCCTTTAAATTAGAATTATTTGGCAGTTTTCTCTTAGGGAAAGGGAGAGTCGCCTGAAATAAAGTTATTGCAGTAATATCTCCTTCAGTCAGCTCATTGATAATTCCATCTCTGTCAGCATCAGAATTTTTACCAACTGATTCTTCAGACTCCATTCCATGGTGGTGATTCATTGCACCAACAGAGAAATCTCTTAATGAAGAAATCACGCCCTTCTGAATAAAAGGTCGTACAATAAAGTCGTTATCGACTCCATCGAGCATTGAAGTGTCGAGATATCCTGACGGGTGCGCTATGACATACCCAAAATCAACTCCTTTTGTGTTTAAAGGCACTTTAATAAGTTCACCTTTAGATTCCGATTGATTCCTTCCAGCTTCAACTGAGGATAACAAATCGTAAGACATTTCTCTTGCAAGTAATTCTATTAGGCCGTCCCCGAAAACTCCCACTGTATTTCTCTCGTTTGTGATGTCTATAAGGCTAGCTGCATCTTCTTCTGATCCTACTGATCCTTCTAACGTTACAAAGTCAACGTCAGAAGCAAGATTAAAAACATTCTGTGCATTGTCTCCTCCTCCTCCTATACTCGGCAAATTATGACAAGCAATACAAGAACCAGCATCTGGACCAGATATTCTATTGAAATTCTGAGGAGCCTCTCTCCTTGGTCTCGAACTAAATGCCCCAGTAGTTTCAGGTCTGCCTAACCCGTCTAAATCATTAAACGAAGTCTCAAATAACATTTGACCATGCTTTATTAACTCGTCAATACTCAAGTCTTTAATACTTGATTGATCTAAATGTGTCTTAATATTTGGATGTTCTCCAAAACTCTCTGAGTCATTTAAATTCTGAGTTTGAGAACATGCTGTAACTATGATCATCAATGATACAAATAAGGAAAGATTGAAAAAAAACTTATTCATTAGAAATAACCTTATTCGGCACAGCTAGGCCGTTTGAGAAAATTCCCACTCCTACAAGCAGATTATTTGAATCTAAGAAAGCCAATTTCTCTCCTTCATTGATAGCATAACCCATTAATTCTACCTCAGTTCCATTAAGAATATCTTGCAACTCTTTTGGTTTTAATATAATTTTTTTTGATTCAGGTAGCACTGCTTGAGTTGGATATAAGATTGTTTCAACATCACCTCTCTCCAATATCTTCTCAGCATCTTCTAAGCATATTGATGCATCAATACCAAAAATTCCTGATCTGATTCTTTCTAAGTCAGTCATATGAGCTGAAGAATTAAATGCTAAACCAATGTCATGAACTAAACTTCTTGCATAAAAGCCTTTGCCGCAAGTGATCCGTAATGTAAATTTTGGTAAGTCAAAAAAAGTTAAATCAATCTCAAATAATTCTACGGTTCTTATTTTAGGTTCAATGTGTATTCCTGCTCTTGCTAAATCATACATTCTAGCTCCACCCTGCTTCAAAGCACTGAAAATCGGAGCTTTTTGTGGCTTACTGCCTCTAAAAGAAGGAAAAATATCTTCAAGCATCTCTTCCTTGATGTGGTCATATGGATTCTCATCAATGATCTTGCCAGTCGAATCAAATGAATCTGTAGACTGACCAAATAAGCCGGATATTTCGTAATCTTTACTGGAAGTAACAGCCTCGTTTTCAAGTCTGGTTGCAAATCCAATGCATACCGGGAGAACCCCCGTAGCAATAGGGTCTAAGGTTCCCACAAAACCTAGTTTCACATCAGGTAGAAAACGCCTAAGTCTTTTTATGACCGAGAATGAAGTTAACCCTTTTGGTTTGTTTATATTGATAAAGCCCTGTAAAGATTTTCTCTTCATTGAATTTTAGAAGAAGAATTTGCCTCATCAATTAGGCGTTGAATGCGCTCTGCGTTTTCTAAAGTGTCATCCAAAAAAAATTTAATTGCTGGGATCTTTCTTAACTGTATGTATTTCGGCAAGGATCTTTTTATCAGTCCAACATTTAATTCTAATTTTTTCTTTACTTGGTTTTTTGACTCGGAGTCTCCCAAAACAGATATAAAAACTTTTGCTTGACTCAAATCAGGTGTCACTTTGACGTCTGATATAGACACCATCACTCCAAACTCGAGTTCTCTTTTTGATTGCACTATATCACTTAGCGCTTTCTTCAAAGTATAACTAATCTTTTCAGATCTCCTAGTCAAAGCAACTCCCTATGTCGTGATTATTTCAAAACACTCAATCAGATCACCTTTTTCATAATTATTGAAACCGTCAACCGTGAGACCCCCCTCCATTCCATTTTTTACCTCTCTGACATTCTCTTTCAAATGCCTTAAAGATAAGATTGAGCCTTGAAATACGACAGCATCACCTCTAGTAATCTTTATAAGGCCATTTCTCCGCATTTCCCCTTCAACAACTCTGAATCCTCCAGCGACTTGACGCTTACCTACAGAAAACATATCCAATACTTCAGCGACTCCATGAATTTTTTCTTCTGTTTGACCTTTCTTGTTAGCAATCAACATTTCATTTAAATCATCGATCATCTCGTATACAATATTGTAATTCTTTATCAGTACATCATTAGCCTTGGATTGTCTTATTGCACCTTGTTCTATTTGGCTTTGAAAACCAATAACAACAGCATCAGCAGCAGAAGCAAGCATGACGTCATTCTCATTTACTGATCCAGAAGATGCATGTATGATCTCAAGTGTTATATCATTATTTTCCATAGTCTCAAGTACTTTTCTCACAGCATCTACTGACCCGTCTGTTCCACATTTTATTATCAGTCTAAATTTGTCATCATTCTCTGAATCTTTGCCTGAAATAACAGATTTTGTTCTACTCTTAGAAGTTGGTACTGATTTAAGAAATTTCTTAGCTTCTTTGTCTGTCTTGAAAATCTGAAATTCATCTCCTGCTTTAGGGACAGAGCTTAATCCCAGAACTTGTGCCGGGGCACCGGGTCCAACATTCTTCACATTTCTATTGAAGCCATCAGTTAAATTTCTGATTTTACCAACAATCTCTCCTGCAACAATATAATCCCCGATGGTGACTAAACCTTCCTTTACTAATATAGTTCCAAGAGATCCACGTGATTTATCCAAAGTGCCTTCTAAGACATACCCAAGCCCTTTAGTATCTTTTGGCACTCTAAGCTCAAGAATTTGACCTAGTAAAACTATCGATTCTAGCAAATCACTTATCCCTTTTGACGTCGTTGCCACGGTCTCGATACACATTACATCTCCTCCAAATTCTTCAGGCACGACATCGTATTCAACTAATTGAGTTTTTACTCTTGCAATGTTAGCGTTTGGACTGTCACATTTATTTATAGCTACAATCATAGGGGTATTTGCAGATTTTATATGATCTATAGCTTCAGAAGTTTGCTTCATCACTCCATCATCAGCTGCTACTACAAGAACTGCTATATCCGTTATTTGAGCTCCTCTAGCCCTCATCGCCGTAAATGCTTCATGTCCTGGCGTATCAATAAAGGTGATCTTTTCTTTGTCATGTGTTACCTGATATGCACCTATGCTCTGGGTTATTCCTCCAAACTCTGACTCAGCTATATTTGACCCTCTAATTGCATCTAAAATTGAAGTTTTTCCGTGATCAACGTGCCCAAGGATAGTTACTACAGGCGACCTCAAAATAACATCAGAATCATTTAAAGAACTTGTATCAAATTCAGATTTTAAGGACTTCTGAGAGGCTAACTTTGGTTTTAATACTTTAAATCCAAATTCATGTGCCACGACAACTGCTGTTTCAAACTCAACAAGTTCGTTTATATTAGCCATTACCCCGTGACGCATTAATTCTTTTATTACTTCAGATGGTGCAACATCCATGATGCCAGAAAGATCTCCTGCAGTTAATTGTTGAGGCAAATCAAGTAGTTTAGAACCACTTTCTGTATTTTCTTGCTTATTGACCATAATATCCGAATAGCTCCTTATTTACGTAAATCTTCGATATCTTCAGCGAATCTAATTACTCCTTTTTGAGGCTTCTTCTTTCTGTTCTTTTTAACAATAGAGTCTATATTCCAAATATCGTCATCTGAAACGTCTTTCTTAGGTTCAACTTCCTCACTTTCAGATTCAAGTTCTGAGTCCTCATTTAAGGCCCCAAATTCTTCAAGATCAGCCTGAGAAAATACTTCATCTTCTGATTCTTGGCCAGCATCTGAGTCATCTGTGATAGATTTAGCTTCAGGAGTAGCATTTTCAGGTGATTCGCTCGTTACGAGGGATGGTATAAACGATCTGACTTCCTCTAATCTATCTTGAGTCATACCTGAGATTTCAAGTAGGTCCTCATCCTTCATTGATTCTAATTCTTCTCTTTTAGTAATATTTCCGACTTTCAATATTTCCTCAGTATTTGCTGATATACCAATCTCAGAGAATTCCGACTTATCAATTTCAGATGGCTTGTTTGAATCTGCATCTTTAAGATTTTTATTTGCAGATTGTATGTCTACCTTCCAGCCAGATAATTTTGCAGCTAATCTAACATTTTGACCGTCCTTGCCGATAGCAAGAGATAATTGGGTTTCAGGTACTGATACCAATGCAGACTTACCAGATGCATTAAGCTTTACACTGTCAACGTCAGATGGGCTAAGAGCTTTTATAATGAATTCGACAGGATCATCACTCCATTCGATCACATCGATCTTCTCTCCAAGAAGCTCATTCACAACATTTTGGATTCGCAATCCTCTTAAACCAACACATGCTCCAACAGCATCAACGTTATCTTGGTTTGAATTTACCGCTATTTTGCTTCTTGATCCTGCCTCTCGCACAATCTCTTTTATCTCTATTATTCCGCTACTAATTTCAGGCACTTCTATCTCAAATAAACCCCTTAACAAATCAACGTTTGATCTAGAAACAATAACTTCAGGTCCTCGACGTTCTTGATCAAGCTTTAAGATAATAAATTTGAGTTGTTGCCCAACTCTATATTTTTCGGCAGATACTTGCTCTTGTATCGGCATTACTGATTCTCCTCTTCCCAAAGAAACTATTACGTCTCTACCTTCTAGTCTCTGCACAGTTCCAGTCATTATTTCACCGATACGATCAGAATACTCATCTGCTACTAATTGTCTTTCAGCTTCTCTAAGTTTCTGCAATAGCAGTTGCCGAGTAGTCTGAGCTGTTATCCTTCCAGGGTTACGCTTAATGTATCCAGTCGTTATCTCTTCACCAATTCCTATGTCTGGATAATGATTTTGTGCTTGAGATAACGATATTTCAATGTCCGGATCTTCGACTTCTTCGACAACGGTTTTAATTGTTCTTATCTTTTCTTCTCCGGTTTCAGGGTCTAAATCGACTCTAACATCTTGACCAGATACATCTTTTCTGTAAGCGTGTTCCAAAGCAAATTGCATAGCAGAAAGAACCACACTCTGTGGCAAGCTACGGTCATGAGCCAAAGCGGTCAACGCTAACATCAATTCATGTTTCAATTCAATCCACCATAATAATTCTTATCCAATTTTAAACACAAAAAAAGTGGGCCTTGCCCACTGCTTCTTCACATTCAATTATGCAATACATTCTACATCATCGAAAAAATTATGAAAAGTCATATTATTTATCTAATATATCTCTCAGTTTTGCTGTCACTTCTGAAACTGGAATCATTTTTAGTTCGTCGTTTCCTCTCACTTTTAATTCCACTTCTAGATTTTCTAAAGATCTTTGGCTTACAACAATACGAACCGGAACTCCGATCAAATCGTAGTCTTTGAATTTCACACCTGGTGACTCATCTCGGTCATCGAATAAAACTTCAAATCCTGAATCGAGAAGTGCAGAGTAGATCTTTTCACATGACTTAGTAACATTTTCATCCTTTGAATTAATGTTCGCCAAATATATTTCGAAAGGGGCTATATCTTTATCGAGGATTAATTCCATCTCAGTTGAGTTGGCTTCTACGGCTGCTGCTAACAATCTTCCTACACCAATTCCATAACATCCCATTTCCACACTTTTCTCTTTTCCTCCGGAATCAAGAAAGTTTAATCCCATTTTTGAACTGTAGGCACTCCCTAGCTTAAAGATATGTCCAACTTCGATACCTTTTGTCTCAACCATTCCCTTGCAGCGACTCACGTCACATTGTACTGATAAATGACCTGATTTCGCCTTGGCTACGTCGGATTGATACGATACTTGAAAATCTCTTTGTGGGATCACGTTTAAAGAGTGGAAATCTTCTCTATTGGATCCGACAATATAATTAGCTTCTAAATTCACTGAATTATCCACGAGAACTTCAATTTTCTGGTTAAGTGGAGATAGAAATCCTGGAATCAATCCTAAATCCAATATTTCTCTGTCTTCAGCCAATCTTATTTTTCTGCCAAGAAAATTTTTCAACTTAGTCTCATTCACTTCTAATTCACCAGTCAAAGTAACTAGAATTGGGTTTTCATCAGTCATATAAACCACGGTTTTTAAGAAGTGATCATGCTCTTTATCGAAAAATTTAGCCAGTTGGTTAATAGATTTGATATTTTTGGTCTCTACTTCTGAAATATTTACTGAGCCATCTTCTTTACTCTTAATTGTTTTCACGAACTCAGCCTTTTCTTCATTAGCTGCATAAGAACATTGTTCGCATTTCAAAACCGTGTCTTCACCATTTGAGGCTACAGAAATGAATTCAGCAGATACCTTGCCTCCTATAGCTCCACTGTCAGCTTCAACCTTTATCACATCCAAGCCACACCTGTTGAAAATATTGAAGTAGGCTTGAGAGAATTCTTCATATGTTTGATCAAGACTTTGTTGGTTTGAGTGGAAACTATATGCATCTTTCATTTCGAATTCTCTAACTCGTAACAACCCTCCCCTGGGCCTTGTTTCATCTCTAAATTTCGTCTGAATATGATATATCGAAAAAGGCAAGTCGCGGTAACTTTTCACGTCTCTACGCACCATCGCTAATACTGACTCTTCGTGAGTTGGCGCTATGACCATAACTTTATCTCTTCTGTCTTTGAATCTAGCAAGCGGAGGTATGAAATTTTCCATCCTGCCACTTTCAATCCATATATCTGCTGGCTGAACTACCGGGAAATTAGCCTCGTGACATTCTAAAATTCTCATCTCAGAATGTATTATGTCTTTGATTTTGCTAATAACTCTCCACCCTATGGGCGTAAAACTAAATATACCTGCACCCAACTGATGTATGAATCCAGCTTTGAGCAACAATCTGTGGCTCATCATTTCTGACTCATCGGAAATATTCCGTGATGTAGACCAATAATATTTTGATACTCTAATTTCTATACCTATCCACTAAAAAATTTGATTATCCCCACTTGTTAGTAACATATTCTTCTACCATATTAATGAATTGATCAGCAATAGTATCACCTTCAAGTACTCCTACCTTATTCCCATCAATAAAAACTGGGGCTTTCGGAGATTCTCCGGACCCAGGCAATGATATACCAATGTCAGCACTTTTTGATTCACCTGGACCATTTACAACACATCCCATTACTGCAACCTTCAGATTCGAAGAGCCCGGATATTTCTTGTTCCAAACTTTTGATTGAGTATCCAAAAAAATTTGTATATCTTCACTTAACTCTCTGAAAAAAGTAGAAGTTGTTCTTCCGCAGCCTGGGCAAGACGTCACTGATGGCCTAAAGTTTCTCAACCCGATTGACTGTAAAACTTCTTGGCTCAATTTAACCTCATTAGTTCTGTCTCCCCCAACCTCAGGGGTCAAGCTACTCCTTATTGTGTCTCCGATACCTTCGAGCAACAAAGTTCCTAATGCTACTGATGTAGAAGAAATACCTTTCATTCCCATTCCTGCTTCAGTTAACCCCAAGTGCAATGGGAATTCGCATCTACGAGCCAATTCACGATAGGCACGAACCATCTGAGGAACTCTCGATACCTTGCAAGAAATTATTATCTTATCCTCACTCAAACCCAGATTTAGTGCTTCTGACGCACTTAGTAGTGCGCTGTCCACTAACGCTTCCCTTTCAACGTTTTCAGAGTCAAGAGGATCCTTCCTTTTAGCATTCTGTTCCATTTTTTCATTTAATAATTCTGGGTCTAAACTACCAGCGTTTACTCCTATCCTCACTGGCTTATCAAACTCAATAGCTACCTTGATAAACATTTCAAAATTTTCATCTCTTCTTGTACCTCTCCCCACATTTCCCGGGTTTATTCTGTACTTATCCAGATTTTGGGCACAAGATTCATGAGAAGTTAGCAATCTATGGCCAATAAAGTGAAAATCTCCGATCAATGGAACGTTGCAATCTAAATCCTTAAGTCGGGATTTAATTTCTTGGATAGATCTAGCAGATTTGTCGTTGTTTACTGTTACTCTTACAAGTTCACTGCCAGCATCCACCAAATCTTTAATTTGAGAAACTGTTGATTGCACGTCAGAAGTATCTGTATCAGTCATAGACTGGACCACAACCGGAGATCCATTTCCAATAGGAATACCTCCGACATCCACCAAGTGGGTTTTTCTTCTTTGAACGTTCACTTCTCTATTATATTCTACTGAAGATTAGCCTACAACAGCCGTACTCTGATAAATTCTTATGACGTCTTGAACTGAAATTAATATCAAAAGAGAGATCATAAATAAAAACCCTAGAGCATTAACCAGTCTTTCTCTATCAGGCGGAATTTTTTTACCTCTTCTCAATATTTCTATCAAAACAAACAATATTCTTCCTCCGTCAAGAGCAGGAATAGGCAGAAGATTTATAAATGCCAAACTTAAGCTAAGAATCGAGATTAATTCGATATATATCATCAATTTATCTCTGACGTTGATTTCGGCAGTAGCAACAGAACCTGTTATCTGACCTATCCCTATAGGCCCAACAGCAGCAGGTCCAGAAAATTGAGGGTTAGAACTACCTATAATCATTGCTTTAATACTGTTATAGGCGAGCTTAAACAATTGAAAAACACTATCTATGGACTTGTCGATAGCTTGAAGGAATCCGATATTAGGTGACACTCTGGTTGGATTTTCACTTGTTATGCTTACTCCTAAAGCGCCTTCCTTATCAGGAGGATTCCATCTCGGAGTCGCAAATAAAACTTCAGATTGTTGATCATAGAAAAACTTAGGCTCCCAAGATTCAGCAAAAATATTAGGTGTACCTCTTTTTACTTCGATTGAAACTTGATCTCCTAAAGATGCAGTCAATTCTTTTTGTAGTGCATTAAAATCTAATATCGGTTTTCCATTAATGCCAATAATCTTATCTCCCGTTCTTAGGTCAGATTTTTCTGCAGGAGAATCAAGCATAACTTCGGAGATAATCAAGTCGACTTGAGGGACATCTCCAGGAATCAAATAGGCAAAAAAGAACAAGAAAAACGGTAGAACAGCATTCACTAATACTCCAGAGGTCAACACTACTAGTCTCTGGTAGGCGCTCTTCACGTAGAAGCTGTCTGGATGGTTTGAGCTTTCTTCTCCGAAAGGTCGCACAAATCCACCTAAAGGCAAAAGATTAAAGGACCACTGCATTTCCTTATATCTTAGGATGTTTCCAGATAACTCGACCTTTTTGATTTCTACTATGTCATACTCTCCGAAGGACTGAATATCTTTCTTAGAATCTAGAATATCGTCTACTTGAACAACCCCATCATCCGAAGACAAGCAAAGAAATAATTTGTTTTTACTTGTAAATTTCAAAAGTTTATCTTTTAGAGGTTCTTTTAAAGTGACTGATTTTTCGGAAGTCCAGATTGAAAAAAGCTTCGGAGGAAAGCCGAAACCAAATTCTAACACCTTAATCTTAAAGAATTTGGCAGAAAAAAAATGTCCAAATTCATGAAATATGACTAATGGAACAAGAACTATAATAAAGCTTAAAACGCTAAGAAATACAGACAATTTAAACCAGACTCAAAGTTGTTTTATAAGCCCAGTTAATCATTTCTTTTGCAGATTCTAAGTCGTAGCCTGTCTCAACTTCCTTTCTTTCATAAGCAGATTTCATGACGGTTAGCATATCTGTATATTTTATCTTCCCTAATAAAAACATTTCTACAGCAGCTTGATCTGCTCCAACCAAGAATGCTGGCTCTAATCCTCCTTCTGAAATGATATCCATTCCAAATTTAAACCAAGGCAACTTACCAATAGATATTTTTTCGAAAGACAATTTGTTTATTGAATTAAAGTCTAATTCAGGCATCCCTGGAATGAATCTTCTATCAGGATGAAAAAGAGCATATGATATTGGGAACCTCATATCAGGAGGAGCTAACATCGCTTTTACATTACCATCCAAGAATCTGATCATCCCATGGACTATGCTCTCTCTATGCAAAAGGACTTCGATCTTTTCAAATGGTATTGAAAAAAGATTAATCGCTTCTTGCACTTCAAATACTTTGTTAATTAATGTGGCAGAATCAACCGTAATTTTTTTACCCATTGTCCAAGTAGGATGGTCTAAGACTTGTTCAATCGTTATTCTTTCTAAGTCTGAATAACTTCGATCACGGAGTGAACCGCCTGACGCTGTTATAACTATACTATTGATTGAATTCTCTAAGTCTTCTCCTGTGATGCACTGCCATATAGCTGAATGCTCACTATCTAGTGGTATAATCTGCGCTCCAGTTTTTTGTGCTGACTCCATAATGAATTTTCCTACAGCGACGATGCTTTCTTTATTTGCTAGTGCAATTTTTCTACCTTGGTTAACAGCTAATAATGTGGGAACAAGACCTGCAATTCCTGATATAGCTATAAAGATCAAGTCTGAATCATCATGCTTTAAAACGCTTTCAAAATCGTCTAGTCGAACTCCTTGACCATACTGTTTATCGCCGTGAGATAAATAGTAAGATGGTTTGAATCTATTGACCTGTTCCTCAAAAAGTTTCTCGTTGCTGCCAGCAGATAAAGATACGATTTCAAAATATTCATCAAAATTTTGTATTATATTTAAACATTGGACTCCAATTGAGCCTGTGGATCCTAAGATTGAAACTTTCTTCTTCATAATATTACTTCTTTCACTAGCAGCATTAACATAAAGGTTGCTACTAAAGAGTCCAGCCTATCCATAAAACCTCCATGCCCAGGTAGAATATAGCCAAAGTTTTTTACTCCGAAATTTCTCTTTACTCCTGAACCAAGGAGATCCCCCAGTATCGCTAATAACGGCATAGAAAGAGTCAAGAAAATAGCCCAGAATAATTCTAAGTCTATATCAAGTATGAATTGAACAAGAAAGAATACAATGGCACCAAATACATATCCGAATATAAATCCTTCTACGCTTTTATTTGGGCTGATATCTCTAAGACTTTCAAATCTATTCCTACCAAATAGAGATCCAAATATATACGAAAAAGTATCAACGGTAACGACAGTAATTAGAGGAAGTAATACCCATCCGATATCAGAAAATGAAGTATATAAGAAAAGCAAGCCTGAGATCCCTGTTACAAAAACAATAGTCGTCAGTTCTCTTAATAAGTTAAGAGAAAATTTCATATCGGAAAAATATGAAAACTGTGCTCTATCACTTGTCTCATATCTTTTCCGTCTGATCCCCAAAAAAACTAATATAATCGTGCTAATAAAACTGACAAAATGGATTACTAAAACGCTCAAAACTGATTCACGAAATTCTAGAATCACAATAAAGTAAATTGGCAAAATCAAGAACAAGTACAGCATCGATCGTAAATTCTTATTATCCTGCCTTATAGTTAAATTAGTCTCGCTTATAACAAAAACAGATATTAGAAAAACTAATATAAAAGTGGATAGTTGGGATAAAAGAGACAAAAAAATTAATGGAACTACTAACAAAGATGTCTTCAGTCTGATATTAAGATCGTATAGTTCTCTCTCTTTCATAATTAATCACTGTATGCCGAATCGTCTTATTCTTTTAGAATATTCAATTAAAGCTTCAGATAGATCCATGATACCGAAATCTGGCCATAATACTTTACTGGTATAAAATTCACTATAGGCGCTTTGCCATATCAAAAAATTACTTAGTCTATATTCTCCACCGGTTCTAATTATTAAATCTGGATCAGGAATTCCATCAGAATCTAAATATTTAGCAAATTCTGCTTCATTAATATCATTCGGCAACAAGTCTTCACTTAATATCTTATTAATTGCATTTACAATTTCTTTTCTTCCGCCATAGTCAAAGGCAATTATCAAGGAAATCTTATTATTATTTTCAGTTTTTGAGACGGCATCTAATATTTTCTTTCGCAATTTGTTATCAAGCTTTTTGACACTTCCTTTTATTGTAATCTTCACTCCCATTCTATGGAGATCTTCAAAATTTTCTGCTAGAGATTCTGGCAGTAAAATTTTGGTAATGTAATTTACCTCGTTTTCTGGCCTATCCCAATTCTCGGTCGAAAAAGCAAAGAGGGTTAAAAAGCTGATATCTAAATCAATCATTAGTGCCAAAAGGTCTTTGATGTTTCTAGTGCCAGCCTTGTGACCTGAAAAAATTGGCATCCTTTTTCCTGAAGCCCACCTTCTATTGCCATCCATTATTACAGCTACGTGGGAAGGTATAGTTGAGGAGCTATCAGAAAAAGAATTAATTATTCTACTGAGAGTTTTCTTGTGAAATTCTTTCTCCAAAAGTGTTTAGACTTCCATCAATTCTTTTTCTTTTTCTTGAGAAATACTGGATATCTGATCGATAGTAGAATCTGTTGTTTTTTGTATTTCAGCTTGTATCCTTCTACTCTCGTCTTGGGAAATATCTCCAGATTTCTCAAGTTCTTTTACTTCATCCATTCCACTTCTCCTAACATTCCTAACTGCCACTTTAGCTTCTTCGGACTTCTTTTTAAGAGACTTCACAAGGTCTTTTCTTCGTTCTTCATTAAGTGAGGGAACAACTAATCGAATCTTATCTCCATCAATATTCGGCTGCATTCCTAACTCAGACATTTCAATATCCTTAGCAACAGAATTGACAACGCCCTTATCCCAAAGTTGAATTATTATTACCCGACCATCAGAAATACTAATCTGCGCCAAGTCTGAAAGTTTCATTTCGGTACCGTGATAGTCAATCATCAACCCAGCAACAAGGCCAGAGTGAGCCCTGTTTGTCCTCATGCCGTTCAACTCTTCTCTTAGAAATTCAACTGAGCTAAGCATTCGCCCTTTAAGATTCTTAATTGTCTCTGAATTATTCATGGATCTACTCAGGATAGTTTTAGTCGGATATTAATGTCCCCAATTTTTTTCCTTCTAGAATACCTGAAAGTGTTCCATTGATAAAAATATTGAAAACACTGATTGGCATTTTATTATCCATGCACATAGAAAGAGCAGTGCTATCCAAAGCTTTTATCTGGCGGGATAACGCATCGATGTGAGTAATTCTCTTTATTCTTTTGGCCTTGGGGTTCAATTTAGGGTCTGAGTCATAAATGCCGTCGACATCATTCTTAGACATTAGTAGTAAGTCAGCAGATATTTCCAAGGCTCTTAAAGCTGCTGCAGTATCCGTAGTCATATATGGCTGTCCAGATCCACCAACTAAAATAATTACACGATTCTTATCTAAATGTCTAAGAGCTCTCCTTCTTATAAATAACTCCGCTACGGATGGGTTTGCCAATGAGGACAAAGTCCTGACTGGAATTTTCATCTTTTCTAGAGCGTCCTGTAATGCCAACCCATTAATCATTGTCGCGAGCATGCCAGCAGAATCTGCAACTGATCTATCCATGCCTAGCTTCTCATAATCAGCGCCTCTCCATATATTCCCTCCACCCACAACTAACGCAATTCTTAAGTCGTTAAACTTATTCCTTACTTCTAGTATTTCATTGGAAAGATAGTCCAGGGTATCAGTATCAATTCCATATTCACGGGAGCCAATCAGTGCCTCTCCGCTCAGCTTAAGAAGAATCGTTTTGACAGCCAAATTTCCTCCTTCTATGAGAGGTCAAACTTAATTATTCTGGAAATCTTCACATTTTCTCCAACTTTTGCAATCATCTCTTTTACTTTTTCTTCAATTGATACGGTAGAGTCCTTGATAAATGATTGCGACAACAAAATCTCGTCATCAGAAGCTTCAGAAGCTCCTTCATCGTTTCTAGAAATATAACTTGGAGTCATAGCTGCCACTTGCATCGCTAAATCCCGTGCAAGGGAGACAAAATCATCAGTCCTTGCTACAAAGTCTGTCTCACATTTTAATTCGACCATCGCACCTATTTTGTTTCCTGCATGTATGTAACTTTGAACAGCACCTTGAGACGTCTCTCGGCCAGATTTCTTCAGTGCATTTGCTAGTCCCTGCTCCTTTAATATTTCTTCCGCTTTGCCTATGTCACCGTTAGACTCATCAAGTGCCTTTTTTACAGCCATTACTCCAGCTCCGGTCTTCTGCCTCAATTCTTTGACAGTATTTACATCAGATCCCATTCTATTCCTTTGCTTCCTTCAGGTCCTTTGCTTCCTTCAGGTCCTGTGCTTCCTTCAGGTCCTGTGCTTCTTTCAGGTCCTGTGCTTCTTTCAGGAGTTTTTCTTTCGCTTGTTTAGCTTTCTCCTCTTGAATTTGAGAAAATTTTGTCTTGCCCTCAATCACTGAATCTGCAATAAATTTTGTAATTAGTCCAATGGACTTCAACGCATCATCATTGCCCGGAATTGGAACGTTAATCTTACTAGGATCACTGTTCGTATCAACTATGGCTACGATTGGTACTCCTAGTTTCAAGGCTTCGTTGACTGCATTAAACTCCATTTCGGTATCGACTATAAAAATAACTGCAGGTATTTTTTCAATGCCTATCAAGCCTCCGAAAAATTTCTTTAATTTCTTTAATTTGGTAGCAATCACTTGCAGTTCTCTTTTTGTATTATTTTGAGTATCAGGATCAGCAACTCTAGCCTCAAATCTTTCGATAGCATTAATCCGTGTCTTCATTGTATTGAAGTTTGTCAGCATACCTCCAAGCCATCTTTGTTTGACATAGAAACTTTCACATCGTTCTGCTTCTTCTTGGATAGTTGATTGAGCTTGGAGTTTAGTACCGACAAACAAGCACTCTCCTCCTGCCCCAACAATGTCTACGATCAGTTTTTTTGCTTCTTCGAGCTGCTCGATTGTTTTCTCAAGATCAATAACGTGAGTTTTGGATTTCTTGGTAAATATAAAGGAGTCCATTTTAGGATTCCATTTGCGTGTAGGATGACCAAAGTGAACCCCTGCCTCGAAAAGGGTTCTGAGGCTTATTTGATCAGCTGTCAATAATTCATCCAATTTATACTCGATTCGGCTGTTACAAATTAACTAAAAAACTCCGTTGTGGATTATAGCACATTAAAATCATTTAAGTGTAAGTTTCCATGGTAAAATATTTTCAGGATGTTTTTTGTTTAAAACTCACCGAATGAATAAAGTACTTCTAGACTCAAAATTTATAACCTTATGCTTAACGCTTATAATCGTAGGTATAACTTTAACCATTGAAAAATTGGCATCTACTCCCGTCAATTACGTTCTCAGCTTTTCAGGCTTTAGCTCCAATATAATCGCAGGAATACTAGATTTTTTCGGTTTAACTTACTCATTTGTCGCCGGTGTTTTGGCAGCTTTCAATCCATGTGGCATTGTAATGCTGCCAGCATACCTAGGTCTTTACATAAACAGAAAGGCTGGGGAGATTTCGGTTCCACCGCATAAAAAAATTACTAATTCGATCGGAGTGATAGTTTTCGTAGGGCTGGGTTTTATCTCTCTTTTTTCAGTAGTAGCGGTTCTAGTCACTCTCAGTTCAGAACTTGTAAGGGAATCAATCCCGATCATATGCATAGCATTATCCATTCTAATTTTATATTTTGGAATAGCTGAGTTTCAGAATAAAAGTACATTCAGTACAGTAATTACACAGCTTAGTGCCAAAATCGGGAACCCTAATAGTGCAAATCCTATGGCGTTCATTCTCTTCGGGATAAGTTACGGGTTGGCGTCAGTAGGATGTGCTCTCCCAATATTTATCTCAATGATCACTAGGACTCTAGATTCGCAGAACATACTGTCTACATTCTTGGACTTTCTTCTCTACTCCTTTGGAATGATTTTTGTGATTACCGTTTTAACCATAATGACGCTCATTTCGACGGATTATATAAAGAAATTAAATCTATTTTTTCGACGGTGGTCTCAAATAATATTTGGCACATTCTTAAGTATTGCAGGAGTATTTATGTTGGCCTACTGGATAATTGACATTAGGCTTGCGGTATAGTTTCACACACAGCGGTTCTTAAGCAATCCAACCTTCTCAATTTCTACTTCAACTAAGTCGCCAGGCCTAATTTGTCCGGCCGTGCCAGAGGTTCCTGTGAAAATGCAGTCCCCCGGAAAGAGAGTTACATATTTTGTTATAAACTCTATAGTCTTCGGAATTGACCAGATCATCTCACTGGTATTACAGCTTTGGACAATGTTTCCATTTATCCTGCCAGTAATATCTAAATTTTCAGGATCTATGCCCGTAGTTAAAAAGGGGCCAATGGGAGAGAAGGTATCCGAGGATTTTGCCCTCCACCAACTCTTATCATCCTTCTGCCAATCTCTAGCGCTAACGTCATTTCCGCACGTATAACCCAAGACATAGTCGAAGGCTTCTTCAAGCTTAACGTTTTTGGCCAGTCTGCCCATAACCACTACCAGTTCTGATTCGGCATCCACCTTTTTTGAATCTCTCGGAATTACGATATCGTCCAAATGGCCGGTCAATGATGACAAGGTCTTATAGAAAGGCTCAGGCTGTTTTGGGGGAGCATCGCCCTGCAGATGAGAACCATAATTTTTGGCCAATGCCAACATGCTACTAGGCTGCACAGGGGGTAGGATATCAACCTCTTCAAGATGAAAAAACTGATTGTTGGGCTCAATCTCTCCCTTAAATATATCCCCCTCAATTACTTCGATTTCATCTCCATCCACTTTCCCGTTGAATATCTTTCCAGATTTTTCAAATCTTATTAATTGCAAATTGCCATTCTTGTATTGTTTTATTTCTCAGTTACCATTTCAGAATTATAGTTTATCATTGTAATGCAATCTTAAAATATTGAAATCACTAACCTAAATGTTGTTGGAAGTAAGTAACATAAAAAAGAGTTTTCAAGATAATCTGGTCTTGGAGAATTTAAGTTTAAGTTTGGACTTAGAAGAAAGTATATGCATAACTGGTTCAAATGGTTCGGGCAAATCGACTTTATTAAAAATTTGTAGCGGACTTCTTCATCCCGACCAAGGCGCGGTAAACGTGCTAGAGAAAAGTTTTTTGAGTCAATCTCAAGGCCTTGAAATAAGGCGAAGGATCGGGGTTTTGCTGCACTCGAATATGCTCTATCCGACCTATACGGTTCGCCAAAATTTATACTTGTTCGCCAAGATATTAGGAATTATCGAATATAAGCCCAGAGTCGGTGAAATCGTTGAGCGCCTTGGGCTAGATGATTCAATGGATAAAGAAGTGCAAAAATTATCGAATGGAAATAAAAGAAAAGTTGGTTTGTGCAAAAGCCTTCTCAATGACCCTGACCTCCTTATTATAGATGAACCTGAATCAAATTTAGATGCAGAAAGCTTAAAAACAATAGCTGGAATTTTAACGGATCGTGCCACAAGCGGCAAAGGAAATCTATTCACTTCTCATTCTGTCGAATTTTCTGCTCTATGCTCAACGAAATCATTTAAAATAAGTTCAGGAAGCTTGGTTCTGTTATGAGAAATTGGATCGAACTTTTATCAACACTGACTCTCAAAGATATAGGTCTCGAAATTAGAACTAAAGAGGTTTTTACCACAATTATCTTGTTCTCAATACTGGTAGTTTCAACATTTGCTATAACGTCAAATAATACATTGCAGATCCCTGAAAATGTTGGGGCGGGAATAATCTGGGCTTCAGTTATATTTTCAGGGTCAATCGCGATGATTAAATTTTTTGCTTCTGAGATAGAAAATGAAACACTAGATGCAATGTTGCTGATGCCAGTACCGAGGGAACTCATTTTTTTCAGTAAGCTTTTTTCATTTTTCATCTTCTTGTCTATTTCTGAGATGGTCATATTCGCCACTTTCTCGATCTTCTATAATGTGAATGTTTTTTCTACGGACGTATTGCTTACTGCGGTTATCTTCAATTTTGGCTTTAGTTCAATTGGAACTTTTTTTGGGACCATAGTCGCCAAAGCTAAGTCCAAAGAAACTCTTCTGGCTTTGTTGATAGTGCCTATCCTGATACCGCTCGCGATGTTTGCAGTCGAGATCACGAGCGCAAATCTGGCTGGAGAGCAATCAGAAAATATCAAAACGTGGATTGGATTAGCGATTTCTTTTGATATAATTTTTGTTGTATTGCTTACATTTCTATTTGGAAAAATTGTGGAGGAATAATATAAAGTTGACTAAAATTGCAAAGTTAATTCAGTTCTTATGATCAGGCAGTTATATATAGTAGTTTCTGCGATCGTTTTTTTGGTTTCACTCTGGATGATTTTCCTGTGGGTGCCGACTGAAATAAATCAGGGGGTCGTGCAGAGAATATTATACGTACACGTTCCGTTTGCCTGGGTATCAATGGTGGCAATAGTGGCTGTTGCTGTATACAGTGTTCTGTTTTTAGCAACCAAAAACCCAAAATGGGATAATTTTGCGCAGTCATTTGCAGAAGTCGGAGTGGTTGCAGCTATAGTTATGCTTGTATCGGGAATTGTGTGGGCCAGACCCGTATGGGGTGTTTTTTGGACTGGAGAGGCCAAGCTTACTACAGCGCTGATTTTATTCTTTATATACTGTGCCTACTTAATGTTTAGGAGTTACTTTCCTGCAGGGGCAACAAGAAACAGGATAGCGGCCATAATTGCTGTTATAGGAGCAATAGACAGTCCAATAATCTATTACGCTGCTCAAATATGGCAACAAAATCACCCTAGGGCCGTCGTGGGGCCTTTATCGACCCAAGAATCCAACTTGAACCCTGAAATGATGATAACACTCCTTATGTGCGTTCTATCAGTAACTCTTGTGTTTGCTGGAACAGTATGGATTCAAATCCAATCAAACAAATATCACGGAGCTGCAAATGCTTAAGTATTTTCTGATAATACTGGCTCTCTTTATTTCCTTCAGTTCTTATGAGAATCTAAAAGCAGATGAAGGAGAAGAAATTTTTTCAGGAGTAATCAGTCAAATAGATGCAGATAGCGACGGAAAATTGGAAGCGGTACACATCCTCCTAAACGACGGAACAACAAAAAGATTTGAAGTATCTTCAGGAGAAAAACCTACTGAATTCGGACTAGAGAATATCGCAGGAGAAAGGTGGGTAGGCAATCAAAACGCTCACCCAATAATGGCTGCAACTCAATTGGCAGAACACCAAAAACGCCTTGCTCCTATAACCGTAGTCTCAAAGGGGAATGAAGCCATGGAGATAGTAGACAAGGAACAGAGAAATGTTAGTACAAACCTAATCTACTTGTTCGTCTCCTTTGCAGTGGCTTGGCTCTCATTTTTTGGGTACCTGTTTATAATAAGCGGAAGAATAAGAAGTAAGAATTAGAGCAAGGGCATATGAGTAATCAAGGAAATCAGAAAGTTAGCCAGAAAGAGTCGGCGTACGTCTCAGTAAAAATCAAAATTGTTATCACCGCCATTGCTATATCGATCGCGGTTTTTTACCTAGGATTCTCCAGTTTTCAGACCGCTACAACAAAATATTTGAACGTAGAGGAAGCATTACAAAAATCTTCTCAAGGGGAAGCAAATAATCTGGGGATAATAGGCAAACTGGTGCCAAATTCGTTTCACCGCTCTACCGATGGTATGACTGCATATTTTAGTATAACCAATGAAGAATCCCTCGAAACACTTCCTGTGTCTTATTCTGGAGAGATAGGGGAAATATTTTTTAATCAGAACGCAGAAATCATAATAAGAGGTTCCATGCAGAGTGATGGACTCTTTAAAACTCAAGAGTTGTCAATTAAGTGTCCATCAAAATACGTAGACAATTATGAAGATGAAAAAGAATTATAAGCAAAAAACATGAGCAAACAAAAAATCGATCAAGGTCAATACGATGAAAATCCGAGCGTATGGTCCGCAGGGGGCGTGGTTATTAAAAGGACGTCCGAAAAGTACGAGGTTCTTCTTTGCGTGCGAAATGCACAAGATCTGATCGCTCTTCCAAAAGGAAAGCCGAATTATGGAGAGGATGAAATTGCCACAGCCATAAGGGAAGTAAGAGAAGAAACTGGAATAGAAGTAAAAATCGTTCAGAAAGTGAGCGAAATTTTTTATTCATTCATAAATTTCGGAATAACGATAAACAAAAAAGTAACCTTCTTTCTCATGGAGATGATCTCAGGCAATATTAATGATCACGATGGAGAGTTTGATAAGGTATATTGGGAGAAAGCAGAAGAAGCTCTAAAAATGCTTACATATCAAGGTGAAAGAGATGTACTGGAAAAAGCTATTAAACTGGTCCAAAACACCGGTTAGCCAGAAATTCATACTCCTAGAAGGTTCAAAAGTTAACTTGAGAACGAAAAAACTGGAGGATGCAGAATTAGACTACGAATGGAGAACGGACCCTGAAATTGCAGCTCTCGATGCAACAGTCCCAATAAACATATCTTTTAGTAACTACCTGGCACATTTTGAAGACGAGATAAAGTACCCTGTCCCCTGGTCGATAAAGTTTGCTATAGAGACTAAAGGTGGAAGAATGATAGGCAATATAATGTACTACGATATAGATCCAATAGATAAAGAAGCTGAGATAGGGATAATTATTGGTGACAAGAAGTTTTTAGGTAAAGGATACGGCCCTGACGCCCTTAAGACCCTGTTAAATTATATTTTTGATACAACCGATATGGCGAAGCTATATCTACATACATTAACAACCAACAAAAGGGCTCAGAAGGCCTTCAAAAAAATTGGGTTTATCGAAGACCGGAAAGTAAGAAGAGACGGCATGAACTTCGTAAAATTGGATATAATTAGAGAAGACTGGCAGCTTGCAGGCTAATCCTCAAAGTAATCGCTGAAATCGTCGTCGTTCTGAGGTAGTTTTTTTCTTGAAGCACCATCCCAGTCTCTAAGAAAGTCAAAATCTTGACTTGGATCTTCATCACTTTGAGATTGCTCCTTATGAATTGAGCCGAATGCAGGGAGTATCAGCTTTGTCTCATCCAATTCGTCAAATTTTACTAAGATCTCTTCTTCCTCGTGTTCTTTGTTTACCGACACGACTATTCCCCTGCCAAAAATTTTGTGGCGAACAACGTCTGAGGGAGAAAAGTTCGGACTGAAAGCCTTTCTCACAGGAGGCGGTTTCTCGTAATCACTCGCCTTAAATTTCCTATTTGTATATGTTATCGATCCTGAAGATGTATAGTCAGCGGTTTTCAATAGATTTTCAGGTATCTCGTTTAGAAATTGAGAAGGCATTTGAGCTTGAGAGAACATAGTTTTTCCCATATCGTTCCAAGAAACCCTCTGAAGGCAGTTCGTTAGGTAGAGTCTTTCTTTAGCGCGTGTCATGCCAACGTAGCAAAGTCTCCTTTCCTCCTCCATCTCGTCAAGACTGTCTAAAGACCTTGAATGGGGGAGCATTCCTTGTTCGAAGCCGATTATGAAAACTACGGAATATTCAAGCCCTTTGGCCTGATGAAGTGTTATCAGGGTTATTTTTTCTACATTCTCATCTTCTTGCTCTCCTACGATCGTAGGATCATCGATTTTAGTAACAAGCGCGAATTTTTGCACAAAGTCTACTGTGCGAAAAAACGGATCGGTAATATCTAGGGAAGTTTCTCGAGCCTTTATCTTAAGCTCCTCTACATTGCGTACTCTATTCTCGTAGTCCGGATCATCCTCCAGGTATTTATCGTACCCACTGCTCTTGATGACCTCACTTATCAAGTTTTCGGGACTTAGAACTTTTGCCTTTGCCTGAAGTCCCTCAAGCAAATCCAAGAACTTTTCAAGCGAAGTAACGGCTCTTTTGTTAAGTAAAATATCACTCTTCCAAGGTTTTGACCTTATGTATTCCACTACGCTTTCATATTCGGTTTGATCCAAGAAGCCTCTTCTGATTAGATCATAGGTCGCATCGCTTATCCCTCTTCTCGGAGTATTTATGATTCTTGCGAGAGAATTTTCGTCGTAGGGGTTTATTAGGATTGACAGATATGCAAGCACGTCCTTCACCTCTCTTCTTTCCCTGAATCCTAAAGCTCCTATCAGGCGATACGGTATTTTCAACTCTTCGAGCCTGTCCTCCATGCTTCTGGACTGGGCATTCACTCTGTACATAACAGCTATTTCTTCAGGAGAAATCCCCTTTTTGACAAGAAAGTTGAGTTCGCGAGTAACGAACTCAGATTCAGAGTTGGGATTCCTTGCGGTAATCAAAACTACGTCGTTGCCCTGCTCGTTGTCCGTCCAAAGCTCTCTTTCAAATCTTTCCTTGTTGTTTGAGATCAATTTATCCGCTACCGTGATGATCGACTTGGTTGACCTGTAGTTCTGGTCCAGCTTAACTATTTCCGCCTTCGGGAACAGCTTTCCAAAATCCAGAAGGTTCTTTGGTTCGGCGTGCCTCCAGGAATAGACGGACTGATCAGGGTCTCCGACGACAAACAAGTTTTTTCTTTTCAGCTGAAGGTTCTTTGAAATGTCCAGTTGCAGCTTATTGGTGTCTTGAAACTCGTCAACAAGGAGATAGTGATACCTGTCCTCTATCTCGTCCCTAACCTCTCCAAAGTTTTCAAGTAGAATGGCGGTCTTTAAGAGAAGGTCATCGAAATCGAGAGAATTAGAAAATTTTAGAAGTTTTTCGTACCGGTCAAAAATTTCAAATACGGACTGGGAGAAAGTAGCTCCTTCAGAATTCATGCCTTCTTCAACATATTGGCTCGGAGTCAATTTATTGTTTTTTGCAACTGAAATTTCTCCGATCAGGGTAGAAATTTTGTAGGGCAAACTTTTAATATCCTTGTCCATGTCCTTCAGAATTCTTTTAACCAATCTCATCTGGTCGCTGTCGTCGTATATGGAAAAATTTGGCTCTACGTTTATGTGCTTTCCGTAGTTCCTGAGCAAGAGAACGCATAAGCTGTGAAATGTGGAGACATTGGCGCCATTTTTTTCCTTTGTAAGAACATTGCATCTCTCTCTCATCTCTTCGGCAGCCTTGTTGGTAAACGTTACAGCCAGTATCCTTTCAGGAGCAACCTGGTGATGATTGATAAGGTGAGCTATTCTGTTTGCTATGACCCTGGTCTTTCCACTACCTGGGCCAGCAACTACCATCAATGGTCCGTCCTTATGTTGAACAGCTTTTTTTTGAATTTCTGAAAGAGTATCTAGTTCGTTTGACATAAAAATTCTACCTGTTAAAAGGGTTTTACCTCTTAACGCACTTTACACGCTAAAGGGTAATCTGTCCCAACACCTTGTCAACGACTTCCTGTCTGATATTGGCTTCGAATTCTTTAAGGGCGTGATTCAGTTTTCTTGGGTGATCAAACTTCGCTTTATCGACTATCCCAGGTATGAGATCCATAGTCTCGTGGGTATCAGTAGAAACGAGTATTATGGGAATTTCTAATTCCTTTGCTTCGTAGTAGACGTATTCTATGGGCTCTATTCCCTGTGTAAGCATAAGGGCATGCACGTTGCCCGACTGCAGGGCTCCCAGGTGAAGGTCTGGCCTGTCCCCTCTTATCACCGCCAGAACATCCTTCTTGGATTGAAAGTAGAGAACGCTCCAATCCAGTACAAGTCCTCCTATCAGCACGTTCAGTACCAGTTCATCTTTCTTGTCGGACTCGTAGAGATACTTGCCCTCCAAGTGTCTTGCAAACTGATCCACGGTGCTTGATACCATGTGTCTGTTTTCTGAAATATAGCTTATTACGGGCACTTCCTGAGGCGTCTTTTTAACCAAATCCATCCGGTACCTGGGAACGTTGTTCAAAACGACGCCCAGCAGGCGATCTCCCAGCGCCTCTTTGGTTCGGCTCATCTTGGAGTCTATATTGGAGACGTATATGACTTTTGATTCAGAGGCTTGTGCGAGTTCGTTGTTTTCTCTTGGAGTCTTTAGGTGAGATTCCACAACCAGGACTTTGCCTTTGGAGTGGGCCTTTATTTTTTCTGCAACCTTTCTTATCTGATCTGACGAAGGGCTGGCAGGCCTTTTTTCGGGTACTCCTCCTATCACCTCAACATCGTCCAACCATTCCGGAATCGAGCTTACGGCTTCAGATTCATCGAACATCGAACCCATTGCAGAAACCTCGTGTCCCTTCGATGCAAGGTAGGTCGACAATACGGAAGAAACCATTGTTTTTCCCGCCTTGGGCTTATCGGATGCTACTATTATCGAAGGCATGACTAAACTATATATTTTTACTCCTTCATCATCAACAGTATTCCTTTACTTGAAAAGAACTCGAAGCTAATCTAATATCTGATAATTGTGTGCCTCGGTAGCTCAGTTGGTAGAGCAATGGACTGAAAATCCATGTGTCGGCGGTTCGAGCCCGCCCTGAGGCACCACTCTAGAAAGAGGAGCTCACAATGAAAGTACTTGTAACAGGCGGGAGCGGTCGGGCCGGAAAATACGTAATAAAGGATCTTCTGGACAACGGCCACAGCGTAGTAAATGCAGATATGGTAAACGGGTATCTTGAAGCGAGAAATCCCAAGCTGAGTTTCAAAAAAACCGATTTTACGGACTACGGAGAAGCTGTTTTTGCCACATCCGGATGCGAAGCGATAATTCATCTTGCGGCAATTCCAAGTCCCGGAGTAATTCCAAACCAGGAGGTTTTCAGGATTAATATGCTCTCGACCTTCAATGTGCTCGAGGCCGCGGAGGAAAAAGGGATAGAGAGAATTGTTCTCGCATCGTCGGTAAATGCTCTTGGGGCTGGATGGCCGGCAACTTTATGGGGCGAGCCTCCAATTCCTCCGAAATATTTTCCTGTCGACGAGAAGCATCCGACAAGAAACAAGGACGTATACAGCATGACGAAATGGCTGGGCGAAGAGATGGCGGAATCCTTCGCAAGGAAAAGGAAGGTTCAGATTTCAAGCATGAGATTCCACGGCCTCTGGGACGAGGAAATGGCAAAGAATTATGTAAAGAGTGAAAAGAAGATGGGTCTCACAGGGCATAATGCAGCCGGATTTTTTGCCTGGACGGACAGAAGGGACGCCGCATCGGCCTGCAGGATGAGCATAGAGGGAGACTGGACCGGT
>Ga0066372_10000077_pt1 | contig 31563 bp, 35 predicted proteins | sample Knorr_S15_td_250_FD_77011 | JGI IMG/M metagenome (GOLD analysis project Ga0066372, IMG submission 77011) | Marine microbial communities from Southern Atlantic Ocean transect - Knorr_S15_td_250_ad_251m_LV_A | ecosystem: Environmental > Aquatic > Marine > Oceanic | place: Southern Atlantic ocean... | reverse complement strand
TGTTGGTGTTATTAATACTGCTCCTGAAATTGATGGTATAATTAGACGAGTACCGTTACTCATGAAGATAGGCGAAGAAGTTTATCCTAACATGGCAATAGAAACAATACGAGTTGCAGTTGGTGACCCATCATATCAAGTGAAAGCAGATGAAGCTGGAATTATTGCTATGAGAGTTCCTGCCTATGCAACAATTAATACGGATACTAAGGCTAGGGTTTGGGTGCGATGGAATAAAGAATTTAGGACTATGAGTGCTGCTTCTGAGGACTTTTCAGCCCTAGCTGGGACAACTGTTATAATTGCTATGACCGCAGAAGGATTAGGTGGTGTGGTATCAACTCCTATTGGTGAACAATATGATTATGTTATATCTGGTCAGACATTACAAACAATCCTAGATGGTGAAACAATAAAACGATATGACCCTTTAGTAGAACTATTAGCAGGCCTTATATTAGGAATACTAATTGTATTCATTACAAGATTTTTGCCATATTGGATAATAGGTGTATCATTATTAGGTACATTTGTTGGAGGAATATATTATTTCCAATATATGTTTGCCTCTCAATTAGTACTTGTAGATATTACATGGGCCTTATTAACATTCTTTATTGTAGGATTCCATTCCACATTTAATAGATTTATATTAGAATTTAGACAGAAGCAACAAATTAAAAAACAATTTGAACATTACTTAGACCCAAGGCAAGTCAAAGAACTACAAAAGAATCCTGACTTACTTAAGTTGGGTGGTGCTAGAAAAGATATGTCATATCTATTCATGGACATTATAGGGTTTACACCTATTTCAGAATACTATAAAAACAATGATGACCCTGAAGGATTAGTTGTATTAGTAAATGAGTTCTTAGATGAGATGACTAATATTATATTAGCTAATGGTGGTATGGTCGATAAGTTTATGGGTGATTGTATTATGGCAGTGTTTGGTGCACCATTAGATATGCCTAATCATGCTGAAATGGCTGTGAAGTCCGCTGTTGAAATAGAAGCAAAGACATTAGAACTAAAACAACGATATAAGGATAGAGGCTTACCTGATATAAACGTAGGTACAGGTGTAAATACTGGTCCAGCAATTATAGGTAATATGGGTAGCTCAACTCGATTTGACTTTTCTGTAATTGGTGATGCAGTTAACTTAGCGGCAAGATTAGAGGCAACAGCTGGTCGAGGAGACTATAAAGAATATCCAACTATATATTCAAGTATGACAAGGGAACAACTTCCACCAAATATGTTTCATAACTCTAGAAAGATTAGTGATATTAAAGTGAAAGGTAAAGAAGATGTTATTTCAATTTACCATCAACTTTAAATTGTTTAAACTTAATCATATATTCTTCTTCTGTGAATCTATGCCAACCACAACATCTACCAGTAGGTGAACGTCCACAACTACATGGAAATTTATCATGAGGTGGAATACCTTTAATCTTTTTCTCTATGTTACAATCCTTTTCTTATTTCTCGTTTCTTAAGATTCTTTAAAGCTTTCACCATGTTAATCTTTTTGTGACTTCTATCATGTCCAGCCACGTGGAGTTTTTCTTTTAATTTTTTTAATTGAACTGACTTACTAATATTCCTACTAGTGTTCTGATTCATAACACTCCTTAAATTTTTAATCTTTATTTCTACGTGCGTTAAGTTCTGCTTTCATAGCATCGTACTTATCTTTACGACGCTGGTCTTCTGCTAAGGCTTCTGCCTTTCTTCTTGCTCTACGTTGTGCTGCCCAAGGGCCTACAACATTTGTAAATATTAAAAATCCAATTACTGCGTATAGTACTGTTTGTGTTAGGTTTTGAAACATATATGCCCTCAATTGTTCTTCGTTCCCAGCTTCAATATCACTGATTGCAGGTTTATCATCGGGGAGTACTGAATCAACAGCAATAGATGTTGCTGCATTGGCCGCTGCTGGTAATGGGCCTGCTATGACGTATGTGACACCAGTCGTTGCTGCTGTCTTTATTAAATTCTTGGGATCTAGTGCGTTGAAACCGCCGAGCATGCTACATCCACTTAATGATATTGCGAGAGTTCCCGCTAGTATTTTTTCAATCATAATTGTTAGTATATAGCCATTAAGTGTGCCACCAGCCGGAGCAATAAAAGGTATCCTTACGGACCGAATGCGTGCAACAAGTGACACACTTAATAACTATATAATTTTATTTATACGATTTCCTATCTTCATAATACATTCTTTCTTCATTATCTAAATAAACCATATCCCCTGTTGCGAACCAACCAGGTTCAATACACATATCACTTTTAACATATAACTCACCTTTTTCAACTTTCCAATCACACCAATAACAATTACCTAGTATAGTATTGCCTTCAGGTGTTCTTTCTTTTAAATATTTTATATGTTCTATATTATTTATCTCAATATTAATTACCATCGGGCCTATTTCACTCATACCCCAATTAGGTTGTACCAATGCTCCTTTTGACACAAAGGCTTCTATCATATCATAACTAACTGGGTTACTACCACCTAATATTCTTATACCAGTTAAGTCACAATCTCTAAATCCTTTAGTCATCATTACGGCTTTCATTTGCTCAGGTGTTAAGAATGTATGGGTATATCCCTTTACTTTCTTTATAAAGGTCCAAGGATTAAACTTTTCTACATCAATAACTTTACACCCTAAGGTATATGCTGGCAATGTTTGTAATAGTAATCCACCAGCATGGTCAGTTTTAGTTACAGTTAATACTTTAGATTTGCTAGTTAATTGTTGAGCATGGATAGCAACTTCATTACATGCACGAAGATTATCAGGTGTTCTCCATACAAGTTTCGGTTCTCCTGTTGTACCAGAAGATACAATAGCTATTCCAAATCGTTTCCAATTTAAAATCTGTTTTAAATAATTATCCATATTTTTCTAAACTTCTATTATGAGTATTATTTACTCTAATAAATTCAGCATGAGAAGATAATTGTGTAATATGAGATACACCTACATAAGTACATACACTTCTTAATCCACCAAGTATTTGATTAATAATATCTTTAATATGACCCTTAGCAGGAATCATTAAATCTCTACCTTCGTTTGGTCTATATTCTTGTTCACTTATAGTATGTATATTATATTGTTTTGTTGAGCCTAATCCATATAAATTTACATATTGTTGACCATCAATCTCTACCATGTTACTACATTCATAACAACTAGATACCATACCAGCAATCATAACCATATCAGCTCCAGCCGCAATTGCTTTACATACATCGCCTGCTGTAACACATCCACCATCAGATATTATTCTGCATCCAGTTTTTTGTGATTCTTCATAGCATTCTCTTACAGCACTCCATTGGGGTATACCTACGCCAACTTCTGTTCGAGTAATACATGCAGCCCCTGAACCTACACCAACTTTAATATAATCAGCACCAGCATCAACTAAAGTTTGCATTAAATCTTTATCACATATATTACCAGCACATAATAATATATTTGGAAAATGTTCTTTAAATGTTTTAATAGCTTTAATCATTCCACTAACATTAGCATATACATTAGCTATATCAACATTAATCATTCCAATATCTTCAAAGCCTGATATAATTTCTATTGTTCTCATTACATCTTTATTTCTAACACCACTTGTAATAGCAATATAACTACGATCTTCCATCACAGATAAATTTTCCCTATGCTCATGTACTTTATATTCTTTATGAATAAATGTAAACACTTTCATTGGTGTCATATGCTTTGCAATCTCATATGTTCCAGTTGAAGGCATATTTGCGATAACAACAGGATGAGCTGTTTTATCTAACCAAGGTATTTCTATATTAACACTCTTTCTTGTAAGAGGTATAACAGATTTTCTAGGTTTTATTAATACATCATCAAAATCTAATTTTATATCATTCATTAGTAACCACTCCCATTCTCTATTCCAATTCTTACATGCTCCATGAAAGGTGCTATCTTCCAATCTGGTGTAATACGTCCTCGACGCTCGCTACCAGGATCTGGAATACCAACTTCATTATCTGTACTCCAATTTGTTAATTTAACCCATCGGCCTTTATATCTAAATGAACGATCAGTATTTTTATCCACAGGGAATTCTATACCACATGATTCTCGTTCCCAATAATTCCAACCATCGGTATACGTATGCTCTTTCTTATAAAATTCCCATATATATTCTTCAGTTAAATTAAAATGTCCAGCACATATACGAACTAAGTCTTCCATTTTATAATTTTCAGTTGTGTCTTGCATGTAACGACCAAGCTGTCCAACATTTTTAATACGCATAGTAATATTCTTTACATCATATTTTTCGATTAAATCTAACATACGTCTTGGTGCTTCTTCATTAATACCTTTAACAATAATTGTACCTATATCAAGATTAAACTTATTTGCAATATTTTTAAATGCTTTTAATTTCTTTTCAGCACAAGCTAAGTCATCAATTTTTTCATACCAATCATCTCTATCAACACCATTCATACTCATATATATTTGCTTTAATCCAGTTGCTTGTAATTTCTTAACAAAACTTGGACTCGATAAACGTAAACCATTTGTTATTAATAAACACATATGGCCTTCTTCTAATACTGTCTTTATAAAATCTATACAATGTTTATGTAATGTGGGTTCTGCTCCTACGATTCTAAACATACGTTTATTAGGAAAACGTTTAATAAATTCTCTGAACTTATTTATGTCCATGTCTGGTGGAGTTCTAGTAGGTATGTAACAGTTATTACATTCCATATTACACCTATGTGTGATGTCAACCATAATATCTGGAAATGTACTATCTTCTGGTTCTTGCTCATAATAATTTAAATTCAATATCTCCATCATTTATATAGTCCAAGCTTCTTCACTTTATATTCAGCAATCCTTTGCATATATAAGCTATTTATATTCTTCTTATGATATAGCTTCCTGACATTATATGTAAGCAAAGGTTTTATAGCAAACTTTGATAAATGTTCTGTTAAATCAAAACCAAATATCTTTTGCTTATAAAAATATTTTTCCATATACATATCTGCAAATTCTGTTGCTTGCATAAAATTTGCATGTTCTGTTTGCCAAAGCATATTTCTATTATCTAATTTATTATTTTGTCTACCTATACCTGGCATTATAAATCTTTTATCAAATTGTTTTTTACCCCAAGCTAAAACTTCTGGATCGGTTGATTCATAATAACCAAATTTTTCTGAGTCAAGACTAAAATCACTTTGTGTAGTATTATCTGTATCTTTACTAATATGCAGTCCCCAATAAAAATAACTTTCCCAGTTTTCATCTAACCATTTTAAAGCTTCATACCAATGCTCAACTGGTTCATGTGGTAATCCGGCAATCATTCCACAAGTTCCACGATATACACCTATACGATCATAAAATTCTTTTCTAATCCAAAGTAAACCTGCTTTAATTTTATCTGGGTGCATTCCTTTACCAATAGCTCTTGCAGCTTGAGGATGTAATGTTTCTATACCATAAAAGTGCATCCAAACTCTTGCTCTACATAATAGTTCAACTTGTTCTGGATTAGCTATAACTAAATCTAATCTAATAAAACAACTAAAGTTAGGTTCAAAGGGTAATCGCTCTACTGCTAAAGCAAGTGTTTCTATTTTACTATTTCTATCATTAAATGTATCATCACTAATAATATAATTCGTAGTGCCATATAAATTATAGTTAAGCATTAGTTCATCATAAACATCATCCACTGTTCTATCAGAAAAATCTTTTACACCTAAGAAAGCATAGTTACAATACTTACATCTAAATTTACAACCTCGTGATAGCTCAAGTGTAAGTGCTTCTCCTGGTACTATAAAATCATTTTCATGATATTTAACATCAAACTTAACATTATTTAATGCTTTATATGAATTGTTAGCATCAACATGATAACTATTAGGTGCCCATTCAGGATATTTACCTTCTGGGTGTAACAAACTACCACCAACTAACCAATCTAATACAGGCTTTAATGCATATTCACAGTAACCAAATATCATTGCATCTGCACCATAGTCCATTTGATATGGTCTAGGACCACCCATAAGTATTTTTATATCAGGATAATGTTCTTTTAGATATGCAATCTTATCGACAACCATCATATCTTGCATCCATAGATTACTAAGAGCAAATAAATCTATTTTATATGGTAAGCTTTCTATAAATTCTTTAACTTCTTCATTAGTCCAATGCGCTGTCCAATCTATTACTTCAACTGTCCACCCATATTCACGCATTATATCAGCAATTTTATATGCTCCCATTGTGCGCCTTATTAATTCGTCGCCGCTCTCATTGAATATTATAGCATTCAGTTTCTTGCAAATACATTCCAACAAGGATATTGACCAAAGTCTCCATGTGGTGGTAATATATTTTCTTCGAGTTTTTTAATATTTAAATAATCAAATTCTTCCCATACATCTTTAGTTAGAGTAGGAGGAGCATAATTTTGAGAATTATCATTAGGGTTTATTTGAATATCAGCATCAACCCTAGCACTCTCATTAATATATATGCCAGCAGATTTAAGTACATTATTAAGTTGTTCGTGATAATGTGATCTTAATTCTGGAGGAAAGAAATGAAAACAACCAAAATCTATAACAATATCATATTGCCCTAAACCCCAAGATTCAGTCATTATATTTTTAATTCTAAATGTAGCATTACCCTCTGATTGAGCTTTTTTTATTGCTTCTTCTGACCAATCATAACCCAATACTTTAAATCCATTTTTTTCAAGATAGTTTGCATTCCTACCAGAACCACAACCTATATCTAATATAGTTGCATTCTCTGGAAATGCTATTTTCCATTTCTTAAGACATTCTGCAGGTTCATAACCCCATGCAGCAGTATTACTTTCATATACTTGATTAAATTTATTTTTATTCATTAAGTAAATCCTGCTTTGCTTCTTCAAATGGAGCATCATAAGACCAACTAAGGACTACCCTTTTGGTTTCTGTAGAGTTTATAACTTGGTGTGGTCTTTTAGTATTAATTAATGTTGCTACTGTAATTGCAATTTCAAAATCCATCTCTTGTTCTTCTACAAACGTAATATATTCATGTGAATGCCATTCTTTTTCTAAATCACCAAATACTGTGACTAATGATTCTACTGCGACTCCTGGTTGTCCAAACCTTGTAACTTTTGTTTCATTACAATTTTGTACAGGAATATTAATTGCGCATTCACGCATTGTATCAATGTGTGCTGGCCATTGCCCTTGGTCCATTTTCATTATTTTAATATAAGGGAATAACTTTGGATATTTATCTCTTATACTTTTTAAATACGGATCTGACTCAACATCTATAGTAACAAAGTCTGTATATACCTTTAATGCATGTGTATCATCAGAAGCAAGCCAGTCATCCGTAATAATTCCTAAACCTATTTGTCTAGCATAAGCAGCATCTATAAAATTGGGAAGTGATAAAACGTATTCATTATTCATAATTCTTATTCCATAAATCCCATACCTCATCCATCGATTCTTCAAAACATAATTGGAATACTATACGTGGTTCATCACCATCTTTAAAATCAACATTATGATAACAACCACCTGTATTAATTATAGCTGCATGTTTATCATACGATGTAGTAGTAACTAAATTTTTATCATCATCATACCAAAGAGTCTTTGAAGGATTATCAGTAAGGGGATAATTAATAACAGTATTTCTTGGCATATAAGTGCCATCATACTCATTTGTTCTATTTCTATCTTTATGTATTGTACTATCTTCTTCAGTAACCCTCAACATTTGAGCTACTCCATAAGGAGCAAACCTTTGAAGTTTAGATGGGTATTTAAAGAAGCTTATTTTATATGAGATGTCAACAAAAGCATCTTTCTCATTTGCGAGTTTAAGTAATTCTTTTTTAGTTTCTTCGCTAAGGGTATTAGGAATCTGCCTATAGTAAGGGTCATAATTCTGTAACATAATCGTAATGTTTCGTCCTTTTTATATATTCTTCTTGTAACCATTCAGTAACCTTTCCACTCCTTTGAGTTTTAGTAATACCACCAGAAGAAGATGTCAAAAATATTTCATCTGCCCAATTCCACATATCTGGTTTTATATTACATCGTTCAAATTGACCAGGATTATCTTCGCATATATCTTCAACCACACTCATTGTAACTCCATGAAGACAATTATTAAGAGGGGTGTATATATAATTTTCCCAAATAAATCCAACATTAAATCCTGGGCCTTCTGTTATATATCCATCACTATCTTGTAATACAACAGTATCATAATTAGGACCCCTAATTAATTGGTTTTTAGTAAATTCAATCCAAGCCATGTTCTTAGATTGTTGCCAATAATAACTATCATTAACTCGTAATCCATCTGAGAGTTCAACATCTATTGGAGCTCCATCTACTTTCAAAGGATAGCTTGGCTTTATATACATTGCAAAATTAATTGGTGCATTTTCTATATCCCTAGGATTGCCGGATTCTGGATATCCTCTCCATACCATGAACCAAACAAATGCATTATCAATTGGGTTTCTCTTATATAGTTCTCTAATAATTCCTAGATAATATACATCTGGTAATTGTAATTTATAATATTCTGCTGAAGCAACGAATCTATTTAAATGTCTATCAAGACAAAATGCTTTACCATTATATATTGGCATTACATCGTAAGTAGCATCACAATGTATAAAGCCAAAGTCTAATATACTAGGACCACATTGTGTGAGTGGTAAGAACTCTCCGTTTTTATATCCAATTAAATTATTCATCGAAATGTATCCTCTTTAAGTCTGGGTCATGGGGTAATTTTGACTTAAGATATTTAAGCCTTTTAATTCTTGCTTTAAGTAATTTAAAATCAATTAAGAAAGGAAAAATTGCATGTATTAGAGAACCAACACTCGCAAAAAATAACCATACAGCTTCACTAAATGCAAATTTAAAATGCCACCAGTAACCTCCCTTACCTCCGGCTTTTACTTTAGCTTCTTTTAAATGATTCCAATTAAACCAATTACTCATATAATTTACTCCTTCTTTCTAAATATTTACCAATATTTAATTGCCAAATTGTTTGCTTACAATTAAATAATTCCATATCACATATATAATTTAAATAAGCATCTTTTTGATTAGCTAATATACCCATCAACCTATGATTACGTAAAGCCTTTCCCGAATGTTCATTACTTATATTAGTACTTATATACAAATCTTTACTTGGACAATAATTTATAAAATGAGGAATAAAATCTCTTTGTGTTATACTATTCCAATCACCTTTATTTAATCCTTTATAAGGTGATGTTCCAGGTAACTCACATCCTCTAAATAATATTCTCCAAGCAGTGTCATGTAATTGTGGTAATGTATGACAACCTGCTACAGCAATTATTCTATCATTTTCTATAGCACAATAATATTCGCCATTCTCTTTACACCAATCATAACGCATTAATTTAATACTAGCATTATTAGTATAACCTAATTCCCCTGCCTTTTTACAAAACACTTCTAGTTCTGATATTAACTCATCTGTTATAGGTACTACTATCATGCTTTATAAAAAAATCGTTTTGTCACTTCATTAAATATTTCTTCTGTTAATTTAACATTAAGTACTAACCAATAACTTGGCTCTTCTGTAGCATTAAATAATTGATGCACTTTAGAAGTATCTACAAAATACATTGTACCTATATCCCAATTTAAAATTTTATCTTCTACTATAAATACACATGGATTCTTTAAAGGAATAATTAATCTAAAAGAATCAAAATTACTTAGCCTTAAATCTCTATGTTTAGGAAAGAATCCACCCGGATTTAATTTTAATATATGTGTTCTATAATAATTTCCTTTAAATGGTTCTAATATTTCTTGTAATTCTCTTGATTGTTTATAAACTTCCGTTGGTACATTAAAGTCGCTCTCTTCAAGAGATACATTATTTTCTGCGCAATATTCTCCCAAACTATCTAAGTCAGGAATACCGCTTAGTCCACCATCGTAACTTGTTATGCTTAATCCCCATCGGTCGATAGGTTTTCTAGGATTATATCTTACGTATTCAAAGTTCTCTTCTGTCCAATCGATAAAACCTTCAGGGTCATCTAACCTCAGATTTAATTCACTTTGTATTCCATATACCGAAAGATAAGAATATAATAAATGTTGTTCCATCACTATTCAAATTTAAATTTATACTAGTATTTATACATATAAATAGAACTATAATTAATTGATTTGATAGCAGATGTTAAACATAGTATGTACCAGTAAACCAGCAGATGGATTATTATTCTATAGTTATGAATATTGTTCCCACCTAAACGAAAAGGGTATAGATACTAGGCTTTGTATTATCACCCATCGTGACTTTACATCAGGTGATTATACTCAATCTATTTCAGATAAATATATTCATTGTAAAAATGTAGAAGTTAATAATATATTTGTTGGTGATGATGATGTGTCAATGATATTAGGTAATAGTATGATGACACTAGCTCATATGACTTGGAATGATTATAGTAATAACCAACAATTATCTCTCAAAGCTTTATTTTCAAAAAAACTAATTTCTGTTTATTCAGAAAATCACCCTAAAAAATATCCTAAAGCTTTAAGCTTTTTTAATCCAAAAAGGATTATTAATTTGTGTGACACTGATGTTTATCCTAATGGGCCAAAGGACGCAGAACATTTTGAAAAGATAATACATTTCCCTATATACAAAGAAGTTGAAGAAGATATTCAATTCGATCATTTGTTCTTAGGAACTAATAGAGAGTATTATAAAACAGTACAAAAAGTAATAAGCGATTATCCTGACCACGGTATATTAACTTATCATCAAGAAGCTAAATATTTAGATTTAAAAAATACTAATCTAAAATCTCCTGTTCCTAATTTATTAGGTAAATTCAAAACATATGTTTATACTAAAGATACATTTGACCCTGCTCCAAGATTATTTCAAGAGTGTAGATGGTTAGGGAAAGAAATAATTTATCATCGAACCAATCCTGTCCAAGATGGTGGTTATTGGTATTGGAAACGCGGTTTAAAGAACCAAGATATTGGGCCTATCATAACTGCTCTGAATACATTTAAAGGTAAGATAGCAATACATACTGAGTTAGCTTCAGCAAATCATAGAGAACAGTTTGGTAATTTACCACAACCTGATGATATAATATTTTCTGTAAATAAAGAAGCAATAAGAAAACTTATTGATAATGGAGATATTTGGTTTTGTTCTATACCCCATATAATGGCATTCACTGATGAAGAAGGTAATTATGCTCCATGTAATTTCGCTGTACGTTCTACAACACATAATTTATATAATACTTCACTTAAAGAATGGATGACTGGAGATATAATGGAAAATCTTCGTAGTGAAATGACAGATCCAAATTCTTCTTTTGAAACTGTTAATAAACATTGTAGTAAATGTATAAATGATGAAACTAATATTAAAAGGTCTCGAAGAATGATTGCTAATGAACTTTATAGAGATGCTGATGAGAATTTATTTTGGGATAGGGTTATTAATAGTGCAAACACATCTCCATATATATTCAAAGAGAGAATTCTTGAAATTCAAGTAAAATCTTTTGGTATAGAATGTAATTTAGATTGTCATATGTGTTTCCACTTCAGTTCTTCTATACGAACTAAAATGGCATTTGAAAATGGTGTATACAACGCGGTTGTTTGGGGTGATGAATTTCATAGAAGGGAACAATCTCGACAAGCTATGAAGAAAAAACCAGTAGATAAAATCAATAGGCAGATTGTAGAACTTGGTCCATACATTTATAATTTAAAAATTATTGGTGGTGAACCACTTGTTATGAAAAAGCATTATGAATTATTAGATATGTTAATAGAATCAGGTGATGCTGCAAATATACAATTAAAATATCAAACAAATGGAACTACAACTAAACATGGTAAGCATAATATTTTTGATTATATTCCAAAATTTAAAACAGTTTTAATCACAGTATCTTTAGATGGAGTTGGAAAATATAATGATTATATTAGAAGAAGAGGAAACTTTAATGAGATTGTAGAAAATATAAATGAATTCCTAAGATATCGAAATGTTAGACTTGAATTAAATTCTGTAGTTACATTTTTTAGTGTATTACATTTATATAAAATGGCAGAACATTTCGAAGGAATGGAAAATCATTGGTGGCCAATAGATTTCCCACAGCAAATGAAAGCTAATAATTTGCCACAAGATATAAAGGATAGATTAATTCCTATATATGAAGATATTCCACATATGAAAGAAATTGCTACACTTCTTAGATTACCAGCTGAGGAAAATTTTCAACCTAAAGAATTATATAAATACTGTATAGATGCAGATGAAGCATACAAAGGCACAAAATGGGAAATGAATGTATTAGATGTATTCCCTGAACTGAAACCTCACTATCTACAAACGGTAGTTGAACCACAAATATATAAGGAGAAATAAAATGGACGCGTTAGAATTATTGGATAGTAGAAGACATGTAATGCAATGGCATGCTGATCATCCTAAAAAATCATTGGTAGAAAAAATATTATGGAAAGCATGGAAGGTTACACCTTCAAAAAATAACTTTATGCCATATCATGTAAATGTATATGGACCACAACAAATGCCAATGAGTAAGAATATTTGGCAGTTATCTAAACAAAATAAAAAGATGACTAATGAAAATCATATCCCACGAACTAAAACTACACCAGGTGTTATAGATAATGATTTTACTGAATGGGATGATGGAGAAGGTGAAAATATTTTCTTTAATCATGTAAAAACAGCACCTTACCTCATAGTTTATAGTCAAAGACTTTGTGAACCAAATGAAATGTATAGGAAAAATGTAGTGGGTGGAGACTACTATGAACCAATGCATTTATCAGAAATGCCAAATATTGCTAGAGGTGTATCTGTAGAAGTTGGAATGTTTGCTGCTAACTTAGGAGCATTTGCTTTAGAAGAAGGATTAGATACTTCAACAACTCTTTGTTTCCCAGGTGATTACGAAGATGGTTGGGAAGATATTGAAGGTGTAGAACATCCTGTTTTATTAATGCAAACTATTGGTAAGTGTAAAGTATCTAAGAGAGAGTGGCAGAAAAAGTTTGAACCACAAAGTGATTTGGAAGATAGGAAACCTGAATATGAGGATGTAGTTCGCTTTATTTAATATAACTAAATATTATGATTGATAAAAATATTATATTATTAATTGACTTTGAAGGTCACCCAATTATAGCCGATGAATATATGAATAATCTTCGTTATTCATATTTAAATAGTATGCTTTATGGTTTTGGAGATTTGTATCCAGACAAATCGTTTTTAATTTTTTCAGATAATCATGACCAACAACCAAAAACTTCAGAAGTAGAAAAAATGCAATTTGCAAATGGTCAACATCAATGGATAACCATTGACCCTGATGCAGGTTTAACTTATGAAGATATTATAAATTTAGCAGAAGTAGAAGGATATAATGTAAATAAAGTTATTATAGGAGGTTGCAATACTACTGGTTGCGTTTTAAGATCGACTGGTTATTCTGCAATACAATGGGCGAAAGCTGGATATGATGTAATAATATATCTTCCTATGTGTGCTGACTATCAAGTTGGTGGTGTTAATACTATTGAAAAAAATCTCCATTCATTTACATTATTATATAAAACTATAAAAGAAGAAAATCTAATTGATAAAATTGATATTGAACTTTTTCTTGGACCGGAGGTTACAGAAGGATTATGAGTGAGAATGAAATGGAAAAATTACCTGGGTTTATGACACGAGGTGGTCCAGGCGATCACAACTTTAAAACATCTTTACTTGGCGGACAGGTTGATACGACTGAATGGTTTGCTAATGATTATATGTTTGACCCAAATACACAAGACTTTATCCCAAATTTATTAGGTGAAGGAACATTATCAGAAAAAGCAAAAAGCCAAGAGCTCTTCTTTTGTGATATTCCATTTACTCAAGTATATATGGAAATAAATGGAAAGTATCAAGCATGTTGTTTTGCAACTCAATCAGAAAAACATAGTGTATTAAACACTTCATTAGAAGAGTGGATGCATAGTGATGAACTAAATAAAGTTCGTTCTGAAATGCTAGATCCAAATTCTAAATTCGAACAAACTAAAAGAACTTGTCAAAGATGCATAGCAGATGAAGAAAGATATGGAAGGTCTAGAAGAACTGCTTGTATGAAAATTCATTCTAATGATGCAGACTATTGGAAGAAAGTTGAACAGATGATAAAGATGATGGAAGTGTCTGGGGAATATCATATGATGGACGGTGGAAGAATTCTTGAAGTCCAATTAAAAGTTTATGGTTCTGAATGTAATTTAGATTGTTACATGTGTGTACATGCTAATTCTACAATTCGTCAAAAGGTTGCTATTGAAGGTGATGTATGGAGTGATGCAATATTTGAAAAATTAGATGATGAAGCTAAAGAGAAACTTAGATGGGTATCAAAAGATAAGAATGAAATATATAATGATGAAGATGTTGTAATAGATAAAGATGGTACAATGAGAATACCACTAGCTTCATTATCATATGACCGTGAAGGTGAACATTTTCTTGACCATATAAAGAAGAATGATGAAATAACTAATACAGTATCTATGGTAGACCAAACTATTGCTTTAGCACCATATATACGAAGCATTAAAATTATTGGTGGTGAACCTTTAATTATGAAAAAACATTATGAATTACTCGATAAGTTAATAGAAATAGATGAAGCTAAAAATATTGTAATTAAATATCAAACAAACCTAACAGAAACTAAAGCAGGTAAACATAACATCTTTAATTATATTCCAAAGTTTAAACTTGTTTGTATGGTAGCATCTGTTGATGGTGTTGGTAAAACTATTGAATACATGAGAAGAAGAACTGATTGGGATAAGGTTGTAAAGAATTGTGAGTATTGTAGAGAATACGATAATGCCAATGTAGACTTTAACGGTTTAGTTTCTTTCCTAAGCGTAATGAGATTTTATGAAGTAATTGATTTTTGTTTGGAAAATCCTATTATCGATCAAATAAATTGGGCGTTATTAGAAGGTCCAATACATTTAAGAGTAAATAATTTACCAGAGAAAATAAAACAAGATTTAATACCTAAGTATACACGTTGGCCTGATATTACTGCAGCTCTTGAAATGCCAGCAGATAGAGAAGTAAATATTCAAGATACTTTTGATTACTTATTAAAAGCAGATGAATATTATAATGGAACTAAATGGGAAATGCAATTGTTTGATGTGTTTCCAGAGTTAGAAGAATATTATATACCAAAAGAAGATAGAAAACCATTTATTAAACCAAAGGCTAAGCGTAAGCGTAAAAAGAAAAATGTCATCAAATAAATTAACTAAAGGTGGCCCTGGTGATAAGTTCTTGGGTGGTGGCAAAGTAGATACTAGTAAGTGGTTTGAAAATGTCCCTAACTTAGAAAATCAAATTAAAGATGAAGAGATTTGGTTTTGTACTGCACCATTTCAAATGATTTATACGAGTACTAGAGGTGAACTTATTCCATGTTCTTGGGCTGAAGAAAATATAGGTCCAAATATTAAAAACATAAAAGGCACAGAATATTATAGTAAAGATGCTTTACTAAATGAATTACGTGCAGAAATGACTACTCCTAATTCCCCACTTAAACTTGCAGAAAAAGTATGTAAAAATTGTAGATACCAAGAAAAATATTTTGGAAGGTCAAGACGTCAAGCTGCTTTAAAAATTCAATCAAACGATAAGAGACTTTGGCCACGTATACGTAATGCTGTAGAGGAATTTAAAAGAGATAATAGGATTACATTTAAAGAAAGATTACTTGAGGTACAAGTAAAAGCTTTTGGAAACACTTGTAACTTAGATTGTTATATGTGTATTCCATATGATTCTAGTACTAGGTTAGCTACAATACATTCTGATGATTTAAAAGATGAAAAAATATTTACTAAATTTGCTAAAACAACACCAGAGAAATTAGACCAAAATACAATAGATGATATTATTGAAGATATCGTTAGTATAGCTCCATACATATATAATCTAAAATTAATTGGTGGTGAACCATTAGTAATGAAAAAGTTTTATAGATTATTAGAAAGAATAGTTGAATCAGGTGAAGCTAAACATATGACAGTAAAATATCAAACGAATATGTCTACATTAGAGTTTGAAAAAATAAAGATTTCAAAATTTATTCCTCACTTTCATATATTTGAATTTACAGTGTCATTAGATTCAATAGGTAAAGCAAATAATTATATAAGACGTAGGTCTAATTGGGAAGAAATAGTTAGGAATATAGAACATATTCGTCAATATCCAAATGTAACAGTAAATATAAATGGAGCAATATCTTTCTTATCTGTACTTAGATTTTGGGAATTACTAGATTGGTTTGGTGAACATGATGAATTATTTAATCAAATAAATTGGTCAAACATTAGAAGCCCTGCTAAGTTATGTGCTAATGTATTACCCAAACCATTAAAAGAAAAACTTATTCCATTTTATGAAGGCTATCCAGATATACAGAATGTATTAAAAGAAGAGCCTAAAGGTCTCGTACCTAATAGACCAGACTTTGGAAAAGATTTAGATTATCAAGACACATTAGATTATCTACTTATGAATGACAAACATTATAAAGGAACTAAATGGGAAATGGATTTATTTGAAGTATTCCCAGAATTAGAAGAATATCATCGACCTAAATATCCATGGCTAGACATTATAAATACATAAAAAGGAGAAAATTATGAATCAACAAATAATGGATGCTGTAAAAGTATCTAAACAAGCACAAAGGAATTATGATTTAAATAAACAAATTCCTCAGGAAGATTTGGATGCACTAATATATGCTGCTCAAAATTCTCCAAAGAAACAAATGGAAACTCATTTTGCTTTACATGTTTTCACTGACCCTGAAAAGATAAGAGCAATATATAATAACACTAAAAAGTTTTCTTTATTCCCTGTATCAGAAGATGCAGAAGTAGATGGTTACGATGGTAGTGATTTTCATACTGAAGGTATGTTTGAAGATAGGGATGGTGAGTTTTGGCAAGACGATGAATACTCTGTAAAAAATTCTCAGATATTAGCAAATGCTATATTTGTATATACTGAAGATCGTCGTACAGTAAGAGGTGGTACCCACTTCATGGCTCAAGAGAATGGAGCATCACCAAATATTTTATCAATTTATGAAGAGCAAATAGATTTCTCAATTGGAATTTCAGTTGGTCAATTAATACTTTCAGCAGCGATGATGGGATATAAAACTGGAATATGTTCAGCACTTGACTCCAATCCAATATCTGAAATATTAGGTAAGAGAGCAGATGGTAAACTTATGAATGCTAAACTTATTATTGGCGTTGGATATCCTAATGAAGGAGTTGATAGGAGATTACATGCAGAAACTTTAAATAAAGATATACCCTTTGATGATCGTCGTACAGGAGAACTAGATGGTAAGTATCGTTTCCCTACATTTGACGGTGTAACAGATGTATATTTAAATGGAAAGCTTGTATAATGAGTTCGTCAGAAGCAGCAATGAATAAACAGAAGGAAGAACAAGAAGCACAAGAACTTGATATAGGTGAATTTAAATTAAAGATTCAACCTAGGTGTTTAACTTTTAATCCGAAGTCTTATCACAAACCTGCTGCTTATACATCTGATGGCTTTATGCTTCCATGCTGTTGGTTAGACGATCCAAAGAATGACTTTGGTGTAGAATACTTTGGATTGAAAGATGATCACCTTCGAGTAAAGAATGTTGAGAAGCTAGAAGATATATTTAAATCGGAAGAATGGGATTTCTTTTTTCATACATTACTAAACGACCAACAACGTGCAATGAAGCATTGTAAATATAAATGTGGTAACTTAAGGAAAGATAATAATTTATACTTGACGGAAACAATATAATGGCAAGATTTTCAGAATTACAATCCACTGATCGCATTGCGGATTGGTATACACATAATGAAGTATGGGGATCGCCCAACATTGATTCATCGCATAGATGTATCTTAAGATGTCCACAATGTCTTCGTCAAAAGAAAGAAGGTGGACCACGTATTAAGAGAGCATTCGATCTAGAGCCAAAGGATTTTCAAAAGCTATTAGATTACTATCAACACTGCATAACATTCTGTGGTCAAATATCAGACCCAATCTATAATCCCCATTTTATGGAATTCCTAAGAATGCTAGATGGTACTGGTAGAGGTGTACGTATTGCTACATGTGGTCAGTCTCATAAAGTCCATACTCAAGCTTGGTGGGAAGAAGCATTTACTTATGGTATGAATGAGAATGCATGGTACTTTGGTGTAGATGGAATAGACCAGAAGAGTGCATTGTATCGTATTGGTTCTAACTTTGATGAAGTATGGGATAAAATGCGATTAGGTAAATCAATGGGTGTAGCTATTGTTTGGCAATATATAGTGTTTGGTTATAATGAGCATGAAATTGAAAGGGCAAAAGAAATGGCAGAAGAGGAAGGCTTTACTTTATTGTTAGTTAAAACAAATAGAGGATTCGATGCTAAAGCAAGAAATATACGTGATAGTATGAAAGATATCTATAGTAATTTTCCAGCACCAAGTAAAGAAAACACTGTTAAGAAAATTAAGAACGAAGAATATTTTAATGTCACTAAAGAAGTAGAGACTTGGAGAAATACTAGGAATACATAATGAAAATAACATATAATAATATAACGATACCTTTTTTTGATATTAAAGAACTTAAAAAATTAGATGATGTTAAACTTGATAAGAATGGTTTACCCTGTCAAGTTGTAGTTTCATTATCAGGGGGATGTGATTCTGCTTCGGCACTTTATCTTTGCTTAAAATATTTTCCAGATATTGAATGGATACCATATACATGTAGAGATTTAAATGCTCCAGGCGATGCTGATTCAGCTATTATGTTTATTGAGAAATATCAAAAATTATTTCCTCACGCTAATTTAAAAGATATACAAGTATTCGAATTTGATGACAAAGACCCTAAACATTTCGCTGATGCTAGATATTGTATAAAACATTATGATAGATATAAAGACATGACACTTATTGGAATGGTAAAGATATTATTAATAGATAGAATCACAAGAGCTCTTATGAGAAAATATGACCAGCCTTTACGATTTGACGGTATGTCAAAAAATCCATCTGAAGAAGAGATGATAAAAGATGGATTCATAAGGTGGAGTGAACCACGACGAACACATGAAGATAACTGGCCAACATGTTTCAATCAAGTATATCAACCATTTATTAATGTTGATAAAAAGTTTATTGCCGATATATATTTTTCACATGAATTTTTACTTAAAGAAATTTATCCACATACTAAATCATGCACTGGGACAGCATGGGCTACACAAGGCTTTACAAGAGTATGTGGTAAATGTTTCTGGTGTCATGAAAGAAGATGGGCATTTGGTGAAAAATTATATCCATTAAATCATTTAACAGATGTAGGAAAGCCACCTCCTGGTTATAATGGAACTTTAAAATCTTATAATGACTATGAAGAAAAAATTAATAGTTAGTGGTGATAGTGTTTCAGACTTAGAATTTAGGTCTTCAGCACATCCTGAAATGGATACGTCTTGGCCTAAGTGGCCAGAGTATGTAGCTAAACATTTAGATATGGAATTAGTTTGCTTAGCTAGAGGTGGACAAGGGAATACGTTTGTATACTCAACATTATTAGATAAAATTACTACAACACCTAAAGAAGAAATAGGTTTAGTTATAGCTGGTTGGAGTCAAGCTCATAGAAGAGATTGGCAAAGCTTTAAAGGAAATCTTAGCAATCATCCAATGGATAGTATCTCTGGACAATTTTATCAGAAACATTCATGGATGTCTAATATTAATGACATGAGAGATCATAAGAACAATATAGAAAGTCATACAAAAAAAAGTTTAAGAGAGATGCATAGCTTTCAAATACTTTGTGAAAGATATGACTTACCATATTTACAATTTCAAACTGGACATTTATTTGAAGATTGGTGGAATAATAAACAGTTCCATTTTCAAAATGATCAAGACAAGCTTGATGGTTTGAAAACCAATCGTCATCAGAAAACAAAAGTTAAAAAATCAATTAGAAGATGTTTAGATATTATACTATCTTATGAAAACATTATAGATACTAATAGATTTATAGGATGGCCACTATCATATAACATAGGTGGTTTTGATTTAGAGAATAAAATAATAGGTGATAGTCAAAAACAAAAAGCACAAAGAGGATTATATATATCAGAAAAAGACTACCACCCTAATAGATTAGGACAAAAAGCAATCGGAGAATATATAATAGAATTTTATGAAAACTTATGAAGATATAAATTGGCTTCTTGATAACGAATTAAATTTCGAAGCAGGCATTGGTTGTAGATTACGATGTGGTGGGTGTATGATGCGTTTTCAAATGAAACCTGGTAGTCCGGAATATAAATCACAAGCTTGGGACCGTAGATATAATATTCCATTTGAAAAATATAAAGTTATATTTGATGTCTTTAATATGGTACAATTCTGTGGAAACTTATCAGATCCAATCTATCATCCGGATTTTATAAAGACATTAAAGTATTTGAAAGGTAGAAAGATGAGAGTTCGTTTCCATACTAATGGTAGTGGCAAAACAATGGAATGGTGGAAAGATGTTTTCAAAATTTGTCAAGGTGAAAAAAAATGGAAATGGATATTTGCTTTAGATGGTTTACCAGAAGAATCTCATAAATATAGAGAAAACCAAAATGGCAAACAGGTTTGGGAAATAATGAAGCTTGCTAAAGAGATGCAGATGTATATTGAGTGGCAATGGATAGTATTTAAATATAATCAATACCATATTGACGAAGGTAAGCTTATGGCTGCGCAATGGGGAATACCTTTTCAGGAAATGCATTCATCTCGATGGGTAGATGATAGATGGAAAGGTGCAAAAGATATGAGAGTATATGAACCATCTTCTGAACATAGAACAGACCAAAGACAAGACCATATAGAAATACCTATTAATATTGGAAGAAGTGTTGGTGCTATGGAAGTTTATAGGCCTACTATTGATGAATTTGAAATAGACGCTGACTGTTTAGCTAAATTAAGAAAAGATATAATGTTTAATAGTATGGGATATTTTATTCCATGTTGTGAGAAAGACCAATGGGTAGAGTCAATGGAGAAACGTGGATTTTATCAAGAGAAATTTCATATAGATAATCTTCATACTGCTGAAGATATTAAAGATGTTTTTATGAGTGATACTTGGCAAAATTTTTATAAAGGATTAGGTGATGACCCTATGAATGCTCCTAGACAATGTAAAACTTTTTGCGGTAAGAGTCATTTTCATAAAGACAATATGGGTGGAGACAGTAAAGGATTTGTATGAATTATGAAGAAAATAAAAAATTTCTTAAAAAGTATGGAAACGTAAAAAAGAATATTCCATTTACAAATCCAGATATAACATTTAAGTCAAACAAAAAAATATTAATAGTAAGTGGTGATAGTTGGAGTGATAAAACTTTTAGATCTTCTTGTTACCCAGACATGGATGTATCATGGCCTAAGTGGCCTGAGCTATTAGCAAAAAAATGGAATATGGAAATTATCAATTGCTCGCGAGGTGGCCAAGGGAATGAGTATATTTACTCAACATTACAAGATATAATAATGAATATTGAAGACAAATCTAAAATAGGAATGGTTATAGGTTCATGGTCACAAGCTAATAGATATGATTATCAGATAACTGAAGGTCATGCAAAATGGGCTCATACTAATGCTAGATATAGTTGGTTGAGTGAAAGAGTACAACCAGCTGGTGACTTAATGGGTTGGTTACGTAAAAGTATTAGAAATTTTTTAGGATTACAAATAATGTGTGAAAGGTATGACATACCATATATGCAATTTTGTATGGTACATCCATATAGAAATTTCTTAAATGGATTAAAGCCTACAGAAGGGGAAGTATTTCTTGAAGGATTAGACTGGGAAAAAGATGCAATAAAATATCCAGGTAATAAACAAAAAGATGAAAAAAATATTTTAAGAATACTTAGTGAACATGAACATCTTATTGATATTGAAAAATTTATAGGTTGGCCAATGGCAAGCGAGCTTGGAGGGTTTATACTTAATAATGCAATTTTAGGTAAAGCGAAAAAAGACAAATTACCTTGGATTATAGATAAGTTAGACGATCACCCTAATGCTAAAGGCCAAGTAAAGATTATGGAATATATAAAACAAAAAGCGGAGAATATTTATGACGGGTTGGGATAGAGAATATTTAGAAAACAAAGAAGAGTATTTAAAACTCTTTGATAGCGTAATGCAAAAAGAACAAGAAAGAAATATAGAATTTCTTGAGAAGAGTTTAAAAGAATTAACTGGTAGAAAGTTTGCAGTTGCTTGTGCTAGTGGAACAGATGCTTTAACATTTTCTTTATTAAGTTTAGGTCTTAAACCTGATGATGAAGTATTAGTGACTAGCTTCTCTTGGATATCATCAGCATCATGTGTATCTTTAGCTGGTGCCACACCAGTATTTTGTGATGTAGATTTACATACATATCACATATCACTTGAAAGTATTGAAGAGATGGTGAGTGATAAAACAAAAGCAATTGTATATCCATTTCTATTTGGAAGTATATCTGACACTGCAGAAATACGAGAGTTCTGTAAGCAAAACAATATTGTCTTTATTGAAGATGCTTGTCAAGCATTAGGTTCTAATTACAATGGATGGATAGCAGGTAACATAGGAGATATTAGTACATTTAGTTTTAATGCTAATAAACAAGTTGCCGGTATTGCTGGAGGTGGTGCTATACTTACAGACAATAAAAAACAAGCGGTGTTATTTAGAAAATTAAGAAAGCATGGTGAACATGAAGTATTAGGATATAATTCTAAGATGCTTGGTATGAATGCTGAGTTTATTAATTTTAGATTAGGGAAGATGGATAAGTGGAATTTCCAAAGACAAGTTATTGCTGAGAGATATGACGCTGTACTTAAAGATTTACCAGTTCATATACAAAAACCTGAGCCTGGATTAATCCATACTTATCATAAATATGTTGTTAGGTTTGAGAGTAAAGAGTTAAGAGATACTATTAAAGAAAGAATAGAACAATCAGGAATACATTACCCTAAACCTATATGTGAACATCCAATGTATGAAAATATTATACATAGAAAAGATAATTGTCCAAATGCAAAACTAATAAGTGAAACTATATTAACATTACCAATGAATCCTTATTTAACAGATGAAGAAATAGATAACGTTAATAATATAATTTTATTATCAGTATGATAGAAGTAGTAAACAATATACTTGTTAAAATAGATGATGAAGGCAATATGGTTTCTATTGATGATAAGTACCAGCAACTATATGTTAATATGCAAAAAATATTAGGTGATAAGTGTCGGCTTAAATATGAAGATGGTGCTAGAGAAGTTGAAGATATATATTATTACTTAGTAGAAAAAATATATGAGTTACCTGCATACGCGTGGGATGCTGAATTTAAAGATGGCCCTAAGCAAAAATTAGATTCAGCATTTAATAAATTTATTCATGATAAAATCTTGTGGCATCCTCAACAACCGTATTGGCACAATTATGATTCAGATGCAAGAAATCTTAGACAAAGCGATGGTAAATTTTTAGTATGATAGATTTAAAAGACGTTCAAAATAATTATTTAGCAATAGACTTCTTTTTGTCAATGTCTTGTAATAAGGATTGTCATTATTGTACTAGCTATACTTTGGAACAAAGGAACCTAACAGTTGACATGGAGTTCTTAAAGAAAACATTATATTATTTAAGAAACTATAAAACAAGATGTAACATACTTGGTGGTGAACCTGGATTAATAAAAAATTTACCTGAAGTTATTGAAGAAATTAAAAGTAATCCTAATCATGTATGTGAGGTATTATCTAACTCAACAGTAAGGAGAAGGTACCCAAAAGTATTAACAGATCCTGATATAATATATGTTGAGCATTTCATATTAGATTTTTATGAGCATGAGATATCTTTATTAGGACCAAAGTCATATGACTTCCATGATGAAAATGAATTTAACAATTATAACTTAGTTATTAAGACACCTAACTTTGAGAAATATAAGCACCTATATCCAGAAGCAATGGAAAAGCTAGACCATAAGAATACTTTATGGAAAGAGTTTAATGGTAGAGCACCTGATTTTCAAGAGATACGATTAAACGCCCAAGCAGCAGAGATAGATAGGAAGATGTGTGCAGCATTCCCTATGGTACCTGTTATTAATTTTGAAAATCAAAACTTAGTACATTGTAGTAAAAAGTTTGCAAATAATGCTATCACCTCTAAAGAATTTGAAATTACTCAAGAGAATGTAGATAAGATGATGAACTTCAGATTATTTAAATATGAAAACTATTGTGTAACCTGTACAGAATACGTACAACCTAAAGGACACTTCCCATTAAAAAAATACGCGAGCTTATTGAATAAATAAAATAAAAGCAGTAGCATTAAACTTACATGACCATAACACATATGATGGAGTATGGCATAATCAAAGAGAAAGACAAACACGATTTAAACATAACTTGCCATATTTCGCAGAAGCTTATGCTCATCAATCAGATGTATTAAATCCTAATGACTATAGATTGAATGATGAATTTACTGAAGAGTATTTTAAAAAAGAAGATGATAGTATACTAGCATTTACATATACTTATGGTGGTGTAAGAATGTCAAAGGAACCTTTGCTTCAAACAGTTTTAAAAGGCCATGACGAGATATTTGATTGGCAACCTAAAAAGTTATGGGACCATTATTATAAAGATGGGATATACTTTATAGACCATCATCAATCACATGCTGCTTATGCCTTTATTAATTCAGGTTTTGAGCAATCAGATAAATTAGCTATTGATGGTATTGGTAATAGATATAGATGTTGCTTCTTTGATAAGAATAATGTAATGACCGATTTATCTGATGTATTACCTATTGGTTGGTTATGGAATCACATGGCAAACTTAACTGGGTTTGGTACATTAGGAGCTGGTAAACTTATGGGCCTATCTGCTTACGGTCAAAGGAATGATTATTTTTATAGTCTATTTGAATTAATACTTGCTGGTGAAATAACAGAAAAGAAGCAAGAAAAATTTGACCATATAGACTTAAAGAGATATAGGAAACAAGATTTAGCATTCACACTTCAAGAATTCACAATAGATAAAATAAAAGAATTTGTTTATCCACTTAAAACCTCAGAGAATCTTTGTGTTGCTGGTGGTGTATCTTATAATGGTTATATGAATGAAGAGTTTACTAAAACATGGACGAATGTTTATGTACCTCCAGCTGTAGGTGATGAAGGTCAAGCTTGTGGGGTGTATCAACATGCTGACTATGTATTAAATAATAATAAGCATATAGTAGATACTTACTCTGGTAAAGCATACGATTGGAAACCTGGAAAAAATAAATATTTTGAATGGGGATATGAAGAATTATTATGGGAACCTCTTGATATGAAAAGAGTTGCTCAACAAATAGTTGATGGTAAAACAGTAGGTTGGTTTCAAGGTAAATCTGAGAGTGGCAATAGAGCATTGGGTAATAGAAGTATATTAGCAGACCCACGTAATCCTGACATAAAAGATATTATTAATAGTACAATAAAAATGAGAGAAGACTTTAGACCATTTGCTCCTGTTGTAATGGAAGAATATTATCAAGACTACTTTGATACTAATCAACCATCTCCGTATATGTCAAGAATTATGCCAGTTAAATCTGATAAGATTCCTGGTGTAACACATGTTGATGGAACAGCAAGAATACAAACAGTGAATAGAGAACAAAATGAGAAGTACTATGATATGATTCATGAGTTTTATAAATTAGTAGGAATACCTATACTATTAAATACTAGCTTTAATTCTCAAGAACCTATTGTAGAAGAACCTTGGCATGCTATTAGAACGTTTAGAGAAACTGCTATAGATGTATTAGTAATTAATGATTGGATGTTAATTAAAAAAGTAACACATGATGGATGGGACTAATGATAGAAAGAGAAGAATTAACATATATTAAAAACATATTAGAATTATCTAATCAACCTTCAACGATAAAGTTTAAATTACTTGAAAATATATTTACTATATTTGAACATGAACCTGAACGTAAAGAAGATATATTCGATTCATTTAGCGCCAATCAAGTTAAAGCTAAATCACTATTAGTTAATCACTTAGATAAATTAAATCTTTTAAATAAAGATACTGAAGTTGTTATATTTGGTTGTTGGTATGGAAGTGTTCTTATACCATTAATATCAGATAAAGTAAAAAAGATTACATGTATAGATGAAGATGACCAAGCTATTACAATAGGTCGGAATAGATTATTTTATAAAGACCATAAAGTTGATTGGATAACCGGTGATGTGTTTGAAGAGTATAGAGATATGTTTGACACTGCAGATATATTTATTAATACTTCATGTGAACATATGAAGCCAATGTATCTTTGGGGACCAATAGGACCAAGGTCAATATGGAAAGATAATAAGTTTGTACCTGATTGGCTTGCTCATAAATGTTATAAGATACCTTGGTGGAGTAGAGTTAAACCTACTGCTCACTTTGCTTTTACTTCTAATAATATGATTGATATACCAGGTCATATTAATTGTGTAAATAGTATAGAAGAATTTAAAGGACAACTACCTTCTGAAGCAGAGGTATTAGTAGAGGATGAATTAGAAGATGAGAGAGGTACTAGATATATGTTAATAGGAAAGCTATGAAAAGAATAGTTTATACTATTTATGTCAACATACCGGCCACTGAACATTTTGGTAATTCAAAATATACTTCACCAAATAAAAATGATTCAATAGAGAAAGCAACTGAAACAGTTGATGCTTTCCAAGGACATTATAATAGGCTCCTTGAAAATAAAAGAAAATACGCTAAGTATATAGGTGCTGCTTTTAAGATGTATACTTATGATGAGAAGTATCAAACATTTGAAAAAAATTTTCTTAAAGACTTTCCTGAATTAACTGGATATGAAGTAATAAATTTTTATAAGATACATATCCTATGTGAACTAGCAAATTTTTATGATGAAATTTTATATTTAGATTTTGATGCTGTACCTTTAACTACTGAAAGTTTCTTTGATGCTTGGGATCTGTCAAAAGGTATATGTGTTCTTGATAATAATAATAAGGTTATTAAGAGAGATGCTTTAAATTTTAATCATGGTATTAGAAGTCCATCAGCAAAATATTATAATTGTCAAGCTATGTTAATAGATGGTGGTTACCCTATTGCTAATGATGTAATCAATACTGGAATCATTGGTGCAAATGCAGAACATATAAAGCAGTTAGATTACTTTGGTGGGTTTGAACATATAATAGAAATGATGACAGCATTAAGAAGTGATGCATATGCAGATAGTGGTTTATATCCTCAGAACATTCTTGATATGTTTAGGTATGATAACGAAACTATTTTCTCATATAAATTACGAGTTAATAATATTAATGTACAATGGCTTGATGATGAATGGCATTACTTCTTTGACAAGCAACGTTTCATTCCAGCTAAAACAAAAATAGTCCATGCAATCTGTAAAGACTTTGATTGTGTATGGAGAAGGTTAGATGCTTAAAATATGTACAGTATACTTTGGCAATAAATATACTCCAGATTATGTAGGTAAATTATTTGATAGTATAAGAAGAAACTCAAGCATTCCATTTCAATCTATATGCATAAGTGATAATCCTAATGTTAAAGCAGATATAGTACTACCATATAATTATAATAGCAATATTAAATTACATTGGCATAAACTAAAATTCTTTTCTCCTCACTATGCATATCAAAATCCAGGTGATGATATTATAGTAATGGATATTGACCAAGTTATTACAGGCAATGTTGATGAACTTATAGGACACCCTGTAGAAGACGGTGAATTAGTTACTTATGGTATATGGTGGAACTCAGAAGAATTAATAGAACATGGATTAGCATTAGAAACAAATGGTGGGTTTTATAAATTTAAATCTGGAACTTTGTCATATGTATGGGATGATTTTATTTCAGCACCTGAATATTGGCAAATGAAATTTTTCAATGATGAAGTTGTTCATTACAAATATTATGGAGAACAAAATTATGTTAATTGGAAAGTGTTTTGGGAAGCTAAAGCAAACGTACATACAACACCAGAGAAATGGATAGTTAAATATCATAGTGATGATTATTTTAAAAACATTAAACTTAATAAAAAGTATTGTGAAAAATTTGATGTTGATTACATGATTTTAGATGATGTACATCCTAATATCAAAGTAGTACATATGTTAGGACCAGATAATACTATACATAACACCGGATGGGTTAAGGACTATTGGAAATGAAAAGAATAATTTGTTGTAGGTTTGGTGATAAGTTTACTCAATGGCATGTTGATAACTTAAAGTATATGATAGACACTCATTCTGGTTTAGAGTATGATACCTTTGAAGTTATTGAAGAAAACTTATATGGTAACTGGTATAATAAATTCCAAATGTATGATAGGTTTAGAGATGGGCAGAATTTATATTTTGATTTAGATGTAGTTATCTATAAGAAGTTACCAAACTTATGGAGAGAAAAATTTACATTGTTAGATGATAAGTGGTGGAGGCCAGACTTTGGACACACACCTCTTAACTCATCTATTGTTTCTTGGACTGGTGATGTATCTCATATATGGGAAAAGTTCTGGCCTTATGCAGATGTTTATATGAGAAAATATAATAGAGGGAGTGATGAGTTTTATTATAAAGAAATTGAATATAATATATTCGACCCAGTATGTCCAAAGATAGATACCTCTGAACCACATGCTGCGATGGGGATAGTTACATTAGGTCAACTACATCACCTAATGGAAGAAGGCTGGACCGGTTGGTGGTCTAATTATTTCATGCCTTCTTCTTAAGTTTTATTTAGTCCAGCTTTTTTACGCTGAGCCTCAGTCATTTTACGTTTAGCCGGTTTTTGACCAGTCGTTATTCTTTGGCCTGCTTTTCTTGCTTTCAGAACTTTAGCAGGAGGTTCTACTTTAACCCCAGCACCTAAATCTCCAGACTCCATAGGTTCAGCTTCAACTTTTTCTAGTTCTGCCGCATTCTCTTTAGGATCTGAAACAGCTGGGTCATCAGACTGATGTTCTCTTAAACCAACAATTTGAAATGCTTTTTGTAATACATCAATTTTATTTTTACCTTTCCTTAATGCTGTCTTATTACTAGTATCAGTTGATTCTCTAATTTCTTGTATATCAAATAACGCTAGCTTCAAAGCAAATAGGTGGTCTTCATTTTCCATGTTAGTAAAAATAGTATTAACAATGGTAGGATAGATTTGAGTCTTTGTTAATAATGAATCAATATCAACTGCATTATTTGCAACTGCCTCTGCTTCATTAAATTCATCAGCAATAACATGTCTTGCCATTGCAATGAAAGCTTCGCTCTCTGCCTTTTTAGTTTCCCACGTTTGTTCATGAAGTTCGTCTTCAGTAACAAGCTTTAATAATGCTTGATATTCTTTATTACTTTCATCAGCTTCAATTACATGTGGTGTTAATTCTTTCTCAGCTGTATGGTCCATATTAAGGAGAACCTCAATATTTTTTCTCTCAGCATCAAGAAAAGTTGCTGAGACATAGTTGTCTTTATTAATCATTGTCGACATTATACTTTCCTCGCTTTTAAATAGTATGTTGAAATAGTTGCCGCTGAACCAGCCGGGAACTCTTGTGTTCGATAGTCATCTCCACCCACTTCTCTTTGTGCGTATGTAGAACTATTCAATTTAGTATTAACCATACCAGTACCTAATGATGTACCTGAACCATCAATAAAAAATCTCATTGTATTACCACTATCATTTACTGTTGTATATCTAATTACTTCTTTCATAATAGCATCAAACTCTGCAGATGTATATTCTTTAAGATTTTGGTTAGAATCAATATACATTGGTGTTGCACTGTATGCTGTAGATGAACCATTAGCTCTATGAAGATAATAATTAGTTATAGTAGTTGGTTGGTCTTGTGTTTCAGTAATACCACCAGCACTATATGCACCAGCATCTGCACGTGTATCTGTAAACACTGCTGTTGTTGAAACATTAGTATATCCAGATGGCGGTGTAGTAGATGTACCTATTTGATAAGGTAGTGCTGCTATAATCGCATCAACTGCATCACTAACATATGTATCATACATTTCCTGAAGAGTCATTGCTTTAATATTACCAGAAGTAATATATACTGGAAATCTTATATTGTTCGTATCAGCTGGTGCCGATAACGAAGCTGTTGCTTCAGTAATTTTATCATATGATACTGTAACTGTTTCTACATTAGGTGTATCTCCCTCAGAACGGAAGCTACTCGCATGAGTTGTTGCAGCACCTGCTTGGGTTCTTGTATCACTCATAGCATCTAATGAACCACTACTTCCAACTTGGGATAGTGTAACAGACGGGTCTGTTAAATATAGATACGCCGTTCGTGCAACTATATTATCATAATCGGTACTTGACATCTCTCTAACATTTGTACCATTTAATTTTAGGGGTGTTCTTGCAGCCATAGTATTATTTATATTCCTGTATTAAGTCTATTTATATTAATCTTAAAAAGAAAAATATAAATAGACGTTGTTATAATTAAGCTCCTGCTCCATAAATTGTATTAACAGTTGTTCCTGCCGAGTTAATAATCAATAATGTTGCTAATGATTTTAATTCAGCTGAACCAACAGCATCATTTGCAATATGCTCTTCATCAATAGAGTCTGCAGCATAGTGTTGACTATCAACAGCATCGTTAGCAATATGTGCACCATCAATTGAACCATCCACGTATTGGTCTGAATCAACTGAGTTAGCTGACATATGGTCTAGGTCAATAGCACCACTTGCAATCTCTGCCGAGTCAACTGCATCTGCTTGTATTGTTGCAACTGCTGTTACATTAGCTGAGCCATCAAAACTTCCTGAACTCCAAACCACATCTCCTGTTTGGGCAATAGTTCTGCCAGTTGCTAATGCTGTTGCTGTACTAGCATTTCCAGTCCATGTACCTGAACCATTACCTTCTAAGTTAGCAACTAAAGTACCAACTGCATAGCCAGTACCACCAGTGTTAACTGTTGTAGTAGGTTCTGCTTGGTTATCTTTAAATAGCTTCCACTTACCTGAATCAGAAGCAT